>Ga0194126_10000637_pt1 | contig 58989 bp, 50 predicted proteins | sample TA2KigC150mmetaG_FD_148641 | JGI IMG/M metagenome (GOLD analysis project Ga0194126, IMG submission 148641) | Freshwater microbial communities from Lake Tanganyika, Tanzania - TA2015035 Kigoma Deep Cast 150m | ecosystem: Environmental > Aquatic > Freshwater > Lake | place: Tanzania: Lake...
GTTTTAATCGTCGCTTTTGGGAAAATGAGCTTTTTGATCGCCTGGTCAAGGCTTGTATATCAACTGAAACTGTCACATATCATCAACTGACAACCCAGAAATCTTTATGAGCTAAGTCAATAGGCATTTAATTAAAATTGCATAGATATTTTGGGTTTTAATAGTAGGTTTATTAATAGTAAGGGCCCTCAGAAACTTCACCTCGGATTCCAGGGCATCATTCATTTTTTTCGAAGTCTCCTCAAGGATAACCACATCATTCATGAGTTTGTGAAAGTCTTGCTGATGTTGTCGATACCCCAGACAGGTGTCGAGATATTGGCAATGACCGAGTGCGGTATCAAGTCTGTCCAAGTTTTGCTTTACTCGGCGGGAAAACCCTTGGATGCCAATGGCCAGATTTTTATAATGGTGCCTCAACGCCGCTACCATCACTTCAAATTCGTGATAAACATGAGATAGTTGATTACTTTTACTCTTAATGCGAAAATAAAACCACCCCAAAATCAAGCCGAATAGGGCACTGGTAAGGGCATAAAGGAGAAGAGTGGGCCACCATTCTAAAGAGAAGCTTGCCAGAAAGATATTCCAGGGATTGAAGGAAACCTGATCGTAAAAAAAGTCATGCAACCCGTATGCAATCTTAAAAAGAGGGTGCCCAACGCAGACGCCCAGGAGAATGCCCCCTAAAACCCAGAAAGAATAATGCCACCAAGGAATTATCGCTTGCTTGGGAGAAGAGAGAGGCACCATTTGTTGATCTTTGTCAACCATATGAATTCTCTTTGTTGCCTATGGTTTGCTAATACCGGGCAATCCTTGACTCTTCCTCAAAAAGAGGGAGTCTCATCGGTTCCAACTTGGGAAAAATTACTGTCGCAATTAAATCAACTGGTTGATAAGATTGCTAAATATTCTCGAACATGTCCTTAACTTAGGTCATATGGGGTACTCCAAAATTAAGGACGTTTTTAAAAAACTCCGAGATTCAACGTCATTTTTGAACCCGGGTCGCATGGCCAAAAACCTTGCTGAAAGGCCCACTTGATCGTTGATATTAGATAATAATCATTACTATATAAGTCAAGGCGTTGAACTAAACTGCTCCTACAAATTAATCCACATGAAAATTTGGAAAGATGGACCTGGACTCTGAAACCTATGCGGAGTCTGGGTCAGAATAGCGCATCGCTCCGATGTGCAAAGACAAGTTAGCACAGGGAAACTTGGTTATCGTCTAAAGCGGACTCTGGTTTCTAAATCTTGCCACTAGAGCAACTTATCGATATTCTTTAGAATTTGGTGATATTGTCTGTATATCTCGCTATCCTCCCCGTTTAATTTCCGATTGGACACCACTTACTTCAACGCAAGATTTCCCTCCTGATACTCCCTTAAAAAAGCTTCATTCCACCAGGTACAAAGTCTCTCAGAAAACCTGGGAGAGCTGTGCAAAATTCCCAGCCAGCAGGTGCTGATCTACGAGATATTTGACTGTCTCGGGCACGTTGCTTAGAGCCAGACTGGTGTTACTGGTTTGTGCGTCTATAAAATCGTACAATTACTTGTATTTTGCCATTTAACGGGTCAAGCAAACTGTACCGTGTAACTTTAACTACGTATTACGAAAAAGCTGCAAAAAATAGTAATGTTATCAAATTGTTGTGGTGAGTACAATTTATTGTATAATAGCTTAGTTACGCAATAATGACAGTAATAATATAATTACGATGTGAGTAACATATCAATAAAATTAAGCTATTACTGTCGGAATAGATATTAATAGCAAGTTATATTGAGCACTTAGGCATACTGGATGCATCCTTTATAAGTATAAATACATTATTACTTATGGAGGCTGCAATGAAAGACAAAGTAGACATCACCGGGATGACCTGGCAAGAAGTCGTGGCTCTAGTCAACTGCTCTAAGACCACAGCAAAGAACGCTCTGAAGCGCGGCTATTACGTGGTGAATTACAAAAAACGGACCTGCGTCCCCGGGCCCATAGATGCGGAGGGCTGCTACAAAATGGCTTGGTTTACTTTTGAGCGCTTTTTTCGGCATCGCTGCCCATGGAACATTGCCCCTGAAGATTGCGTGCAAGAGGCGGTCCTGCGGCTGGTGGAACTGGGCGGCCATCCACGGGCCGGTGAGCGCCGGTTCCAGTTTTACACCTGCAAACATGCCATTCAGGCATACATCACGAAGTACGGCCGGTCCAACGACCTGGGAGACTGGCGCACGAACCGGCAACGGTACAATGATGAGCGCAACGCCGAGCAACGGGCGTCAGGATCCAGCAGCCCCGATACCTGGCGCCGGTCGAAGCAGGCCACCGAAAAAATAGTCCGGGCGATTTACGAGATGGGTGAGGGAGTGAACCAGGCCCAACTGAGACGGCATCTTGACATCAGTTCAGGAGGCGTCTCTAAGCGGGTGTCCATAGCGATTAAGGAAGGGCTGGTAGAAAACGGCGGCGGCATCACCGGCTGCAAGGGTCACGCTTTGAGAATCACGGGCAGGGGGCGGGCCTTTATCGGCGCTATGCAGGAGGCGGCATAATCCACCACCGGGGGCCGTCGGGCCCCCTCTTCTATTGGAGGCAAGGCGATGACCTCTTTGGCGGCTGAGAAAATTGAAACCCTCCCCGGGCTGCATTCCTGTTTCACCTGCGCCGACAACCTGGGCTGCAATCTGGAGCCCCGGTGCGGGTCCATGGTCGGCTGCACCAAGTGGCGGTGCCGGGTCTGCCGGGCTCCGTGGTGGACGGTAGGTTATGACCATGAAGCCTGCAATGCCACGGGCGTTCCCAACGGCATAATCTACCATGACGGCGCTCACATAGCGCCGCTGCCGGAGGCATCCGGGCATTACTACCGGCATGGCGGGTATTGCAGCGTCCACGAGAGCTGGCGCTGCGGGATGTTAAGATAGAGAGGTGGTTGCACGTTCCCGTCAATCTATAACCTCGGGGCCTTAAGGAATAAGCCCCCACAACCGCCGCCCCCTGGTCCTGGGTAAGAAACAGGGCTGGATGGGATTCTGTCATGTCTCGATTGCCCTTTGAGGGGCCTGATTGCGGTCCCCGGCGGGCACCTGACCGGGGGGCTTTCCCAACCGTCTCCCGGTGTGACCAACAGTCTTCCCCCTCAAGTTCTAACCTTCCCTGAATATCTCCCCATAAAAAAGTTTAACGATTATGCCCATCCGTGCCATAATGCCTTCGGGTGAGACTTGATGAATCCTCTCGAAAATTACCGGCGGGAAACTGGAAAACTTGCTGAACGAGATGGGATGGGGGCAAGAGCGGATGGCATTATTTGAGTCTGTCGAAGCTGTGCTTAAGAATTATGCCCAAGAAGTAACCGCTAAATTTGCCTTTCCTATAGAGGTTAATCCGGAGGACCAACTTAAGACCCCTATCGATGCCCTCCTTAAAGGTATCGGCGCCGCCATAGGTCTTGCACTCGGGGTCGTAACGGAAGTACATACAGATCAACTCGGGCGCCCCGATATGGGCATTGCGGTCAATGGACTTCTGGCCGGCCACGTGGAGCTGAAGGCCCCCGGCAAGGGCGCCAACCCGGAAAAGCTGAAGGGCGGCGACCGGGAGCAGTGGGAGCGCTTTAAGAATCTCCCCAACCTCATCTACACCGACGGCAACGACTGGGCCTTGTATCGCAGCGGCCAACTCGAAGGGAAAATGGTGCGGCTGGCCGGCGACGTCTCCACTGCCGGCCCGGACGCCATCGGTCCTGCCGACGCCGAGGCCATCCTGGCGTTGATGCAAGACTTTCTCCGCTGGGAGCCCATTGTCCCCTCGTCACCCTCCGCCCTGGCCAAAATGCTGGCCCCCCTCTGCCGCCTGCTGCGCGCCGATGTCCTGACCGCCCTCCAAAATCATGAGTCAAATCTATCTCTTTTGGCCGCGGATTGGCGCAAGTACCTCTTCCCGGACGCCGACGATTTCCAGTTCGCCGACGCCTATGCCCAGACCCTCACCTACGCCCTCTTGCTGGCCCGGCTCTCCGGCGAAGGCGCGGGCCTCTCCATCCCCCAGGCCGCGGCCGCCATCCGCACCGGCCATCGCCTGCTGGCCGACGCCCTGGGCATCCTCGGCGACCCCAAGGCCCGGGAGGAGATTGAGACCCCGGTGTCGGTGCTGGAAAGGGTGATCGGCGCGGTGGACCCTGCGGCCCTCACCAAGAAGGCCAAGGGCGACCCCTGGCTCTATTTCTACGAGGACTTTCTGGCCGCGTATGACCCGAAAATGCGCCGGGACCGGGGAGTGTACTACACCCCGGTGGAGGTCGTCCAGGCCCAGGTGAAACTCGTGGCCCAGTTGCTGGAAGAGCGCTTCGACGCCGACTATGCCTTTGTGAACGACAAGGTCATCACCCTGGACCCCGGGGCCGGCACCGGCACCTATATCCTGGCCGCCCTGCAACACGGCCTCAACCGGGTGGAGCAGGAAAAAGGCTCCGGCATGCGGGCCAATTTCGCCACCCAGGCCGCCCGAAACCTTCACGCCTTTGAGTTGTTGGTGGGCCCCTATGCCGTGGCGCATTTGCGGCTCACCCAGCAAATCCTGGCCGAGGGCGGTGAGATGCCCCCGGACGGCGTCCACGTCTATCTCACCGACACCCTGGAATCCCCCCGCCAGCCCCCGCCCGCGTACCCGATGCTCTATAAGGAACTGGGGGAGGAATACAAACGGGCCCAAAAGGTCAAGGCCGACGCGCCGGTGCTGGTGGTGCTGGGCAATCCACCCTATGACCGTCAGCAGATTGAGGCGGCGGAGGCGGGACTGGTCAGGCGCAAGGGCGGCTGGGTGCGCTTCGGCGACGGCGGCCAGGAAGGCGAGAGCATTTTCAAGAGCTTCCTCAAACCCCTGGAGGCCCTGGGCTGGGGGGTGCACGCCAAGAACCTCTACAACGATTACGTCTATTTCTGGCGCTGGGCCTTGTGGAAGGTCTTTGAGAACCAGGGCGGCCCCGGCATCGTCAGCTTCATCACCGCCGCCTCCTACCTCCGGGGGCCGGGCTTCGCGGGCATGAGACAGGTGATGCGGGAGACCTTTGACGATCTGTGGATCATCGACCTGGAAGGCGACAACCTGGGGGCGAGGAAAACTGAGAACGTCTTCGCCATCCAGACCCCGGTGGCCGTCGCGGTGGGGGTGCGCTACGGCGATCCCCAGCCGGACACCCCCGCGGCGGTGCGCTACACCCGGGTCAGCGGGACCCAGGCGGAAAAACTCAACACCCTGGCCCAGGTGAGCCGGTTTGCCGACCTGCCCTGGCGGGACTGCCTCCCCGGCTGGACTGACCTTTTCCTGCCCACCGGCGATAAGCCTTACTGGAATTGGCCGCTTCTGAATGACCTCTTTCCGTGGCAAGAAAACGGCGTTCAGTTCAAGCGCACCTGGCCTATTGGGGAGACACCGGAGGTGATAAGAAGGCGCTGGGATGCACTAATCCAAGAACCTCCTGAAAAGCGAGGGCCATTATTGCGGGAAACCGAAGCTCGCAACATTGCGAAGGCCTTTACCGATCCCATTTCGGGCAAGCAATTATCCTCATTGAGCAAACTGAAACCCGGAGAACCAGCGGCGGAGCCGGTTCGCTATGCTTACCGGAGTTTTGACCGTCAATGGACCTTTCTGGATATCCGTCTCTGTGACCGCCCCAGGCCGAATCTGCTGAGAGCCCACAGCGGCCACCAGGTATATCTCACCAGTCTCCTTACCGATGTTTTGGGCGAAGGGCCGGCCGCGGTAGCCGCGGCGTACATCCCGGACTTGCATCATTTTCGAGGCTCATTCGGTGGCGCTCATGTTATCCCTCTTTGGCGGGATTCCGAAGCCACGGAGCCCAACGTCACCGCCGGAGTGCTGGCGGCCCTGGCCCGGGCGTATGGCCAGCCTGTGACCGCGGCAGACCTCTTCGCCTATTGCTACGCTGTCCTATGTTCGCCGGATTATGTGCACCGCTTTTGGGACGAACTGACCATCCCCGGCCCCCGCCTCCCCCTCACCCGGGACGCGGAGCGGTTCGCCCGCGCCGCCGACCTGGGCCGCCGCCTCCTGTGGCTGCACACTTATGGCGAACGATTTATACCGCCGGGGCACAAGCCCGGCAGAATCCCTCCGGGCCAAGCCAGGTGCCTGAAAGGAACCCCGGCCGTCCCGGAAAAATATCCTGAAAAATTTTTCTACGATCTGGCCGGACAACAATTGCGCGTGGGGGAGGGGGTCTTCGGGCCGGTGCGCCCGGAGGTGTGGGAATTCAGCGTTTCCGGCCTTAAGGCGCTCCAATCCTGGCTGGCTTATCGGATGAAACAGGGGGCCGGTAAAAAGTCCTCGCCCCTGGATAAGATCAGACCTGCCGCCTGGCAGTTTGACGAGGAACTGCTGGACCTCTTATGGGTGTTGGAACACACGGTGGACCTGTGGCCTTCCTTAGCCCAGGCCCTCAATGACATTTTAGCCGGCGACCAATTCGCTGCCTCAGACTTCCCCGAGCCCAGGCCCGAAGAAAGAGGGGCAAAAGGGCATTTACCCCTCCTGGATTAAGCCGGCAGTGATTCTGGAGCAAAATACGATACGACCCTTTTATGTTGGGGATAGTGTTGGGGACAAAAAGGTCAAGGGGTTAGGCTCTCCCCTAACCCCTTGAAATTCCTTGGCGGGCGATGGGCGACTCGAACGCCCGGCCTTTGGTTCCGGAGACCAACGCTCTATCCACCTGAGCTAATCGCCCGCGTGAAAAATAATATCAAATTAAGGCGCTCTGTCAAGGCGGATCGGACCGACGCCGGGTTGGCCAGGGAAGGGCGTCCGTGCCGGGGTGAAGGAGAAAGCGGTCCCTGCTCCTGAAAAGTTCAAAGTTCAAAGTTCAAAGTCAGGGGTATGCCCATCATGAACTTTTCGTAATTTACGGGTGGGCCAAAGGCCCATGAAAAACTGTTCCGAAAAGTTCCTCAGCACAGGTTGAAAACCCGTGCCACCATATCTTTTCATAATTTATGGGTGGGCCACAGGCCCATGAAGAACTGCCTTGAAAAGCTGTTGTAGCTTATTCACCAAAGCTCTCTCTGGCGGGAAAAAGATTGCTTGCTCCAAAGCGTTCCCGGCATCGGCCCGGTCATCGCCCGCAGCCCCATCATACCAAGTTGCGCTCATAGAAGTAAGAAAAGCTTACGGTCTGTAGGGGCGCACCCGCGTGTGCGCCCATCCTGAGGGCGGACCCATGGGTCCGCCCCTTGTAAAAGATAAATTACTTGTATGATCGCAGTTTGGTATCAGTGGTCAGGAAAAAATGTAGCGTGCGCAACACCTTTGGTCTTCCCGCCGGAGTATGCCAGGGAAGAGCCTGGATGGATCCCCCTGATAACCGGGCAGGTTCAAGGCTCCGACCTCTCCCCGCCAAACCGGGGAGGCAGTGCGGTGGCAAGGGCCGATGGGAGATGGCTGCCGCGCTCTTGCCTTTCTGAAAATCTCACTTGGCCAGGGTGGCCAGTTTTTTCAACTCCATCTGTTGAGCCACGTTTTTTAACACCTCAAGATTATCGATGCCCTCACCGTCGATTTTCACCCAGAACCGGTCCGCCACGCTGATGTTCAGTTCACCCTGCTTGTCCTGGTGGCGAAAGGTTTCAAAGGCCTTGAAACCCTGCACCTCGGTGGTGCGCACGGTCTCTTCGGTGCTCTCCATTTGTAGCTGTTGCCCCGTCAGGAAGGGGATGGTCTTCCCCAGGAAATCCATAATGATAACCTCCAGGGTCTGGCTACCGGCCTTGAACGAGACCCTGGCTTCGCTTACCATCACGGCGCCCTGTTTCAGGGTGGCGCCGCTGGCCTTGCCTTCCATGGTCCAGCCGGGGATTTTTATATCCACAAAGGGCAACAGTTCTTTGAAATTGATCACTTCCGCCCAAGCCGGCACCACCAGACTGAAGATTATCCATGACAAACCAAGCAGGATGGCCAGCCTGCACTTTGCTGATTTGGCTCGTTGACCGGGCATTGCTCTCTCCTCTGGTCTTAAAAATTTTTCAGGGTGCGTTTTACGCACCGCGAGCTTATGGCCACGGCGGGCCCGGAGGCCCGCCCCACCGACTTTTCATCGTTTCGGGTGGGGCAAGGTCCATGAATGGCGGTCTAACCTTGGGGACGGCTTTTACGGGAAAACTCCCGGGCTTCCTGAATCCTCCCGGGAAAATTTCCGCCAGACTGAAGGCTGGCCGCCGGCACTTGGGGCCCCTGTAAATCTCGGGTTCATCCCCGGGGACTGATTGACCAAAATTTTAGAATATTTTAAGCCGAGTTCCAAGAGGTTTTCATATCGGGATAGTAGGGTCCAGTGCGAAATCAGGTCTCGGCAATCGCGTCCCAGGCCAGGCGGGCGGCCCCCACCAGGCCGGCGTCGTCGTCCAGTTGAGCCGGACAGACGCTTACCGCGTCCGGGGGAAACAGGGTGAGACGCCGGTGCAGCTCCTCCTGCAGGGGGGACTGAAACACCTTCCAGGCCCGGGCAAAGCGGCCCCCGATAACCACCCGGGAAAGCCCCAGGAGGTGCACCACCGCGGCAATGGCCTGTCCCAGGCTGCGCCCTACCCGGTCAAAGGCTCGCCGGGCCAAAGGATCCGCGTGCAATGCCGCCGCCACCAGGGTCTCGCCCTGAATGGCCTCGGGATCGGCGGCGTAGAGTTCCCCCAGCCACGAAGAAGCCTGCTGGGCCAGTTGTTCTTTGACCCAGGCCACCGTCCAGAAGGCCGAGGCCATGGTCTCCAGGCAGCCCCGGTTGCCGCAGTGGCACTTGCGGCCCTTCGGGTCCACGGTTATGTGGCCGATTTCCCCGCTCGTGCCCTCGGCCCCGGACCACAACCGGCCGTTAAGGATCAGCCCGCCACCCACCCCGGTACCCAGGGTGATCCCCAGCATATGGTCATGGCCGACCCCGGCCCCCAGCCAGTGCTCCCCCAGGGCGAAAAGGTTGGCATCGTTTTCCAGGAACAGGGGCCAGTTGACCAGGAGGCCCAGGCGGTCAACCAGGCGGCAGTCATTCAACGCCGGCACGTTGGGGGAAAAGGCCACCCGGCCTTCCCGGGGCAAAACCCGGCCCGGCACCCCGAGGCCTGCGGCCTTGATCTCCCAACCGCTCTCCCGGGCGGTTTCGCCGGCCGCGGTGAGGTCAGCCGCCAGGGCCGCCACCAGGGCCGCCTGATCGGGCATGGAGGCCGTGGGCCGTTCCCACCGGGAAAGAATCTTTCCCTGGGGGCTCACCAGAGCCAGGCGGACATTGGTGCCTCCCAGGTCGATGCCCACCACCGCCGGGTTTTTCATCTGGCGCCCCCTTTGGCCGGAATCCGCCCTGGCTCAGGTATAATCTCCGCCAGCGCGGCCGGTGGAATCGCCCCGATCCGGACCAGGCGCAATGATGCGCCGGTTACGTCCACAATGGTGGACGGCAATCCGCCCGGACAGGGACCCGCGTCCAGGATCAGGTCCACGCCCTCGCCGAATTCCTCGGCAACTTCCGCCGCGCGAATCAAGGGCGGGCGCCCGGAACGATTGGCGCTGGTGCCGGTGATGGGAAATCCCAGGGCGCTGATCAGGCGGCAGGTAAGCGGTTGGCGGGGTTGTCGCACCGCGATGGTCCCGGTGCCCGCGGTGAGCCGCCGGGGCAAATGGGGCAGGCCCGGAAAAATGATGGTCAGGGGGCCAGGCCAGAATTTTTCCATAAGCTGCCGGGCCTGGCCGGGGATCTCCCGAGCCACCTGATTGAGCATCTCCCGGCCGTCCACCAGCACCAGCACCGGTTTTTCCGGGGCCCGGCCTTTGAGGGTAAAGAGCCGGTCTAAGGCCTCCTCCTGAAAAGGGTTGACCGCCAGCCCGAAAAAAGTTTCCGTGGGCACCGCGATGACGCCGTTTAGCGTAAGGACCGTCCGCGCCTCGTTCCAGAAGGCCCCGGCATCCTCCTCCCGCCATTTCCAGATGCGTCCCATAAGCCGCATGATACCCCCAGGATTTGCGGCTGGCAAGGATTGAGTTCCGGTTGCGCAATTTTGATGGTTTAGAAAAAGTCAAAAATTCCCTCCCCCCTTGAGGGGAGAAGGAATTAAACGCAAAAAAAACCTGAGATAATAACTTGTTGGTAAAGATTAGCTGGTATGGTCGAGGGGGATTGGGGGGGCAGGCTCCCTTAAGGGCCGCAAAGGGGCCGGTTCTCCCCGCCGGGCTTCCGAGTCTCCTCAACCACGGCCCGGTTTGCCGGAAAATGCCCCAGGTGCACCCTTCAACGCCCGGCCCCCAGGGAGATGGTGACGCCCTGATATGGGCTCATTCCCCGCTGAGATAGTCGCCGAGACGTTTCCGGCTGTGCTCATCCTCGTGGCAGTAGACGCAGAGATTTTCCCAGTTGGAGCCGTCCGCGGGGTTATTCCTGGGATTGCCGTCCTTGTGGTGCACCGTTAAAAGCTGTCGGTTGCGATAAGTGAATTCCCGCCTGCACTTGGCGCAAATCAGCCCATGGATTCTCAGTGAGCGTTCCCGGTAGTTACTGACAGGGGTTACCAACCTGCGCCATCCTCACAAATCCGGCGGCGGGCGTTAGTCCACCGCAGTGTTGGGGGGCGAATCTCTTCCCCGAACTGATGGCCCAAAGCGCACCTCACCCCGCGGGACCTTTCCCGGGTAAAGCAGAGAAATAAGGTCCTGGTTTCCACCTCAGCAAGGATCGGGGCGCGCTTTTAAGAAGCAATCGCTTTCGGGTTGATTTAAGAAGACGCCTTACGCCTCCCACCCTGGGCTCCCAAGCCTCTTTCCTTGGCCAATTTGCTGCGCTGTTCCGAATACTCTTTGCACACCAGCGGAAATTTCTTCGGATCCAGGCCAAATCTCTGGAAATATTCCTTCGGCATCAAGTTGTGAGCCTTACGCAGATGAGTTTTTAAGGTTTTCATCTTTTTGCCGCATTCCAGGCAGACCACGTATTTTGCCTTGACGATATCCTTCAAGGGCACCGGCGGTTTTTTTACCATTCCCGGCTCGCCGCTCTTTTCCGTGGATAGATCCTCCAGAGCTGCCCCGCTCTCCAAAGAAGACAAAACATTGTATATCTCTTTAATTTCGTCTACCAATTCATCGGGGCTGAGTTCGCTCATGGAGGCGTGGGACATTACAATTTGTGCGGTTAACTTTAACACTTCGCTGGCCATGTGGATCCTCCCTGTCTCTTTTATTTATGGGATTTCGTTGCAGTAGATGGGTTAATATTTAATAATCATCTTGCTTTGTCAAGAAATATTATCTTAAAAAGTTAATTCTTGTTTCTTTATCACGGTGGGCCAAACCATAATTGCTTCGGCCTAGAAAAATAATCCCTGGGCCCGGGTTGTTGCCGGAGTTAGCTCCAGCAAGTCAAAATCAGTCTTGGAACGAGGCGCTTTTGGGATTATGCCAGGTAATCGAAGCTGAGGGTGCGGCCAGGACCGGAAAAAAATCTATTGGCCTTTGAGTTCGTAACGCTTGATGAATTGGCGGAGGGCATCTTTCTGCGGTTTGCTTAGCCATTCGCTCTCCGAAAGGGTACGGGTCCGCTCCAGAATGATTCCCGGATCCAGAAAGGGCGTCAGGCCTTTTTGGTTCAGGCGGTATCGGGGACTGCCGTCCCCCTGGATCATAGAGTGACTAAAGTCCTTTTCCATAAATTTTTCCAGCAGAAGAGCTAAGTTGTGGTCGTCGCGCCCCATTTGGCCAACCCAGGTTATGGGTTCAGCGTCCCCTGCCAGGGTTTTCCAAAGCGCTAAGATTTCCGGCAGGCTGGGGCACTTGAGGAGGGACTCGTCAGTGGCCGCGTTCCGTATTTTTGAGAGCACCAAACCTTCCAGGCTGACCAGATCGCTATGACGGATCAGGGTTTCCGGCTTCTGGCGCTCCTCGCCGGCCTGCTTGTTGCTGAGTTTGCCCAACTCCATGACGATCTTGGCGCTGATAAAAACTGCCCTCCCCTGGGTGATGGCTTGCCGCAGGGCGTCAAAGCGGCGGTCCCACGGCAGGCGCCGCAGCAGTTGCAAGATTATCCGGGCTACGCGCTGGTCGTTGCCGATGGGAAGCTTACCCGAGCTCTCGTCTTCGGACCGGATAAACTGATCGCCCACATCAAACAGACTGAGGAAAATCGACGGGATGGACTCCTCGGCAATCTCCTTGCCGGTATAATCCGTCACCCGGTCCAGAAAAGCATGGAGACGGGTGAAGCCGTCGGGGCGAGTCTGGCCTGCCAGTTCCAGCAGACGGGCCGAAAATTCCTGGGGGTTGTCGGCCAGGGATAAAATAACCATGATTTCGGCATTGGAGATGTCTCCCTGGGGCAGCGCCAGATGGAAAAATATTGGAAAGATATCCGGACTGCAGATGCGGAGTTGCTTGCGCCAGGTGGCCTCATTGGGGGGGTCGTACCCGAGGTCCCCCCACATTTCTCCCAACTTGGGAAAGAGTTGCGACAGCAGTCCCCGGACCGCTTCCCGATTTTCCTCCGCGATCTGGCTGACCCAGGATTCCTGAAAGGTCCGCAGTTGGTCGATCTTATTGGACACCCATTCCCGGCCGGTGAATTTTTCCGGATAAGTCCGGATCATGTTATAAGCCTCGGGACAGAAGATGCGCAGGGTCTCGATCCCGATAAAATCCACGGGGTTCACTTCACCCTGGACGGCCGGGTAGGTGACGCTCAGCGTATTGGTCAGCAAATTGATCTTCCGGGGGGTGCTGATGAAATGTTCAATCCCCCTCATAAAGACATTGCCCCAATAGGTTTGGTCGAAAAGTCCTTCTGGTGTGCCCGCCATGATGTTTTCCAGCCTGGCAAAGAGTAAACGGGACAATGAAGACCGGTCGGGCAAGGGCAGTTCAAAGGGGAACTGGACAATTTTTTCCAGGTAGCTTTCCCCGGAGATACCCTGGGATTCTCGCAAGGCTTCGATCACCACTTTTTTGTCGAAGGTGAGGAGATAAACGACGTTGGGGAAATCGGCCACGGATTTGATCACCCCGAAGAGCTGCCGGATCTCTTCCGGATTCAGGCGGTCGATGTCGTCCACGGTGACGAAAATCCGCCGGGGTTGCTTTCGGAGCTCCTCGGCAATTTCCATTTTCAGTTTGATGACGTTTTTAACGGAAGATTTCAGGGGGGTAAACTCCACCGCAATTTTGCCGATGGCAATGTAAGGAATGTGGATGCTCGCGGGCAACTCCGACACCATATCGGCAAACTCGGCGATTTTTCCCTGCAAAAGGGTCAGGTCAACATCGCTGGTGGCCAGTGAGGCTTGTAGTTGGTCAAAGAAATGCTTGGCCAGTTTTTCGTGCCCGGAAAACCACCAGGGGTTGAAGGGCACGATGATGGGTTGCTCATCCACGGGGGCTTCTTTAAAGTAATGGAACAAAAAATTCAACAGCGTGGTCTTGCCCGAGCCCCAGGGGCCATATATGGCCACCACAAATCCCTCGGCCGGCACCATTCTGGTTAAGGAGAAGGCCAGATGCCTGGCGAAGAGGGCATAACCCAGCTGGTCCTCTTGCGGCTCTATCAGAGGTTTATCGGCCGAGAGCGTGCAATAATGCTTTTTGGACAATATTCAATCTCGCAATTGAGCCCGGCCCGCCCTCCCTGCCGGGGGCAGATCTTGACCTTCCCTATCGTGGAGCCGCTTCTCGGGGAGATAAAGCGGCAGCGGTTTTTGCCTGTCCCTGCTTTATGGTTCGGTTTTTCCCCCCCGAACTTAAATCAAAAAACGCCTCTCTTCCGATAAAAGCCCATATTTTGCCTGATAGCGTCATTTTTTTATTCGATCTATCCTTCGCCCCCGAGCTTTCAAAAAATCCGGGAACGCATTTATCAACGACAGGGAGAAAGTGATTAATTCCCCCTCACCCTCACCCTCACCCTTTCCCATTGGGGGAGAGGGAATAAAGAAGGAGATCCGGTAATTCTCCCTCTCCCCCCGGCGGGGGGAGAGGGCTGGGGTGAGGGGGGGCATCCTCGCCCCAGCAACCCATCGAAATCGCCAAACCTTAAGTGAACCGTATTGGGGTTAAATCCGGGAACGGGTGGTTTGGAGGGCAGGCCCGCGGGCCTGTAAACTATACGGTACCCTAAAGCAGAATAATTATGGCAGAAGCCGATGAAACCGGGTAAACTTGTCAATTACGTACGGCTCAAGTACGTACGGCTCAAGGTACGGCTCAAGGCCGGTTGGCCGCATCGGATCGCACTGCCCGGTGGCGTTGGATGTCTTGGATTACTTTACCGCGGCAAGGAATGATACATGTCCAGAGGAAAAGAACGCCCCGAAATGGGATTGAAGTTAGAAGTGACCGTGATCCCCTCCAAGTACCTGGATTGGACCCTGGCCGATATCGCCCGTCATTTTGGCAACGGCCCGCTGTTGTGGCCGGGCGGGGCCGGGCGCGCCCAGGGAATCAAATTTGTTCCCTATGAAATCAAGAAAAAACGGGGTCGCAAACCCAAGCCGAAATCGCCCCCGGCCCTACAGCCTGAACCGGACTATGCCGGCAAGACCTCAACCTGACCGTCCCGGTCCGGCTGTCTGACGATAATTAGTGATGCCCGTCCATAAAATCATTATCCGGGGCGCCCGGGAACACAACCTCAAAAATATTGACCTGGAACTGCCCCGCAACCAGTTCATCGTGATCACCGGGGTGAGCGGTTCGGGGAAATCCACCCTGGCCTTCGATATCCTTTATGCCGAAGGGCAGCGCCGCTACGTGGAGTCCCTGTCGGCCTACGCCCGGCAGTTTTTGGAACTCATGGACAAGCCCGACGTGGAGTACATTGAAGGGCTGTCCCCGTCCATCGCCATCGAACAGCGCACGGCCTCCAAAAACCCCCGCTCCACTGTGGCCACTTCCACCGAAATCTATGATTACCTCCGGGTCCTGTTCGCCCGGGTGGGCACCCCTTACTGTTACCGGTGCGGGCGGCTCATCTCGGCCTTGAGCGTGCCCCAGATGGTGGACCAGATTATGGGGTTGCCCCCGGGCCGCCGCATCACCATCCTGGCCCCGGTGGTGGTGAATCGCAAAGGGGAGCATCTGAAGCTCCTGGAAAGGCTGCGCAGCGAGGGGTACAGCCGCATCCGCCTCAACGGCGAGGTGATGGAGTTGGAGGAGCTGCCCGCCATCGATAAGAACAAGCGGAACACCATCGAGGCGGTGGTGGACCGGCTGGTCATCAAACCGGACCTGGGGGCGCGTCTTACCGACTCCCTGGAACTGGCCCTGAAGCTGGCCGACGGGGTGGTTCGGGTGGCGGTGGTGGACGGCGAAGAGCTGCTGTTCTCGGAGCGCTTTGCCTGCGATCACTGCGGCGTTTCTCTCCCTGAACTCACGCCCCGGTTGTTTTCCTTCAACAGCCCCCAGGGCGCCTGCCCGGCTTGCAGCGGCCTGGGCACCCGGCTGATCATCGACCCCGCCCTGGTGGTCCCGAACCACGCCTTAAGCCTCAGGGAAGGCGCGGTGCGCCCCTGGGCCCACCGCCATTCTCTTAGGCATCAGCAGATGCTGGAAGCCTTGGAGCAGCACTACCGCTTCTCTATCCACACCCCTTTTAAGGATCTGCCCCGGGAGGTCCAGGAGGCCCTGCTCTCCGGCTCCCAGGGGAGCCCCATAAATTTTTTCTATGAGCAGGACGGCCGACGCTTCTATGGCCCCCGGCCCTTTCCCGGGGTGGTGCCCCTCCTCAAAGAACGCTATGACGAAACGGACTCGGCCCAGGTTCGGGAGGATATCGAGCAGTACATGAGCCTGAGGCCCTGCCCCGACTGCGGCGGGGCCCGGTTGCGCCGGGAGGCCCTGGCCGTGAAGCTCACTGGGGCCAACCTCAGCGAGGTTACCGCCCTCACGGTGACCCGGGCCCTCGCGTGGTTCGGGAGCCTTGAACTTTCTCCCCGCCAGGCGGAGATCGCCCGGCGGATTCTGAAGGAAATCACCGAGCGTCTGGGTTTTCTTTCGGAAGTGGGGCTGGATTACCTCAGCCTGGACCGGGCCACCGCCACCCTGGCCGGGGGAGAGGCCCAGCGCATCCGCCTGGCCACCCAGATCGGCTCGAAACTCTCCGGCGTGCTCTACATCCTGGACGAGCCCAGCATCGGCCTCCACCCCCGGGATACCCAGAAACTCCTTCACACCCTGAAAAACCTCCGGGACCTGGGCAACACCGTGATCGTGGTGGAGCATGACCCGGAGACCATCCGGCAGGCCGACTTTGTGGTGGACATGGGTCCCGGGGCGGGCCGGGAAGGCGGCCGGGTGGTGTTCCACGGCACCCCGGAGGATCTGGTGGGGCACGCCCACTCCCTCACCGGGATCTACTTATCCGGCAAACGGGAAATCCACCTGCCCCGGGGCCGGCGCCGCCCCCAGGGGTTTTTGCGCCTGAAGGGGGCCCGGGGCCACAACCTCAAAAACCTGGAGGTGGCCATTCCCTTAGGAGTGCTGAGTTGCGTCACCGGGGTCTCCGGCTCGGGGAAGAGCACCCTGATTATGGATACCCTGTACCTGGCCATGCGCCAAAAACTCTTCCAGGCCAAGATTGCCGCGGCCCCCTATGACCAGCTTCTGGGGCTGGAACACCTTGACAAGGTGATCAACATCGACCAGAGCCCCATCGGCCGCACCCCCCGCTCCAACCCCGCCACCTACTCGGGGCTGTTCACCATCGTCCGGGAGCTCTTTTCCCAGGTGCCCGAGGCCAGGCTCCGGGGCTATAAGCCCGGGCGCTTCAGCTTCAACGTCAAGGGCGGTCGCTGCGAGGCTTGCCGGGGGGAGGGGATCAATAAGATCGAGATGCACTTTCTGCCCGACGTCTACGTGCGCTGCGAGGTCTGCCGGGGCCTGCGCTACAACGCCAGCAGCCTGGAGATCCGCTACAAGGGCAAAACCATCGCCGAGGTCCTGGAAATGACCGTGGACCAGGCCCTGGAGTTCTTCGGGCCGGTGCCGGCCCTCAGGGACCGGCTCCAGACCCTGGCGGACGTGGGCCTGGGCTACGTCCAGTTGGGGCAGTCGGCCACCACCTTATCCGGCGGCGAGGCCCAGCGCTTAAAGCTCTCCCGGGAGCTGAGCAAACGGGCCACCGGCCGCACCCTCTACATCCTGGACGAGCCCACCACCGGGCTCCACCTGGCGGACATCGAAAAGCTGCTCCTGGTGCTCAACCGCCTGGTGGACGAAGGCAACACGGTGATCGTCATCGAACACAACCTGGAGGTTATCAAGACCGCGGACTACCTCATCGACCTGGGCCCGGAAGGCGGCGACGGCGGCGGCCAACTCGTGGCCGCCGGCTCCCCGGAAGAGGTGGCGCAGCAACCGGAGTCCCATACCGGGCGGTTTTTGCGGCCGTTGTTGCATTAACTGCTAACATAATGAAGATAAGAAATTAAGTTAAGCCACCGGGTTACCCGTTATCGCAACTCAGCCGCGGCCCCCGGGTATTCCTCGATTGCAGGGCAGCCATGCTCCCGATGTCCAGAACGGCGATCCTATCGTTGGCCCTGGGGCTCACCTTGCTGGCGGCGGCGTGCGCTTCGGCGCCCTATACCGGACGCCGCCAGCTCCTGTTCACCTCCGAAGGCCGCGAGACCAAGATGGGCTACCAGGCCTTCGAGCAGATCAAGCGTCAATACAAGCTCGCCGGAAACCCGGACACGAACGCCCTGGTGACGCAGGTAGGCCGGCGCATCGCCGACGCGGCCCAGCGCCCCGATTACCGCTGGGAATTTGTGGTCTTGGAAGGCAAGGAGGCCAACGCTTTCTGTCTGCCCGGGGGCAAGGTCGGCATCTTCACCGGCCTCCTGAAATACACCAAGGACGAGGCCGGAATGGCCACGGTGATCTCCCACGAAGTGGCCCACGCCCTGGCCCGCCACGCCGGGGAGCGGTTGAGCCAATCCATGCTGGCCCAGGCCGGGGGCATCGGGCTGGGGGCGGCGCTGGGCGGGGTGGGCTCCCTCGCCGGCACGGCCATCATGCAGGGCTACAGCCTGGGCGCCCAACTGGGTATTCTCCTGCCCTACAGCCGGACCCAGGAATCCGAGGCGGACCGCGTCGGCCTCATCCTCATGGCCAAGGCGGGGTACGACCCGGCCCAGGCCCTGGAGTTCTGGAAGCGCATGATGACCACGGACAAGGGAGGTAAGCTGCCCCAGTTCATGTCCTCCCACCCCAACGACGCCAGCCGCCTGCGCGAACTCCAGGAATTTCTGCCCGAGGCCCGGAAATACTCTGTCCCCGCCCAGGAGGCCCAAAGCCCGCCCCCGCCCGGAATACCCGCGGCAACGCGGCCCTCGTTAGCCCCCGCCGCCCCGGCGGCCGGGCGCTGGATTCCGGCGCCCTGATAAGCCTCGCCCACGTCTGATAACAGGTCGTTTTTGCACGAGCATGGTCTATCTTTTGTCGGGGCCGACCTGCGTGTCGGCCCAGGCTCAGGGCGGACACATGGGTTAGCCCCTGCTGACCCGTTCGGTAGAAATTAGCGTTAGATTTCACCAGGAGCGCTCATGGCGCCGGGGCGGGGAAGTCCCCCTTTCCTAAAGGGGGGGTTAGGAGGATTATCAAGTGGTTAATTATAATCCCCCCTGCCCCCTTTTTCAAAGGGGGATTTCGGGGCAATGCTGTTCACTTAGCACCCGAGCTTTCAAAAAATCCGGGAACGCATTTATCAACGACAGGGAGAAAGTGATTAATTCCCCCTCACCCCAGCCCTCTCCCCCATTGGGGGAGAGGGAATAAAGAAGGATATCCGGTAATTCTACCTCTCCCCCCGGCGGGGGGAGAGGGCTGGGGTGAGGGGGGCATCCTCGCCCCAGCAACCCATCGAAATAGCCAAACCTTAAGTGAACCGTATTGGATTTAGGGGAATTTGGTTTTTCCCGGTAAAGCCTGCGGCTACAGCCTCTATTTATAAAAGATTGGGGGTGGGGAATTGGGGGAGTTTTTCGTAAGGGAAATGGCCCGTCACGAAAAAGCCCTTTGCCTCCTCCCCCAAAAAACCTAAACCCCGCCCTTCAATTCCGCGAACGCGGCCTGTTCGAAGGCTTGGGCCTTGTCCGACCGGGGCACCGAGGCCGGCCCCTGGGTCACCCGCTGGGCCGGGGAGGTGTCCTGTTTGACTTTGGTAACCTGCATCTCCCAGATGGCCATGGCGTCGCTCATGGCCATAGGCTCTTTGACGAGGCGCATGACGCCATGGACCCCCATGACCAGGTCGTTGGCCCCGATAATTTCCAGGGAGACCCGGCCGTCCCGGCGCAGGTTGGCGGAAGTGCCGCTGTTCCGGAGCAGCCCCACCAGCAGGGTTTTCTCATCTTTGGCATAGATGAGGGAAACGGGGCTGGTGTTGGGGGCGCCGCCCTCTCCCACGGTCCCGGCCACCACGATGATCTTGTTGGGGTTCTGGTTGAACAGAGCCATCAGGTCAATGATCTGCTCTTCCCCGGGCTTCCGGGCCACGTTCACCTTCAGTCCGTTGCCTACCACTCTGGCCATAACTTTCCTCCTGGTATGGGCAATTCACGTTGTTAGAGGATTCAAGGTATTGATCCCCTATTAATCTGGGATCACCCTTCGGCCTTACAATTTCCCCTCCCTCGCTGGGCTAGCCATCACCCACAAATCAGGAATAGGATAAAATTTGTGGGTAATGCTCAGCCCGGTGGGACGGGGAAAAAGTTTGCAATTTTCCCTCAAGATGCCTTTCCCGCCAATCCGCCAAAATGCTGCGCCATTCGCTCCAGCACTTCCGCCGGGGTCAGTTCGACCAGGCAGCGGCTGATTTTAGAGCCCTGGCAGCCGTCCTGGCCGCAGGGCAGGCAATCCCAATCCTGGTTGATCACCAGGTGGCCCTTGCCCCAGGGGCCCCAGTTGAATACCCCACTGGGGCCGAAGAGCGCCACCGCCGGGGTGTTCACCGCCGCGGCCAGATGCATGGGGGCGCTGTCCATCCCGAAGAACAGGCGGGCTTTACTGATGAGGGTCCCCAACTCCTTCAGGTTCAAGCGGCCCGTCAGATCCACGGGCGCGGCCCGGCACTCCTGATGCACCGCGGCCAGCAGTTCCTGCTCATGCGCGGCCCGGGTTCCGGTGAGCACCACAGGCAAGTCCCACTCCTCTTGGAAAAATTCGATCACCCGGGCGTAGCCGGTGGGTGTCCAGCACTTGAAACGCCAGCCGGCCCCGGGATGCATCACTGCGAAAGGCTTTTCGGCCAGCCCCAAGGACATGAGCAGGTCTCGCACTTTCCGCTCCACTGCCGCATCCCCAAAAAACTGCAACCGGGGATTCACCGGTTCGATGCCCAAAGCCCGCACGGCCGCAAGGTTTTGGTCCACCATATGCATTTTCACCGGTGGGCGGGGGAGCAGCCGCGTAAAACAGCCGTGGCGCTGCCAGAAGGGCTGCCGGGGGTGGGCAAAGCCGAGGCGCTCCCGGGCCCCGGTGAGGCGCGTGTAGATGGCGCCCCGGTCGCCGCCGGAGAGCTCCAGCACCAGGTCGAAGCGTTGCCGCCGGAGGTCTCGGATGAACCGGAGGGCCTGCCCCCAGGTCTCGCCCCGCCGGTCCACCACCAGGAGGCCGTCCAGCCCCGGGTGGCCGGAGACCATATCCTCGGCGCCCCGGGGAACCAGGCAGGTCAGCCGGCACTCGGGCCAGGCCTCCTTCAGGGCGGCGATCACCGGGGTGCTCACCAGGACGTCCCCCGGCTGCTTGAGCTTGATTACCAGGATGCGCTTATAAGTCGCGGTCGGCATCGCGGCTATCTTTAGGACCCGTGGCCACGCCACGTTTGGCGGCGCGGATGAATTCCAGGAGGTGGGCTACTTCCGGGGTCAGGTCCACTTCCTGCTCCACCCGGGCGCACGCGGCCTTGAGGTTGCCCCGGCGGAAAAATAGCAGGCGGAAGGCCTGGCGCAGGGCGGCAATGGTTGGGGAAGCGAAGCCGGCCCGTTTCAACCCCACCAGATTGACCCCCTTGACCGTGTGGGTGTCATCGATAACCGCGTAAGGGGGGATGTCCCGGGAGGCCCGGGAGCCGCCCCGCATGATGGCCAGGGTGCCCACCCGGATGAACTGGTGCAGGAGACAGTTGGCCGAGATAAAGGCCCGATCCGCCACCTCCACGTAGCCGCCTACCAGGGCGCCGTTGACCACCACCACGTGATCCCCCAGACAGGAGTTGTGGGCCATGTGGCTCAAGGCCATGAGAAAATTGTGATTGCCCACCCGGGTGGCGCTGCCCGGTTTGGTCCCCCGGTGGATGGTGACGTACTCCCGGATGCGGTTGTGGTCACCGATGATGGTGTAGCTCTCCTCTCCGGTGAAGGCGTAATCCTGGGGTTCGTAGCCGATAATGGCCCCGAAGCCGATGAGGTTGTGCGCCCCGATGGTGGTGTAGGGGCCGATGTAGGCGTGGGCCAGGATGCGGGTGCCGGCGCCGATGGTGCTGGGGCCGTCAATGATGACCCCCGGCCCCACCGACACATCGGGGGCCAGTTCCACCCCGGGGGCGACGCGGGCGCTGGGGTCAATGGCCATCTAAGTCCCTCCCCCTGGCAAGCTCCCGGAGATAGTGATATTTCAGAAACTTGTACATGCTCATGAGCACCGCCAGTTCATACCCCATCGTCCCCTCCAGAAACCCCCGCCGGATGAAATAGAGATGGAAAAAGGAGAAAAAGGGCCTGACGAATAATTCTCCCGGAAAGGGGCGCCGGCCCGCCTTGGCCAATTCCTGCGCCGCCAGGCGGGCGTACCGGTCCATGCGGGCGACGTATTCGCTGACGCTCCGGTAGCTGTAATGCTCTAACGGGGTCGTAAGGGTCCCCACGGACCCGGCCACCACCACTTCCTCGTGGACCTCCCGGTCCCTAAAGCGGCCCCGGCCCCGGCGAAACAGGCGCAGGGTGTAATCGGGGTACCAGCCCAAATGCCTGATCCAACGGCCGCAGAAATAGTTTTTCCGCGCCACCCGGTAACCGTCCCGGGGGTCGTCGGAGGCGACCACCGCCAGAATTTCCTCCTGCAAGGCCGGCGGCACCCGCTCATCCGTGTCCAGGCTGAAGACCCACTCACCCCGGGCCTGGTCCAGGGCATAATTTTTGGTCCGGCCAAAGCCCTCCCAGGGGGCGATCAGTACCCGGTCGGTATAGGCCCGGGCCAGCTCCACGGTGCGGTCGGTGCTGCCCGTGTCCACCACCACGATTTCGTCCGCGAAGCTCGCGGACGCCAGGCAATCGCCGATGTTGGCCTCCTGATTCAGGGCGATGACGAAGACGGACAGTCGGGGCATAAATACGGTTTTTGGTTTTTCGTTTTTGGCTTTTAGTGCTATGTTTTAGGCGTTCAGATTTTAGTCCCGCGGCTAAGTTTGTCCACCAGGGCTTCTACTAAAAACTAAAAACCAAAAACTAAAAACTATCATTTCAACGGTTTTGCCTCATCAATGAGCATGATGGGGATGTCGTCCTTGATTTCGTAAATCAGGCGGCACGCTTCGCAGATGAGGCCGTCGCCCTTGTCATTCAACCGAATATCCCCTTTGCACTTGGGACAGGCCAGGATTTCCAGGAGTTCTTTGCTGATGGGCATATTTCCTCCAAAATGGGGTGGGGCATCTATCTCAGATGACGGCCGCGGTTGGGGCCGGGCAATTACCTCAATATACCGCATATTATCAGCTAATGGGCCGGACAGACAAGATTTTCTCGCACGCGGCCTCAATCATCTCCGGGGTGAGGTCTGTGAGGCACCGGGGGGCGAGGCACTGGCGCTTAAAGCAGGGGCTGCACGAAAGCCCCAGGCGGACTACCTGGTGGCCGGAGCCGAAGGGGCCGGTGCGCCAGGGGGCGGTGGGGCCGAACAGGGCCGCCACCGGCGTGCCCAGGGCGGCGGCCAGGTGCATGGCCCCGGTGTCGGTGGTGACGGCCAACCGGGTTTTTCGTAAGATGGCGGCGAGCTGTGCCAGAGAGGTGGCTCCTGCCAGATTGAGCAACGGCGCCTGGCTCTGCCGCACCAGGCCTGCGGCCAACTCCCGGTCGGCGGCGCTCCCGGTGACGGCCACCTGGAACCCCTGGCCGTGGAGCCACTCCGAAAGGCTCGCCCAGGACGCCGGGGGCCAGAGTTTGGAGACCCAGCGGGCCCCGGGGTGGAGCACCGCCAGGGGCCGATCAGCCTTACCCGGTATCAGCGCCGAAATATCCACCGCTTCGCCCAGACCCAGACGGAAGCGGGGCAGGGTAGGGGGGGCGCCCAGGTATTGGGCCAAATTCAGGTAGCGCCAGACCGCGTGGGCCTCCGGGTCAAACGGCTTCACCCGCTCGGTGAGCGCCAGGTAACTCAACTCCCGGGTCCGGTCATAGCCCACCTTGCGGGGACTTTTGGCCAGGGCCACCCACACGGCGCTCTTGAGCAGTCCCTGGACGTCCACCACCAGGTCGAAGGGGCGGGCGCGGAGCTGCTGAACGAGCCGGCGGCAGGCGGCCGGATTGGCGCCGGACCAAAACTCGGCGGGGCGCAGGCGGGGGGCAATCCAGACTTCGTTGAGGGCGGGGTGGCCGGCCAACAAGGGCGCATACGCGGCCTCCGCCAGCCAGGTGATGTGGGCGCGGGGATAGGCGACCCGCAGGGCCTCCAGGAAGGGCAGGGCATGAAGCACATCCCCGAAGGAACTGAGCTTGACCAAAAGGATTCGAGGCTGGCTGTGTCGATGCGAGGAGGACATCCGTAATGGTCCCTGCGATTAGTGGCGCGGGGGAGGCGCCCACACCGCCCCAACAAAGTTGGCGAAGTGTGGAGTGCGCACTGCGCACCATGCCTTTGCCCAAGAACATCGCCTAAAAAAACCTACTTCTTCCCCAAATCCTGCAAAATCCACTCCACCGCCTCCGGGAGATCAGGCGCGACATGGACCGGCTGAACGCTTTGCGCCGCCCGGAGATAGTCATACTCTCCCTGGCCGTAGCCGGTGAGCACCAGGATGCCTTTAGCCCCGGCGTTGGCCGCGGTCTGTATATCCTTATAACGGTCACCCACGACATAGGAGCGGGCCAGGTCCAGATCCAGATCCAGGGCCGCCTGCTCCATCAGGGTAGGCTGGGGTTTGCGGCAGGCGCAGCCGTCCGCCGGGCCGTGGAGACAGGTGTAGATGCCGTCCAGGTGCGCTCCCCCGGCCGCCAGGATTTTTTGCAAGAGGACGTGAATCTCATCTACCAGGGAAGCGGGGAAATAGCCCCGGGCCGCCCCGGATTGGTTCGTGACGACCACCACCTTGATCCCCGCCTCATTGAGCCGGCGAATGGCCGGACCAACCTGGGGGAGCAGCCGGAACCGGTTCAGGTGATTGATATAGCCCATTTCTTCGTTGATGGTGCCGTCCCGGTCCAGGAACACCGCGGGTTGACTCATGAGTCGTCCTTGAGCCAGGAATGGGCCGCCGCCGCAACCTCGTCCACGCTGATGGCGGTCAGGCAGGCATAATCCGCCTCGCAGGTGCGCTTGAAGCACGGGCTGCACGGCAGGGGATGGTGAATCACCGTGGCCCGGGAGGTGAAGGGGCCGGTGGCCCCGGGGTCGGTGGAGCCGAACAGGGCCACCAGCGGCACCGAGAGCGCGGCCGCGGCGTGCATCAACCCCGAGTCGTTGGTGACCAAAAGATTGAGTTGGGACAGCACCCCCAGGACCTCCCGCAGGCTGGTCCGCCCCACCAGATCCACCACCGGCCCCTGAAGCTGCTGCTTGACCAGATCCGCCACCGGCCGCTCATCGTCGGCCCCCAGCAGCACCAGGCGAGATCCGAACTCCCGTTCCAGTTCCCGGCCAAGGGCGGCGAAGCGCGAAGGCTCCCAGCGTTTGGCCGGGCCGAAAGCCGCGCCGGGGCTTAATCCCACCCAGGGGCCCCGGCCGGGGAGCTCGGCCGCGGACAGGACCTGGGCCGCCATGGCCTCTTCCTCGGGTTCCAGGTAGAGGGTGGGGGGCGTAAAGGTGGTCACTCCTCCCAGGGCCTTGAGTAAGCCCAGAAGATAAAAGACGGTGTGCAAACCGGCCAGTTCCCGGCAGTTGGAGACGGCCTCCTTGAGAAAGAGGCGGCGGGCGTCGGTGTTATACCCCACCCGGGACGGCACCCCCACCAGCCATAATCCCAGGGCGGACTCCATGGAGTTGGGCAAAGCCAGGGCCACGTCGAAGCGCCCGCGCAGCTCCCACAGGACTTGCCACTTGCCCCGGCCCGACGGGTAGCGGATGATCTCCGTCACCCCGGGCTGCCCGGCAAAAAGCGGGGCCACCCGGGGCGCCGCCAGCACCGTGATCTCGGTCAGGGGAAAGAGCCGCCGCAACCCCGACAGCACCGGCAGGCTCATGACCGCATCCCCTACCCAGTTGGGCGCTCGCACCAGGACCCGCCGCACCACTTCGGGGTCCCGGGTAAACCGGCGGGATACCTGAAGCTGCTGGAACCGCTGCCGGACCTCGGGAGGCAGGGGCAGGTCGGTGAGCCTGCGGGGTTTTTCTTTTTTTTCTTTAGGGGCGTCAGTCATACGTGAGGCGCAATCCATGAGGAGCTACGCCCTCTCCTTAAACCAAAACGCCATCAAACGACTATTATTTGTCATTCTGAGCGTAGCGAAGAATCTCTCTTTTTAAGCCACTGAGATTCTTCACTCCGCGGCGCTCCGTTCAGAATGACATCAATATTCAATGTTTTTTGACTGCAACTTCGTATTAGATGGCGGCAGAGAAGACCCGCTCCCGCATTGTAAAACATTTTCGCCGGGTACGGTAGAGGGAGCCCGGAGGCGCAAAGATCCGGCAGCCTGGCGAAGGTGCGGCCTCATCCCTCCTGTAAGCTCCGGTCCAGGAGTTCCAGGACCTGCTCGGGTTCCCCCAGCCGGGCCTCCACTTCCAGGACCCACAGGCGGACTCCACCGTCCCAGCGCTCTCCCAGCCGGGCCCAATCCTTGCCGGTGGTGACCAGGCCCCCGGCCCCCAAGGCCCGGGCCGTTTCAGTGAGATTATCCAATTCCTCATGGCTGAAGGCATGATGGTCGGGAAAGATTCGGAAGCCTTTCAGGTCCACCCCCAATGCCTGCAAGGTGGCGGCAAAGACTTCCGGGCGGGCCAGGCCGGCAAAAGCCATGAGGGCCTGGTGGCGCAGGGCCGCCGGCGCCTGGGCCTGCCCCCCGGGATACGCCGTGACCGAGAGCGGGGCGATGGTCGCGGTCAACAGCGGCTTGTCCGGGAAGGCCCGGTGGATAGTCGCGAACTGCGCCTGGTGGCGCTCCCGGTCAAACCGGGTCAGGATGAGGCTCTGGGCCGCGGCCAGAGCGGCGAGGGGCTCTCGTAACGGCCCCCGGGGCAAGAGATGGCCGTTGCCGAAGGGCGAGGCCGCATCCAGCAGCACCAGGTCCAGGTCCCGGTGCAGCTGAAAATGCTGGAAGCCGTCGTCCAGCAGAAAAAGGTCCGGTTTGCACTTCTCCCAGGCGGCCATCCCCGCCGCATAACGGCAGGCCCCGGTGTAAACCGCCACCCCGGGCAGGGTCCGGGCCAGCCAGTAAGGCTCTTCTCCCACCTCTGGGGGTTTTCCGTAAGTATTCTGCCCGTCGGAGATGCAAGTGACGCTGCGGCTCCGCCCCCCGTAGCCCCGGCTGAGGATGGCCACCCGCTTACCCCGGTCCCGCCACAGCCGGGCCAGAAAGGCCACCACGGGGGTCTTGCCGGCGCCGCCCACCGTCAGGTTCCCCACGCTCACCACCGGGGCCGGCAGGCGCCTGGCCTTTCGCAGCCCCCGGGCATAAAGGGCCCGCCGGCCGCTGGCCCCCAGGCCATAGAGCCGGGCCAGGACCGCGGCCCCGGTGCAAAGGACGGGGCCGGGAGGCGGGCCGGCGCCCCGGTCCCCATGAAGCCGCCGGAACAGGTTATGCCAGTAAAGCCGCATACTTTACCTTATAAACGATTTCAGCGCCTCCCGGCAATATTTCTGGGCCTAGTCCTTGACCAGGCGCCGGGCGCTTGTCTTAGACCGGAGACAAAGGCAACCCAGGTGGGGAGACCTGGGTAACTGTTTAATATGGGATATCCTCCTGTGGCAGGAGACAGGTTTTTCTTCCACGAACCGGCGATTATCGGCGCGGCTAATACCGTGTTCCCTTTGAAATGAAACAAACCATCCAGATAACCTATTGATATCTCTCGTAGGGGCGGGTTTAAAACCCGCCCCTACAAAACGAACACGGTATAACTCCCCAACAGCCCCCTATCCTCCCAAGACCGCCATTCAATACGTCAGGATTACCTGAATGACGTCTTCCGGGTGGCGGTCGATCAATTCATAAGCCTGGGCCGCCTGATCGAAGGGAAACCGGTGCGTGATAAAGCGGGCCGGCTGCACCTGGGCCAGCATCTGCCAGGTGGCATGATAACGCCGGGTTTTGTTCCAGCGGCCGGTAAGCTCCGGGGCGATGCTGCTGACCTGGCTGCCGATGAGCCGCATCCGGCTGCGGTGGAAGTGGCCCCCCAGGTTCAGGTCTGACCGCTTGAGCCCGTACCAGGAGCCGATGACCACCCGGCCGCTGAACCCGGTGGCCGCGATGGCCTGGTCCAGGGCCGCGGGGTTGCCGGAGATCTCATAGCAGAGGTCTGCCCCGGGATAGGTGCCGCCTCCCTGGAGACCGGCGGCCAGACGCGCCAGGGCGTCCGGGGCCGAGGGGTCCAGGCTCAGGTAGGCCCCCAGGTCTTCGGAGAGCAGGCGGCGCCTGGGATAGAGGTCCAGGGTCACCAGGGACGACAGGGGCCAGCGGCTCAAGAGGGTGGTGAGGAGCAGACCCACGATGCCCTGGCCGAAGATGGCCACCTGTTCTCCCATGAGGGGTTGGCCGTCCAACAGGAAGGTCACCGCGGTTTCCATGTTGGGGAAGAACACCGCATCTTCGGGGGTCAGGCCGGCGGGCAATTCGAGCAGTTCGTCGGGGGTGGCCAGGAAATGGCTTTCGTGGGGATTAAAGGCGAAGACCAGCCGGCCTTCCCAGCCGGGGGCCACGCCCCGGCCCAGTTCCAGGACCTGGCCCACCGCGGCGTAGCCATATTTCAATGGAAAAGAAAAATCTCCGGCCAGGGCGGTGATGGTCTCATCCCTGGCCAGGTCAACCGGCGCCAACCCCCGGTAGACCAACAACTCGGTGCCCGGGCTGATGGCGGAAATGATGGTCGAAACCAGCACCTGGCCAAAAGCCGGGGAGGGGAGGATTTCCGTTTGCCGCGCCACCTGCCGGGGCCCGGTGAAATAGAGGGCCTGCCGTTCCATTCAGCCGTCCCAGTCCGGTTCCCCGCGCAGCACCAAATCGTCGCCCAGTTGCTGGTAGCTGAGGTGCTTGAGGCGCGGCAAGCGCCGTCGGGAGGAATGCCCTAAGTGGTCCACCACCCGGAGACCGCCGACGAGCAGGGGGGCGATGGTCAGGACCACCTGGTCCACCAACCGGGAGGATAGAAAACTCGCAATAATCTGGGCGCCCCCTTCCACCATCAGGCTGTTGATGCCGATTAACCCCAGGTGTCTTAGGAGACCGGCCAGATCGACCCAGCCGTTGCTCCCCGGCAGCACGAGGACCCGAGCCCCCGCCGCTTCCAGGGCCTGCTGCCGCTCGGCGTCGGCGCCTTCGTTGGTGGCAATTAAGGGGGAACGGCGGTTTTTCAAGAGGTTGGCATACGGGGGAAAACGGAGGCGGCTGTCCACCACTACCGGTTGGGGGTCTGGTCCCGCCGCCAGCCTGACGTTGAGGCGGGGATTGTCGGCCAGCACCGTGCCGATGCCCACCAGAATGGCCTCGTGGGAGGCTCGGAGGCCGTGAGTCATGGCCATGGCCTGGGGGCCGCTGAGCGCCAGGGGGCGTCCGGGGCGGTCGGCAATGCTGCCGTCCAGACTCTGGGCGTAACTGAGGGTGACGAAGGGGCGGTCGGTGCGCCGGCGGTGCGCCGGGGCGGCCCGCAAGCACTCGCCTACTTGATCCAGGATGGGGATCTCGTTTTCCACCGCCATGCCCATTTCTCCTTGCCCCGCGCCTCCGGGGTGGGCGCCCGGGGGTCATCCTGAGAAAAATTGTTACCTGAATTAACCGGGTCAGACACCTTTGCCTCTAACATGGGGATAAAGGGGGGCGTTGTCAAGTTGGGTCCAGGGCGAAAGCCCCCATATAAAAAAGTTGCCACCTAACAAATAATATTAAGATAAGGAAAATTTGTCATCGAACGAAGTTTTTCCGGGCAAAATGACCCGGGGATGTCCGGGAAAATTAACCGATAACCGCTAATATGGCTATTCCAGAAGCTTGCTGGCAAAATCACCAATAGTCCTGCCACTGCCCATAATTTTTTTCTGTGCCCCCCTTGACTTCGTAATAGTTATTTCTATAATTGTAATAGGTGTTTCATATGTGGCTCATATTTTCCTGCACCATTCCGGCCAAGCATTCCAACGCCCGGGTTAAGGTCTGGAGGCGCCTCGTGGCCGTGGGGGCGGTGCAGATTAAAAGCTCCCTGTATGTGCTGCCCGCCAGCGAAGCCAACCACGAACATTTCCAGTGGCTGGCCCGGGAAATAGAAGACCTGGGGGGGGAGGCGGTGTTCTTCCAGTGCCCGGCGGCGGAAAACCTGACTGAGACCGAGATCAAGGCGCTCTTCGGCAAGCAAAGAGATGAAGACTATTCCCGGCTCATTGAAGAGATTCTGAGCTTCACCAAAGCGTTGGAGGTGGGCGTCCAGGAGCAGGAGGAAAAGGCCAGGGAACTTAAAACGGCAATAAAAAAATTCACCAGGAGATTCCAGACCATTCGAGAAATCGACTTTTTCCCTACCGGGCAGGGAGAGCAGACTGCCATGCTCCTGGCCTCCCTGCCTGAGCGGTTGAAAGGCTTGGCCGACGAAGGGGCAAGCCCCAGACCATGGGCGGTTTTGAATAAAGAAGACTACCAGGAGAAAACCTGGATCACCCGGGAGCGGCCGTATATCGACCGGCTCGCCTCCTTCTGGCTGGTGAAGCGATTTATCGATAAAGACGCCAACCTAGAGTTCATCTCTCCCAAACAGGAGATGAAAAGGGAACCGGCGCGGGTCTATTTCGACCTGGCGGGAGGTGAGTTCACCCACCGGGAGCGAATGATCACCTTTGAGGTCCTGGCCGCCTCCTTTGGATTAGAGGATCGGGGCATTGCTCACTTGGCGGCGCTGGTCCGCGCCCTCGACCTGAAAGAGGATCTGGACCGGGCGGAAGAAGCCAAGACTCTCAAGGACCTCGTGGACGGTTTGGTGAAAATCACCCCTGATGACCATGAACTGGTCAAGCGATCCCTCCTCTTCTTCGACGCTCTTTATGCTGCCTATAGCCTATAAAGGAGAAACATCATGAAAGACGTAGCCGTGCATGTGGCGCACCTAATGGCCGCCGGGGCCAGAACTGCCCCCAAAGGCGGCGGCAAGGATTTCCTGGAAATCGTGGTTATCTTTACTCCGGTCGACCTGAAGAGGATCGCTGATAAAATGAGGGAATACGCCCCCGGAAGCACCAACGAGACTTATTGGGTCAGAGACGCGGCCAACATCGAGGAGGCCCAGGCGCTGGTTCTCATCGGCCTGGCCCAATCCCGGGCGGCCGGCTATGACTGCGGCGGCTGCGGCTACCCCTCGTGCCGGGAGTTCGAGAAACATCGGGAAACCAAAGAAAAAGAGATGGGTTACGGCGGACCCCACTGCGTCATGCGGATGATGGACATCGGCGTAGCCCTCTCTTCGGCAGCCAAGACCGCCAGCCTCCTTAACGTGGACAACCGCATCCAGCAGCGGGTGGGGGCCGCGGCCCGGGCCCTGGGTCTGATTCAAGCGGACGTGGTCATGGGCATTCCGGTGGGAATCTACGGCAAGAATATCTTTTTTGACCGCAAGGCGCCGGGCAAATAAGGGATTCGCGTTCACCATGAATACGTTCAACACCCTGTGCGCGGTGGGCTTCCTGGCCAGGACCTCCTATGCCCTGGCCCGCACCCCCGTTCTGGCGCTGTTTGCCGTCTCCCTGGGCGCCGGGCCCGAGGCCATCGGCTTTTGCGTCGCCATCTCCACCATCACCGGCATCTTTTTCAAGATGCCGGCCGGGGTGGTGGCGGATGTCCTGGGCAAGACCAGGACCCTCTTCGCGGGGTTAGCCTGTTTTGCCTTTATCCCTTTTGCTTACCTGCTGGTCTCCTCCTATCAGGCCCTGGTTGTGGTGCGTTTCTTCCACGGCTTCGCCACGGCCATTTACGGCCCCGTGGCCATGGCGGTGGTGGTCCAGGTGGCGGGTAACCGCCGGGGAGAGATGCTGTCCTGGTTTTCTTCCGTCACCATCCTGGGAAATCTCCTGGGCGCCCCCCTGGGGGGATTCCTGCTGACGCGCTTATCCGCCGGGGCCGCACCCCATCTGAGCCACTTCCACATCATCTATGGGGTGGTGGCAGCCTGCGGCATGGCGTCTTTCCTCCTGGCCCTCTGGGCGCTGCGCCGCCAGACCTGGGAACCGGAAGCCCCAAAGAAACGGACCCTGGCCGCGGTCTTGGCCCAGTTTAAAACCGGGGTGCGGGAAATCCTCATGGACCGCCGGGTCTTTCTCACCAGCAATATGGAGGGGGTGCAAAATCTGTCCCTGGGCGCCCTGGAGGCCTTCTTGCCCATTTATGCCGTAACGGTGGCCCACCTCTCGGCCCTGCAGGCGGGTCTGCTCTGGGGGGTGCAGATGGCGGCCACCATTGCCTCCAAACCCATTATGGGGCGCATCTCCGACCGCTATGGCCGCCAACCCCTCCTCTTTTGGGGGATGTGGGTCTGCGCCCTCCCTTTCGCCCTGATTCCCTGGTTCCAGGACTTTGCCGTGCTCATGGCCCTGGCGGCCCTGTTCGGCTTAGGGGAGGCCGTGGTAACTTCGTCCGCGGCGGCCCTGGTGGCTGACTACTGCCGGCAGGACCATTTGGGTGCGGCCATGGGCGCCTTCGGCACCATCTTCGACATCGGCCACGCCGCCGGACCTCTCCTGGCGGGGGCCCTGATCGGTCTCTGGGGTGGTTTGGACTACCGGGTCCCCTTTGCCAGCATCGCGGCCCTGTTAATCATTGCCGCCTTAATTTTTAAGGGCTTCATCAATGGGGGCAAGAGGCAGGGGCTCTAAACGATTCTCTGGGGGAAACGGGTTGCCTCATATGGAATGATCAAAATTCGATCTGACCATCATCAAACCGAGACCAGATTAGACCTGACACTTGGGCCTAAAACTTTAAATGTCGCCAGGGTCTTCGCTATACCTAATATATCCATATCAACACTCCTTAATGGATTTTATACCGTGTTCGTTTTGTAGGGGCGGGTTTGAAACCCGCCCCTACGAGAGATATCAATAGGTTATCTGGATGGTTTGTTTCATTTCAAAGGGAACACGGTATTATAAGGGCGCATAGATAGCGAGGCCGTTGAAAAAGCCCATTTCAGGTTGTCGTGATCTCCGCTCGAGGAATGCTGGGTTGCGCTCAAAAGGATAGCTTCTGTCTTGGAAAAGTTCCCAGTAGTCGGTGGTCAGGAAAAAATGTCGGGTGGGCACTGCCCTTCATCCTCATTATCCGTGCTTTTCATGGTCTTGGAGTGCGCCGCCGGCCCAGGCGCGGCTGACCTGAACCGGGTTTCGCCGCGCCCAAACCCTCAGGGATGGTTGACCAGCAGGCGCTTGCCCGGCAGGGTCAAGGCCGCGGCGGCGTCTTTAAGGAAAGGTTCCGGCGGGGTGGCGTGGTCCAGGAGCAAAAAGACTTTTCTGGGTCCCTGCCACAGCTCCTGTAGACGTTCTGGGGTGATGAGGTAGTCCGCGGCGGGGGGCACCGGGTAAGGAAACTGGGGCAGGCCGTGGCGCTTGACCATGAGGATGCGGCGCCGGGCGTAAAATTCCAGGGAGGCCCCGTATTCAAACTCTTCGATGGGCCCCATGATGAGCAGGTCCTGGGGGGAGGCCACCCGCCGGACGTATTCGGCCGCGGCTTTGTCGGACAAAAGCGGCGTGAGGACGGTCATGGTCTGGAAGGTGAACCAGGCAATGGCCGCGGCCAGGACGCCGTAGGCGGCCACCGTCAGGCGGGGACGCCTAAGCCGGGCGGCCAGGACCCCCGCCAGGGCCACCGCCGGTATGAACCAGGTGGCTTGCCGGGCCAGGGGAGAGATGAGGCTGACCATGCCGCTGAATTCCCGGCGATTGTCCACGCAGACCCGCTCCAGATAGGGCAGCAGCACCAGGAGCGAGAGCCCTAAGAGGCCCAGGGCCAGCAGGGTCCAGGGGATGAGCCGGTCTTGCGGGGTGTCCAGATACCGCTTGATGCGCCACCCCAAAATCAGGGCCAGGGCCGGCAGGGCCGGCAGGGAGTAATATTCGATGCGGCTGGACGACAGGGTAAAGAAGCCCAGGATGACCGCAGCCCAGATGAACAGAAGCCGCCCCGCAGCCCCCACTTCCCGGCCGGGCCGGGTGGCCTGCCAGAAACGGTAGAGGGCTTCCGGCAGGATGAAGGTCCAGGGCATCAGCCAGATGCCCAGAAACACATAGAAACCGGCGAGGGTGAAGGAGTTGACGTCCGGGGGCTCCCGCCGTCCCAGGAACCGCATGATCTGTTCGTTGACGATCTGGAACTTGAGAAAGCCGGGATTGGCCAGCTCCGTCGCCAACCCCCAGGCAACCAGGAGGGTTGCCGCCAGGGCGAGCCCCCCGGGGGAGAAAAACAGCCGCAACAGGTTGTGCTCCCGCACGTGCCAGGCATAGAGGAGGCCGATCAAGCCGGGAAAGACCAGCCCGATGAAACCCTTGCTGAGAAACCCGGCCACCAGGGCCAAAAAGAACAAGGCCGTCCACCGGAAACCCGGCTGGGCCTCCCAGCGCACCAGGGCATACAACGCCGCCAACAGGGACAGGGTGATCAGGTGGTCGGTGAGAATCAGCAGGTGCAGGACGAAAAAGCCGATGCAGGTAAGGAGAATGACCCCCCCCAGCCAGGCGGCAAGTTGGCCCACCAGGCGCCGGCCGATGAGGTAGGTGAGCCAGACTTCCCCCCCGGTTATGGCCAGGGTGGGGACCCGGGCGCTCCATTCCGAGACCCCCAGGAGCTTGTACCCCAACAATTGGAGCCAGTAGAGCAGGTGGGGTTTGTCCAGGTAGGGCGCCCCGTTGAGGGTGGGGGTCAGCCAGGACCCCGCGGCCAGCATTTCCTGGGGGATCAGGGCGTACATGGCTTCCGACCGCAGGAGGGGCAGCTGCCAGAAGAGGGGCAGGTACAACCCGAGACAAACCAGCGCCAGAGTGGCGCCGTTCATCAGGCGGGAAGCGGAGGCGGGGGGGCTTAAGGGGCTATCCACAATGATATATACTCGAGAGAGTTTTCTTATCAGGTCAGGGGCTTTTTTCTAAGTTCCCCGGCCCCCTCTCTCAAAATTTCGGTTTAATCCCCTCAAGTAAGATTCCACCGGAGCATGGTCCAGATATCCGTCAGGCCGCTCATCTGGCGGACCACCGTGGGTTCGAAGCCGGAATGCATCATACACTGGGCGCAACGGGGGTCCCGGCCCACCCCGTAGTCCTCCCACCGGGTCTTTCGCATCATATCGGCAAAAGTGGGGTAGTGGGTGTCCACGATCTGGTAGCAGGGGGCCCGCCAGCCCATGGGATTGCGGGTGGGGTTGGCCCAGGGGGTGCACTCGTAGTCCCGCTCCCCCCGGAGGAAGCTCAGGTACAAAGGCGTGCTGAAGAACTTGAAACGGTGGCCGTTGGCGGTTAAACGGTTGAACTTGTCATTGATTTCCTCCCGGCTGAGAAACAGCCCGTCATCGACCCCGGTGAAGCTGAAGGCCGGGGACACCAGGAGGCCGTCCACGCCGATATGCCCCAGGTAGGAGAACAGGATCTCGATCTCCTGGATGTCGGTTTCCTTAAAGATGGTGGTATTGGTGCAGACCCGAAACCCCTGGGCCTTGGCGGCCTTGATGGCCTTGACGGCCAGGTTGAACAGCCCTGGCCGCCCCAGCAGCTTATCGTGGGTGGGGGCCAGGCCGTCCACGTGGAGGCTCAGGGTCAACCGGTCGGATCGGGGCAGCCGGGGCAGGGATTTTTCCAGTAAAATGGCGTTGGTGCAAAGATAAATGTGCTTCCCGCGGTGCACCAACTCGGCCAACAGCTCAAAGACCGGGGGGTAGAGCAGGGGCTCGCCCCCGGTAATGGTGACCACCGGGGCGCCGCAGTCCTCCACGGCCTGAAGGCACTCCTCCAGGGTAAGGGCCTGTCCCAAAGTTTCCCGGTACTCCTGGATGCGGCCGCACCCCTGGCAGGACAGATTACACTGGTGGGTGGGCTCCAGCATGAGGACCAGGGGGAATTTTCCTTCACCCCGGAGGCGCTGCTTCATGAGGTAACGGGTTAAATCAAAGCTTAAACTCAACGGGAAACGCAAGGTTCTCCTCTCCTCTGTGCCTGGATTCGGGGCGGGGCCAACTGCCCACCGCCGACTCCTGGCTTCCCGGAAATCTTCAACCTATACTCACGAACCTGACGGATCACGCATACCCATGGTTGCGGAACCAATCCACCGCGTCAGCCAGGGCCTGGCGCACCGGGGTGAGGCTGAGTCCTAAATATTGTACTGCTTTCCGGTTGTCAAAGTACATATATTTCTTGGCCATGCGGATCGCCGCGACGGGCATGCGGGGCGGGCGGCGGCGGATGTAGGTGGCGAGGAACTCGTCCACGTAGGCCATGGCCAGGACCGGCCAGTAGGGCAGTTTCACCTTCGGGGCCGGGAGGCCCGTGAGGTCCGCCAGCAGGTGGAAGATCTGGGAGAGGCTGAGGTTCTCATGCCCCAGGATGTATTTTGCCCCGATTCGGCCCTGGGCTTCGGCCAGGAGGTGCCCCCGGGCCACATCCCGGACATGGATGAGATTGAGGCCGGTTTCCAGGTAGGCCGGCATCCGGCGCTTGAGGAAATCCACGATCATCTGACCGGTGGGGGTGGGGCGGAAGTCCCAGGGGCCTACGGGGGTGCTGGGATTGACCACCACCAGGGGCAGGCCCTGGCGGGCGAAATCCAGAGCCACCGCCTCAGCCATGAACTTGGAGCGCTTATAGTGGCCCACCATCTCCGTCAGGGTGACCGGGGTGTCCTCGGCGCCGGGGGCGCCGTCCCCGGGGTTCCCCAGGGCGCCCACGGTGCTGGTATAGACCACCCGCTCCAGTCCCTGGGCCGCGGCTGCCGCCAGCAGGTTTCGGGTGCCGTCCACGTTGACGGCGTACATGGTGGCCGGGTCCGGCACCCAGAGCCGGTAGTCCGCGGCCACGTGGAAGAGGCGGGTGCAGCCCGTGATGGCCCGGTTAAGCGAATCCGGGTCCCTAAGGTCGCCAACGGCGACCTCCACGGCCAGGCCGGCCAGGGCCGGATGGTCCGGATTGCGGGCCAGGACCCGAACTTCCCGGCCCGCGGCCAGGAGTTCCTCCACCACGGCCCGGCCCACGAAGCCGGCGCCGCCGGTCACCAGGGTTTTTCCGAGAAAAGGGTTTCCGGTTTTCAGTTTTCGGTTTTCGGTAGCGGATGAAGTCATTCTCTTGTCACAATGCCTAGGTTAGGAACGGCGCCCTAACAGAGTATTTAAAATCCCCCTTTTCTAAAGGGGGATTTAGGGGGATTATCAAGCGGTTATTTAATCCCCAATCTTACCCCCCTTTAGAAAAGGGGGAATTTTTCCCCATCTTTAATCGGCGTTAGATTAAGGCAATCAATCACCAGGAAAACTGCGGGAGATTTTCTGATATTTTCAGACCGGATCATGAATACGGCATATCCAATATCGTGTCGGACAGCACTGGGGGAGGGGATTCTTGCCGGTGATCTCGCCTTGGTCAGTCGCCGTGATTGCCGCCCGCCGGCGTTTTGAGCGCCTGCACATAAGCCCCCAGGGCCATCAAGGGAAAACAGTCCCGATAGAGGTGATAGCGAATCATGAAGTGGTTGGGGAAGCCGGTGCCGGTGAAGTGCGCCTCGTCCCAGCGGCCCTGGGCGTTCTGGGTCTTGACCAGGTAGTCAACCCCCGCCTTCACTTCCGGGGCCTGGACTTCGCCCGCGGCGAGGAGCCCCAAGAGGGCCCAGGCGGTCTGGGAGGCGGTGGACGGCCCCTGGCCCATTAGTTCCGGGTGGCGGTAAGATTCGCAGACCTCGCCCCAACCGCCGTCGGGGTTCTGGCGGGCCTTGACCCAATCCACCGCCCGCCGGACGTAGGGCCGGCTCATGTCCTCGCCGATGCGTTCCAGGGCCGCCAGGACCGACCAGGTGCCATAAAGGTAATTAACCCCCCAACGCCCCCACCAGGGGCCCTCGGGGTGCTGGGTGCGGCGCAGGAAGGCCAGGGCCCGCTCGGCCGCGGGGTGGTCCAGACCGTGGCCGAAGGCCCCCAGCATCTCCAGGATGCGGGCGGTGATGTCCTCGGTGGGCGGGTCCACCAGGGCCTTCAGGTCCCCGAAGGGAATGGCGTTGAGCCACTCCTTGGTATTATCCTTGTCAAACGAGGCGAAACCGCCGTTTTTCGACTGCATGCCCAGGCACCAGTTGATGCCCCGCTGCAGGGCCGCCTGGTGCCTGGCCGTATCCGCCAGGCCGTCCTTTAAGGCCACCAGGACCACGGAGCTGTCATCGACGTCGGGATACCAGTTGTTGTGAAACTCAAAGGCCCAGCCCCCAGGCGGCAAGTCCGGGCATTTGACGCACCAGTCCCCGGGTTTGAAAATCTGTTGGGCCAGCAGCCAGGAGGTGGCCTGGGTCATGACGGTATGCTCCGGCGGCAGCCCCGCCGCCGCCAGGGCCCGGATGGCCAGGGCGGTGTCCCACACCGGGGAGATGCAGGATTGGAGCCAGGTCCGGTCATCTTCTTCCAGGGTAAAGAACTCCAGGGCCTTCAGGCCCCGCTGGATGACGTCGTGCTCCCGGTCATAGCCTAAACAGTGCAGGGCCAGGAGAGAGTTGACCATGGGCGGCTGGATGCCGGCCCAGTCGCCGCTGTCCTCCTGGTGTTCCAGGATCCACTTCTCGGCTTGCTTGATGGCGAAGTTCCGGGGCCAGGGAAGCCGTATCCAGGCGTAGAGCTTGAGAATGCGGTCCAGGATGACAAAGAAGTTTTCCAGGGGGGAAGCTTCGCGTTTCCAGGCCACCCGGTGCTGGGAAAAGGGCTCGTCGGAGGACAGGAAAAGTTCCCGGATTCCCTGCTCCGGCGGCAGGGGCCGAACCGGGCGCTTGGCCATGATGATCATCAGGGGGACCACGGTGGCCCGGGTCCAACTGGAAAATTCATAGATGCTCAGCCCGGACCAGGGCGGCAGCAGCATGAACTCCACGGGCAAGAGCGGGATGCCGTCCCAGCTTACCTGGCCGAACAGGGCCAGGAAGATGCGGGTAAAGACCCGGGTCTTCAGGACGCCCCCCCGGGCCAGGACAAACTCCCGGGCTTTGAGCATACGGGAGTCTGCCGCCGACAGGCCCGCCATTTTCAGGGCCAGGTAGGCTTCCACCGTGGTGCTGATCTCGCCCCGGTCACCATGCCAGATGGGCCAACCGCCGTTCGGGAGCTGCTTATCCAGGATATCCGCGGCCATCCGGGGCACCTTGGCCTCATCCAGTCCCAAAAACCGGTGGAGCATGATATACTCCGCGGTAATGGTGACGTTGGACTCCAGCTCGGCCCACCAGTAACCCGCCGGGTCCTGCATCTTCATCATGGCGGCGGTGGCCCGCTTAACGGCGCGGTCGATGCGGTTGAGGTGTATCCTGGGAAGCGCGTCAATCACGGACTGGCTGCGCACGGAAATGGTTTCCCCCCCCATTTCTTTCCCCCCGAATTGTTTTCTGAATCAGCATACTATACCATGCTGGCCCAAAAATCCCGAATTAATTCACTGAGTATGTTAAGTTTATGATGGTGGACCATCAGGGTTGCGGCCGCGGCTGTGAATATTTTTTCCATATTTTACAGGCCAATGGGGTTGGCCTGGCCTATTTCCTCGGCTCCCAAAAAGAATTGGGGCCGGCCCTGCTCCGGGGCGAGGACGTGGCAGGCAAACCGGACAGCGACCTGGACCTGGGCGTGGTGTTGCTGGAACATCCCCTGGATTATTGGGAGGGACAAAAGCTGCGGCAACGCCTGGAACACGGCCTCGCATCCCTCTTTGCCCCCCTGCGCCTGCATCTTCTGCTGCTGGAAGAAGAAAACGCCCACGTGCAATATGCCGCCATTCGGTCTATTCAGGTCTATGCCGTTAATCCCGAATTTGTCCGCCGGTACCGCCGCCAGGTCCTGACCCTCTATGGCGATTGGCACTCCTGGTGGTCTTGACCTTAGGCGCCCCGACAATTCACCCTCATCAATCGGAAAAAATTCTTGGCAATCGATAGAAGCTCGGGGAAGCCCGGCGGAATTTTTTGGATGAGTTAATCAACTGAACCAAAATGCCGCGTATATCTTGAGGAACGCCGCCTGGGCCGGTTTATTTCTTCTCCCCGATGGCAGGTGAAGGTCGTCGGTCCCATTTTCACCCCCGGTGGGTTACAGGTTGCTCTTGCCGATGATCGGTATTATCTTAATTGAAGATTAAATATGAGCTTGACGTTCCGGTTGACCCTCAGGGGAAATTCTGCTATGGGAGAGGCATATTGAAAATGATGGTCTTCAGCCACCCCGGAGTTCCACCCCGCCAGTCGACCGGCGCGCCCTCACCTATCGACCTATCCTCATCTCTCAGGAGATAACATGGCAACCACCGAAGATGAAAAACATGAGATCACCATCCCCTCCGACCTGCCCATGTTGGCGGTGCGGGACGTGGTGGTTTTCCCCAATATGGTGCTCCCGTTGTTTGTGGGTCGGGAAACCTCGGTGCTGGCTATTGAAGCGGCCCTGGCCCAAGACCGTTTGATCTTGCTGGCCACCCAAAAAGATCAATCCGTGGAAAACCCCGACCCCGCCGACATTTACCACGTGGGCACAGTCAGCCTCATTTTGCGGATGCTGAAACTGCCGGACGGACGCTTGAAAATCCTGGTCCAGGGGAAAGCCAAGGCTATGGTCCAGGAATATCTCAAAGAGCGCCCCTACTTCCAGGTGGCCTTGGAGGTCTTGCCGGAAACCACCGTCGCCGATATCTCCCCCGAGGCCGAGGCCCTGATGCGCAACGCCCGGGAGATGTCAGAAAAAATCCTCACCCTCAAGGGCATCATGTCACCGGATCTGCTGGCCATCCTGGAGTCCATCGAGGACCCCGGCCACCTGGCCGACCTGGTGGCGGCCAATTTGCGCCTCAAGATCGAAGAGGCCCAGATGGTGCTGGAGGAAATGGATCCCATCCGCAGTCTCATCAAGGTCAATGATTTCCTGCGCAAGGAGATGGAAGTCTCCGCCATCCAGGCCAAGATCCAGAACCAGGCCCGGGAGGAGATGGACCGCACCCAGCGGGAATACTTCCTCCGGGAGCAGTTGCGGGCCATCAAGAAGGAACTGGGCGACCTGGACGAGACCACCAAGGAGATGGAAGAGTACCGTCTCAAGATCGCCCAGGCCAGGATGCCCAAGCAGGCGGAAGAGGATGCCCTCAAACAGCTGTCCCGCTTGGAGCAGATGCATCCCGACGCGGCCGAGGCCTCCATCGTCCGCACCTATCTGGACTGGCTGGTGTCCCTGCCCTGGAGCAAGAGCACCCGGGACAAATTGGAAGTCAAAGAGGCCAAGATCATCCTGGATGAGGACCATTTCAACCTGGAAAAGGTCAAAGACCGCATCCTGGAGTACCTGAGCGTCCGCAAACTCAACAAGAAGATGAAAGGCCCCATCCTCTGTTTCGTGGGCCCCCCGGGAGTGGGCAAGACCTCCCTGGGGCAGTCCATTGCCCGGGCCATGGGGCGCAAGTTCGTGCGCATCTCCCTGGGGGGGATGCGGGACGAGGCCGAGATCCGGGGCCACCGCCGCACCTATATCGGCGCTCTGCCGGGGCGGATCATTCAGGGGATCAAAAACGCCGGTTCCAACAACCCGGTGTTCATCCTGGACGAAGTTGACAAGATCGGCATGGACTTTAGGGGCGACCCCGCCGCCGCCCTCCTGGAGGTGCTGGACCCGGAGCAGAACCACTCCTTCAGCGACCACTACCTCAATGTGGCCTTTGACCTGTCCCGGGTGATGTTCATCACCACCGCCAACCTGGTGGACCCCATTCCCTCGGCCCTGCGGGACCGCATGGAGGTTATCCGCCTGGCGGGCTACACCGAGGATGAGAAATTGGCCATCGTGCTCCGCCACCTCCTGCCCCGGCAGTTGACGGAACACGGCCTGCGCTCCAAGGATTTTAAGATTTCCACCGAGGTGATCAGGCGGGTCATCATGAACTACACCCTGGAGGCGGGGCTCCGGAACCTGGAGCGGGAAATCGGCTCCCTGTGCCGGAAAGTGGCCCGGCGCATCGCCGAAGGCGAAAAAGGGCCTTTCGCCGTCACCGGGGGAAACCTGCACCGCTACCTGGGACCGCCCCGCTTTCTCCCGGATGGCGAGGTGGAAAACGAAGTGGGGGTGGCTACGGGCCTGGCCTGGACCCAGGTGGGGGGCGAGACCCTGGCGGTGGAAGCCAGCCTGATGAAAGGCAAAGGCCAACTCACCCTGACGGGCCAGTTGGGCGACGTGATGAAGGAGTCGGGCCAGGCGGCCTTGAGCTACGCCCGGGCCCGGGCCGACCGCCTGAATCTGGCGCCGGATTTCTACGAGAAGCTGGATATCCATATCCACGTCCCCGCGGGCTCCACCCCCAAGGACGGCCCCTCGGCCGGGGTCACCATGGCCACCGCCCTGGTTTCCGCCCTCACCCAGATCCCGGTGCGCCGGGACGTGGCCATGACCGGCGAAATCACCCTCCGGGGCAAGGTGCTGCCCATCGGCGGCCTCAAGGAGAAGGCCATCGCCGCGCTCCGGGCCCGGGTCAAGAAGGTCATTATCCCCGCGGCCAACAAGAAAGACCTGGTGGAAATTCCCAAGAACGTCAAGCGCCGTCTCAAGTTCGTGGCGGTGGCCGACATGGATGAGGTGCTGAACGAAGCCCTGATGCGGTCGCCCTTCAAGGAGAGCAAAAAAACCGGGATCCCCGTCGGGCGGCTGATCACCCCGCCTTCCCGGCCGGTGGTCTGAGGGGAGACTGCCAAGCGTAGGGGCGGTGAGCGCACCGCCCCCACAACGGCCTTAGGGATGAAGTGTGCCGACCAGAGGTGATACCCAAGTGCTGGCCAAATTTCTCGATGAGGGTATAACGCATGGTGATGCCTTGGACTTACTGCCACGCCTTCCCCAAGGCAGCATCGACCTTTTCTTCACGAGTCCACCGTATGCCGATGCCCGGGCATATAGTCGGATACACCCAGACCATTATGTAGACTGGTTCCTCCCTTTTGCCCTGGCAATGTATCATGCTGCGAAGGAAAGTGGCAGCCTCATCCTTAATATCAAGAATCGCGTAGCCAAACAGGGTCCGCTAAAAGGTCAGAGGCACCCATACGTTTATGAGTTAGTTATTGCCCTTCAACGGATGGGTTGGCGTTGGGTCGAGACTTACATTTGGGCCAAACCAAATGCAGTTCCGGGTAAGTTTGGTCCACGGACCAAGGATAGCTTTGAGTACGTTTACCACTTTGCACGGGGCGTCAGGCCATATTTTGACTTGAATGCCGTGAGAATCCCCTATAAAGCAGACTCCGCCGAGATCGCGAGGCGCAAACTGGACACACTTGGCAGGCGCAACACCGAGGCCGGTTTCGGCCGTGACCGAACAAAGACGTATCTACTGGGCGGGGCGGACCCAGGGAACGTGGTGACTGTGGCTCAGACGTACAACCAGCATCGAGGCGTTGCACATACGGCAGCAATGCCGGAGGGACTCGCCGAGTTTTTCATTAGGATCGCCAGCCCCGAGGGCGGGATCGTGATCGACCCATTCGCCGGTGGGGGGACTACCGTGATTGTGGCTCGTCGCCTTGGACGTAAGGCGGCGGGATTCGAAATTCATGAGCCCTTCGTTGATGAATCCCGTCGCCGCATCGCTGAAAATTCTGCCTTTGATATTCCCGGATATCTATTCAAGATCGGGTAAATCTGTGCAAAATATCCAGGACACAATCACCAAGATTGCCGAAGTGAACAGTTGGGACCAGCGAATCGCGCAGATTCGTTTGATTCCTCAGAACCATGGGACTAATGAGCATCCAAGCATTTACGCTGAAATTGCAAGATTGCTGTACGTGCCGCACCTTGCCGCTGATTTCGCTTACATACACGAGGATCCTTTTTACGGACGAGAGTATTTCGAGCAGGTTTACGCCGCTACTGACGAGGCAACGGCGGGATTCACAAAGGTGATGGAAGCCGAGTTGACATCGGTTTTGGTGAGTAATCCTAGAACTCTTCTGGTGTTCCGTACGATCATGGGCCTCACTAAGGGGGAGTTTGCTCACGCAACAATCGTGGCAGGGGAGCCGATCGGCCTAAGCCCATTGTCAGCGAACAAGGTGGACGCAATGGAGCGAAACGGGACGACAACCACCGATGAGCAAGCCAAGGTCGCGGCCAAGACCCTTTGCCAGATCATTGATGGCTCTCTGTTCGGTGTTCCGCCGGGTGGCCTTGCCAGTAAGCAAGCCAAACCGGACACCAAAAATGGGTGGCCGAGTGTACGCCTCTTCGCTTCCAATGGAGTGCCATTTTCACTGTTTCTGCATCAACGTCACTATGGTGGCGCGTTCCGACAGGTGTTGGACGCCACATCCACCAAGCGGGGCGATCTGATCGAGGACGCGGTAGAGATGCTATTCAGAGAAAATGGTGTTCCATACATTCGCACGGGCAGCCGCAACCAGGGCGAAATTGCTGCTCGGTTTGAGGTCCGAGTTGCACCGGCGCCAGACTTTGTGGTATTCGATAAGTCAGGAACACTCCGAGCGATCCTTGAATGCAAAGGAACAAATGACGGAGGCACGGCTCGCGACAAGGCGCTTCGCTTTGTGAAACTGCGGGGAGAGTCGAATCGACTGGGTGGTATCCCACTTATCGCGGTTTTAGGTGGCATCGGTTGGGCGCGAGTCAACGATGCATTGGGGCCAGTGGTTCGAGACACGGATGGACGCGTCTTCACTCTATCGACCCTTTCGGCAATGCTCGAAGTGGCGCCCTTCCCGTCCCTGATCGGACTTGAGCCCGCTCCATCCTGATTTTATGTCAAGTTAATTACGAAACACTACAAGAGACCATCATTAAAAACCTTTGGGGCAATATCTCTAAGACGCAACCCTGACGAAGTGGACGACATCTTTTCCAACCCTTATCTCTTGCGCTGGCTGGCCCTGGGCGGGCTGCTTATCCTCTATATTCTCTTCGCCGCCGCCGAAACCTCCCTCTTCGCCCTGGGTCCCCTGGACCGCCTGCGGCTCAAAGAACGCAGCGCGGCCCGGGGGGCGCTGGTGGAATCGCTCCTCAAAAAGCCGCAACGTTTATTGGTCACGCTGGTTATGGGGGTGGAGATCTTCACCATCCTGGCTTCGGTGTTGGCCACTTCCCTGGCGTTAAGCATTTGGGGGGACCGGGGCAAGTGGATGGCCCTGCTGGTGATGTCGCCTACCCTGCTGCTCCTGGGAGAAATCATTCCCAAGTCGATGGCCCTCACTTACCCGACGCAGCTGGCGCTGCGCCTGGCGCCGCTGGTGCGGGCGGCCCTGACGGTCTTTGCACCGATGCGGGTGGTGCTGCTGCAGATCAGCCGGGGAATCCTGGCCACCCTGGGTTTTCGCCCCGATTTGCAGGTGCCCGCCGTGCATCAGGAAGATTTTGTCCGCATGGTGGAAGAAAGCCATCGGGGCGGGATGATCGCCGCCCTGGAACGGGATTTCATTCAGAACTTGTTGGACTTTGGGGAGATCAGGGTCAGTCAAATCATGGTGCCCCGGCCCGACATGTTCACTCTGCCCATCGATATGCCTTTCCCGGAAATGATCCAGGCCATCAAGCGGTCCCGGTTCTCTCGGGTGCCCATTTATGAGGAGACCCACGAACAAGTGCTGGGGGTCCTTCATGCCAAGGACATCCTGGATCTGTGCCATCGCCACCCCTGTGAGGGAGACCTGCCCCGGCAGCTTCTCCGGCCGGCCTATTACGTCCCGGAAAACAAGCGGGCCTTCGACTTGTTGACCGAACTCCAGGCCCAACACCAACGCCTGGCCCTGGTGGTGGACGAATACGGCGCCCTGGTGGGCCTGGTGTCGGTGGAAGACCTGCTGGAGGAACTCTGCGGCGACATTACTCAGGAGTTTCGGCCGGAGGAAGACCCCCTGAAAGAGGTGGCTCCCGGGGTCTGGCGGGTCAAAGGGACCATGTCGCTGGTGGATATCAACGACGCCCTGGACCTGGATTTGCCGGCGGAGGAATTCGACACCATAGGCGGCCTGGTCCTTGACCTCTTCGGCTCCCTGCCTCGGGAGGGCCGGATCATTGCGTATGACCATCTGACTTTTCGCGTTTTGAAGATAAAGGGTGCCCGTATCCTGGACCTGGAAGTGCGGCGGCAAAGCCTATGATTCTCGGCTTTTTTTTCATCTTTATCCCATTCTTGCTCCTGGAGGCATTTTTCTCCGCGGCGGAAATCTCCCTTATTTCCGCCAACCGGCGCCGGCTTAGACAATGGGCCGAACAGGGGGTTCGGGGCGCGGCCCAAGCCTTGAAATTGCTGAACCGGCCCGAGCGCATGGTGGCCACCACCCTGTTGGGCTCCAACCTGTCGGAGATCACCAATACCATCCTGGTCACCGCTTTTTTGCTGGAAGCCATGGGACCCGGCGGGGAGATCGTCGCCATGCTCCTCCTGCCGCCGTTAATCCTGATCCTGGCGGAAATTATCCCCAAATCCATCGGCCGCCAGCACCCCAATCGCCTGGCCCGGCGCCTGGGACCCATCCTCCTGGTGGTCTCCTGGGTCCTCTATCCCCTCACCTTCATCTTTGCGGGCCTGAGCCGGGCGGTGCTCTGGCTGACCGGGGCCCGCCATACCAGCCGGTTGCCCTTCATCAGCCGGGAGGATTTGCACCTGGTGGTGAAGAAAAGCGGGCCGGAAGTGGATTTGGAGACCCCCGAACGGCGGATCATCCACCGCATCCTCCAGTTTTCCCTGCGCACCGTCAAGGAAGTGATGGTGCCGCTCATCCGGGTGGCGGCCATCCCGGACACGTTGACCGTGGGCCAGGCCCTGGAAGAATTCCGCACCTCCCGCTTTTCCCGGCTGCCGGTTTACCACCACCGCATCGACAACCTCATCGGGGTGCTGCATGATTTCGATCTGCTGGGCGAGGACGGCACAGACAGCCCCATCGGCGCCTTCATGCGCCCGGTCACCTATGTGCCGGAACTCAAGAAGATCGACCGGCTGCTCTCCGAGATGCAGCGTCTGGGAATCCACCTGGCCGCGGTGGTGGACGAATACGGCGGCGCCGTGGGCATCGTCACCATTGAGGACCTCCTGGAGGAGATCGTGGGGGAGATCAGCGATGAATTCGACCAGGAGGTGGCGCCCTTTAAAAAACTGGGGGAGGGCCACTACCTGATCAGCGCCCGCACCGAAATCAAGTCCCTGAACGAGACCCTGCACCTGGAGCTGCCCCCGGGGGATTACGAGACCCTGGCCGGATTTCTCATCTCCGAGCTGGGGGACCTGCCCCGGGCCGGCGAGCACCTGCAATACCGCAATCTCAAATTCACCGTGCGCCAGGCCGAGGCCCGGGCCGTAAAGGAGGTCGAACTATTTGTCGACATTGCCCCAGAGTGAGCGTTGACACTTTCGCAATAAGTTAAAAATCCCCGATGCTTCTGATAACGAGATGAAATCTGGAATTTTTCGGCGTGAGTTGATAATTGTCGAAGATGGCAAGTAATCAATAATGGCCTGAATGCCTATTTAAAAAAACTTTCCCTCCGCGATTTGTGCTATCATACTTCGCGTATCCAAGGATTCCTCATAGCATCAAAAATAGCCTTTTGTGAGACAGAAATGCCTAACGATCTTCACGCATTGAATACCTTTGAAATTACTAAGATTGTTTGGAATACTCTTGCTGAGTTAGCAAGGACTGACAAGGCATTAGATTCAAAGGAATATTTTATTCTCGAAGGATTTGTAGGCGAACTTGGTACCCCAACTTCCGTTTATGAAATCTCTTTGAATAAATGGAAGCCTCCGCAATCTCAGGTTTATGTCGTGAGGTCGGATAATTCATTCAAATATATTGTCCGCAAAATCTACTATTCTGCAATTAGTATGGGATTGATTATTCCAGGAAATATTAGTGAAGAAATAGGTTATCGGCCTGGCGCCTTCCAGTTTACTCTTGAAGGGATCAAATATTTTTCAAATGGATTCATCTCTGTAGATGATCCTGGCTATCTTGGCATTGCTCTAAAAGAATTGCAAAAAAGACTTCCATCAATTGATAATGGAAAGATTGAACTTTTACTTGAGTCGCAGCGATGTATAAAAGCAGGATGCTATAGGGCAGGAATGGTGGTTCTGGGAGTAGCGAATGAAGATATGTGTTTTGCGTTATTAGATTCAATTCCATTGAGCTGCAATCCCCCTCCCCCAGCGTCACCTTTGAACTCAGATTGGAATAGCTGTAATAACTCCATGCTTTCATTTTCTAGGAGATGGAAGCCAGGAATTAGGATTCTGGAGGAAATTAAAAATAAGATTCGTAAATCTGCAAAGGGAGAAACATGGTTCCAATGGTGGGAAATGATTCCTGGATCGCTTTATACTTTGGGGGAGGCTGTTAGAATAGCGCGTAATACAGCCGCTCACGATTCTAATCGTTTATTTTCAAAGGCTGAAGTTGCTTTGTTATTATCAGCTATGCCAACTCAGCTTGAAATGCTATCAAACATCACTGAATTTTTGAAATCTCCCCTCCCTCATTTAAATCCGATTCAGATTTAATTTAACATAGACATATGGGTATGAGATTTGAATGATGAGGGACGGTAGGGCGGGAAAGCGCAGCGCATCCCGCCTTTTGCAAAACCGCAATCTCAAATTCACCGTCCGCAAGGCCGAGGCCCGGGCCGTAAAGGAGGTTGAACTCTTTGTCGACATTGCCCCGGAGTGAGCGCTGGGCGTTTTTTGATTGTTTTGCCGGCATCAGCGGCGATATGACCCTGGGGGCCTTGATTGATTTGGGGCTGCCGGTGGAGGAGCTGCAAGGGCTGCTCCCGGCCTTGGGGCTGGCCGGGGTTTCGCTTACGGCCCGGCGGGTAACCAAGCAGCACCTCACCGGCGTCAAGGTGGAGATCGAGGCCGGGGCGCCCCAGCCGGCCCGCACTTACACGGAGATCTGCGCCTTGATCGAGGCGGCGGGTCTGACCGAGACGGTTAAGGCCCGGAGCCTTACCTCCTTCCGTCTCCTGGGGGAGGTTGAGGCCCGGATTCACGGCCAGCCCCTGGAAACGGTCCACTTCCACGAGTTGGGGGCCCTGGACACCATCGTGGATGTGGTGGGCGTGGCCCACGGCTTGGAGTACCTGGGCATCTCCCGGGTCTTTTGCAGCCCTTTGCCCATGGGCTGGGGCATGATCGCCGCGGGCCACGGGCGGCTGCCCAACCCGGCCCCCGCCACCCTGGAGCTCTTGCAAGGCCTGCCGGTTTACGGCACCGACCTGCCGGGAGAGCTGGTCACCCCCACCGGCGCGGTGATCCTGAAAGCCTGGGAGGCCCGGTGCGAACCCTGTCCCCCCATGACCCTGGCGGCGGTGGGCTACGGCGCCGGCTCACGAGACCTGCCGGGGCACCCCAATCTCCTGCGCCTCTACCTGGGGACGCCGCTGGCTCCCGCGCCGGGCCTCCGGGAAAAAGTTTTGGTCCTGGAAACCCACCTGGACGACATGAACCCGGAGTGGTACGAGCCCCTCATCAATGGCCTTTTTGCCGCCGGGGCCCTGGACGTGGCGCTCACCCCCATCCAGATGAAAAAGAGCCGCCCCGGGGTAAGCCTCACCGTCATCGGCCCCCTGGCGGCGAAAGAAGGGCTGCTGGATAAGCTATTCGCCGACTCCACCACCCTGGGGGTGCGGCTCATGGAAGTGGAGCGGGTTACGGCCCGGCGCTGGCCGGAGACCATCGAGACCCCGTACGGCCCGCTTCAGGTGAAGGTGATGGAGTACGGCGGCCGCCGCCGACTGCTGCCGGAGTACGTGGCCTGCCGCCGGATGGCCGAGGCCCAGGGCGTACCCCTGATCGAGATCTACCGGCTGGTTCCCCGGGAGTAACAAAGGAAAGTGGATCAGGCGAGATTGGGATTTTGTTATTCAAATCATCACGGCTGATAACTTCTTATACCGCTTTCCATTTCAAATGCAACAAACTTAATCTGTAACTTATTGACAATTCATATTGATTTTAACAGAAAACCGAAAACGGAAAACAGAAAACGGTATTAAACTCCGCCCCCAAACTTCTGTTTAACTAACTCCCCATAAATCTCATTGATCTCCCGGCCCAGGCGGTCCAGGGAGTAATGCTCCCGGACGTGCTTCCTGGCGTTTTGCCCCAGTTTTTTGGCAAAATCCGAGGCTCCCAGCAGCCGCGTGAGGGCCTCGGCCAGGGCCCCGGCGTCCCGGGGGGGGATCAACAAACCGTTTTCGCCATCCGTCACCACCTCCGGCAGCCCTCCCACCTCGGTGGCGATCACCGGCAATCCTGCGGCCATAGCCTCCAAGAGGGCCAGGGACACCCCTTCGCTGTAGCTGGGCAGCACGAAGATGTCCATGGCGTTCAAGAGGTCGGGCACATCCCGGCGCGGCCCCAGGAAATGCACCTGACCGGCGAGGCCCAGGCTCTCCGCCAACCGCCGCACCTCGTCCATCCTGCGGCCGCCCCCCACGATGAGGGCGTGGACGGGATGGCGCTCACGGATTTGGGCCATGGCGGTGAACAGTTCTTGATGGCCCTTGCCCCAGTGATCCAGGCGGCCCACCAACCCGATCACCGTTGAACCTTCGGGCAGCCCCAGTTCCCGGCGCATCAGGGGACCGGGGCGGGCCGCGTCAATGGCGGCGACATCCACCCCGTTGGCCACTACTCTGACTTTGGCGGGATTCAAACCACCCTGAGTTACAAGATAGTCCCGCACCCCCCGGGAGACCGCGAGACTCAGGTCGGTAAACCGCCCCAGGAACCGGCAGATGAACCGGCGCTTGGCGTTAAACCGAGTGAAGCCGTGCCAGTGGTCGATAACGATGGGCGCCTGCATCAGGGCCGCGGCCAGGCGGGCATAATTCCCCGGGACATAGCTGTTCACGTGCAGCAGATCGACGCGGCGGCGGTAGATGACCCAGCAGAGTTGAAAGAAGAAGCGGAGCCAGACCCAGCCGTTCAGCCCCGGCATCAGGAAATCCACGGTAGGGAGGCGCCCGGGGATGACTTTTTCCGCATCCGGCGTCAGCAGGCCGCAGATTACCTGGAAGCGGTCCGGGTTCAAACGCGCCGCCGCCTCCACCAGCACCATTTCGGCGCCCGCGCCCCGCTCCGGTTTGATGATGAACAGCACGGTGATTTGGTTAGCTTGATCCATAAATCGCGCGGGCGCCGGCCAGGACGTCTGCCCTGCCAACCTAAGATTTTCCGGTGGGGCGGGCCTCCGTGCCCGCCCCACCCGCAGGGTCCAGACTCCCTATGGGGCGCCTGGTGCGTAAAACGCACCCTTGCTTGGGCCCCGTAATCACCGGGGCGCCAGGGGCTGCAGGCGCTCGCTGATAAGTTGGGCGGCCAGTTGCGACCCCTGGGTGTTGAGATGCACCACATCATACATGTACTTCTGATCCTGGGGGATCAAGGCCGCCAGGTCGATGACGAGAACGCCGTTCTGCTTCCCCACCTCCCGGATGGCCTGGTTAAACCCGGCATAGAGCTCCATGAACTCGCGCACCGGGATCCCGGAATCAGCCTCAAAGCCCTGGATGGCCTTAAGGACCTTGGGGTCGGGGTTGGCCTGGTAGCGGTTGAACTGGGTCATGAGCACCGGCGTGATTCGCCGGGCTCGGCAGATGTTGATGAAGGTGGTCAGGTTCATCTGGAACTCATCGATGATGTGCGCCTGGTCCACCGTGAGCTTCTGCCCCCGGACATGGGCAAACTCGTCGTCCGGGTCCTTCACCTTTTTGCCAAAGATTTTTTTGCTCAGGACCCGGGTGGCGGCGTGGAGGTTGGGGATATACAGGTCCCGGGCCAGGGTGGACAGGGCTTTAAGACCCGTGAGATTCTTATAGAAAGAGAAATTGACGATAGCCGCCCGGGTGGGGTTTTTGCTCCAGTAAGTTCGGTCGTAGATGAGGGCCACCAGGTCGTTGATATTGTGCATCATGACGACGGCGTCGGGCCGGACCGGGATAATCTTATTCAATAAAATATCCAGGGAATGCAAGGAGTTGTTGCCGCCGACCCCTGAATTGATCGAGGTGATCTTTTTTCCGGTTTTCTGGGCCAGGAGGTTGCCCACCAGGTAAGGGAAGCGGTTTTCTTCCTCCACGTAGATGCAGGCGACGGTGGAGCCGCCCAGAAAGACCAGGGTGAGGTCCGGTTTCTCATAGCGGTTATAAGGCAGCAGGAAGCCCTGGGCGTCGGTTCTGACCCGGTAGGGTTTCCGGACCAGGCCGTCGGACTCTCGCACGGCCCTATCCGGGGGGACATCCACCGTGTCGATGTGGGGCAGGATCTCCCGCAAATTGATGTAGCGCCTCTCCGTAAACAGCACCAGGTTATGGGTGTGGTTGATAGAGGCCAGGAGCTTTTCGGCGCCATAGGTGGCCGCCAGCAAAACCACCACGATAAAAAAGCCGATGGTCTGCTTGGGATGGCGTTCAAACCAGTTTTGCGGGGATTGGCCTTGCTGATCTGCCATGGTCTCAGGCTCGTTGAGAGGCCCTTGTCTGTAGCCAGGAGGGGCGGTTCAGTCCGGCGCCACGTCCCGGCGGGATTATTCCCCTTATTATACCAAAAACTCTCAGAACCGCCGCACCAGATTTTCCGGCCGCCGCCCCGAACTCCCCGGCCTTTTAGGATCTACGGGGTAAAACACCCCATCACCCGATACCGATTCCCCCAGCATCAGCGTTTTTCGGATGGCCGCGCCCGCAGAAGCCGCGTTCAGAGAAAAAAGGGTCCGGGCTATTAAGCTAAGAAATCAAGCAAGTTAAAATATACTAGAGAAAAATTGGCGCCAATTGCACTAGTTGGCACAGATTTAGCTAATGATAGTTCAGGGTAAACACGAATTTAAGGGACTTCCATAGCCTGGCTCCTTCGGGTGAGCCAGATTTTTCGCGAAAGGAGGTGGCTGCCGTTCAACCGCGGAAGGCTGGACTTGAGCGGACTCAAGTTTTCCTAAGGTAGAATTCCGAATCAACGGTAATAAAGGAGGATTCTGAATGTCCGAAGATCTTAAAAAAGAGATTTTAGAAGCACCGTTACTGTGGCCTCTAAACCCAATTCCCACTTTTGAAGAAGTCTATGACCCGAAAATCTGCACAGAAGCGTCTCGGGAAATCTCCACCATCTTTGAGGGGTGGCTGCATCCCAAGCACGAGATGGCCAAGCCTGAGGCCTTGGCCAAAATCCGGGTCCTGGAGTGCGGCCACGGCGGCTTGCAGTGCAACGCCATGCAGGGGGGCGGCTACTTATCCGAGCTAGGGGCCAACGTCATCATGGTGGAACCCCCGGGAGGGTCTCCCATCCGGAAGCTGGCGGCCTTCGGGCGCAAGCGCTACATGTTCAAAGACAACGTCAACGGCGATCTGTGCGGCGGCACTTTCCTGCACGAATGCCGTAACAAGCAGTCCATCACCCTGGACCTGACCAAGGAAGAAGGCCGGGCCGTTCTGAAGAAGCTGGTTGTCCACGCGGATGTGCTCGTGGAAAACTATGCCCCCGGGCAGTTCGACGAATGGGGCATCGGTTACCGCCAGCTTTCCAAGATCAACCCCCGCCTGGTTTATGTCTGGAACGGACAGAAAGGCCAGTGGGGCCCTCTGAAGGACCAACCCGGGGAACTTTATCCGTCCTCGCCCTGTGCCAACGGCTGGTGCCATGCCACCGGGCTGCCCAAGAGCTTCGGGGGCACCCCCCTGCGGGCCGGCGAGCGGGCCGACGATATTCTGGCCGGCAACCTGACGGCCCACAGCACCATCGCCGCCCTGATCTTCCGGGAAACCTCCGGGAAAGGCCAGTTCATCGAAGTCACCTCAGCGGAGGCCCACGCACGCATCCATGACTATGCCTGGGGTTGGTACGGCATGGACGGGTCCTCCAAACCCCGCTACGGCAACTGGGACCTGGCCATCAACATCTACTCGGTTAACCCCTGCAAAGACGGCTACATGATGGTGGGCGGCGGCCATGACCGGCTGTGGTACCGCATCTGGAAGACTGTGGGCAAAGACCGCCCCGAGCTGGAAGACATGATCCTGGACGAGCCCACCCTGCGGGTGGTCATCGACCGGGTCGGCCACGACCAGCAGACCAAGACCTGCACCATCCTCACCGACTGGATGAAGGACTGGACCCGGGAAGAGTGCCGGGCCAAGTTGCTGGCGGAAGAAGTGGCCGCGGGCGGCGTCTCCTTCATCGACGAAGTTTCGGAAGAGCCCCACTTCAAATACCGGGGCATGGTGCGGTCCATCGACACGTCGCATTACGGCAAGGTGCTGTTCTGCGGCTCCGTGTTCTACAGCCACCGGACTCCGGGCCGGGTCAAAAACCTGGGCCGTCCCGTGGGCTACGACAACAGCGATGTCTATCGCAAATTCTGCAACTTCGACACCGCCAAGCTGAATGAGCTTTACGGCAAAGGGCTCATCTAATAAAGGGGGTTAGGAAATATGACCGAACACCTGGATAAACTACCCTTTGAGGATTATTGCAAGACTATCTTCAATAAGGACGCGCTTTTTGATAAACCCGAGTCCCTGAATGGGTATCGGGTGCTGTCCTGCACCCAGTACATCCTGGGCCCCTGCGCCGCCGCTTACTTAGGTGAACTGGGCGCCGAGGTCATCAAGATCGAGGTCCCCCGTTTGGGTGAGCCCATGCGTCACTGCTCGCCTTACAATGAAACCTGGTTCTATCCCGTGTCCCGGTGGAACCCGGGCCGCGGCACATCGCCGGCTTTCCAGGGCGCCAACCACAACGAATACTTCATTACCATGGACTACCGCAAGCCGGAAGCCAAGGAAATCTTCTACAACCTGGTGCAGAAAACCGACGCCATGGTGTGGAACTACCGGCCCGGCACCTTCGACCGCTGGAAGATCGGCTACGGCGCCTGCAAAGAGGTCAACCCCCGCATCGTTCTGGCTTGGTGCGGCGGTTTCGGCGGCTTCGGCCCCGGCCGGAACTGGGCGTCCTACGACATCCTGGGGCAGGCCAAAGGCGGCGTGTTCTCCTTCACCGGCCACCGGGCCGGAAGGGCCAGCGCCGGCTTCCCCAGCAAACACACCACCTGGATCATGGACTACTCCATCGGCATGCTGGTCTCCACCGCCATGCTGGCCGGCCTCTACTGGCGGGACACGGTCTCTGGCGTGGGCAACTACTTCGAGTGCTCCCAGGTGCAAGGCTCCACCCGCTACACCGAATACGCCCTGCCCCTGTGGGGCCGCAGCGGCGTCGTGCGGATGCGCTGGGGCAACTGGGACACGGAAATCTGCGTCAACGGCATCTGCGCCTGCGGCCTGACTTCCTATCCCCATTCGGACCATCCGGCGGAGCAGGAAGAGGGCTACATCTGCGTCCAGGCCTATACGGACGAGGACTTCGCCAACCTGATGAACCTCATCGGCCGCCCCGACCTGGGCAAAAAGTACGCCACCCACGACGATCGCGTCGAGGCCCTGGCCCAGGAAGAGATCTATCCGGCCATTGAGGACTTCCTGAAAGACAAGACCAAGGAAGAGGCCAACCGCATCTTCTCCATCGCCGGGATCATCTCCCAGCCCCTGCTCACCATCATGGAAGCCGCCAACTGCGACCACTGGCTGGAGCGGGGCGCCCTGGGCTGGTACGATGACCCCTACTACGGCGATGTCTTCACTCAGAAGGTCATGTACAAGATGAGCGAGTCCCCGCCGCGGCTGAAACACGTGCACCGGCCGGTGGGCTGCGATAATGAAGAAATCTACCAGCGGGTTATCGGTCTCAGCGCGGACCAGATCCGGGAAATGGAAGCCAAAGAGATCATCTAACCGGAACGCGGGGGGCCGGGTTAGCGTGCCGGCCTGCCTTTGCTACACCTCTATCCATTACGGGAGGATTGACTCGATATGACTGAATTCAAAATATCGTTGATGTATGATTGTCCGAAATGCAAGGCCCGGAATTTCCTGGACCCTTACAGCTATTGGGACTACAAGGGCAACTTCAAATGCAGCGGCTGTGATGTCCTCTACTATGCCGAGTGGGAAAACGGCCAGCGAGTCGTGGACCCGGAAGCCCCCAAGGGCACGGACTTCATCCTGCCGGGCTACGCCGAGACCGAAGACCTGAAGCCCCTGTCCGGGCCAGGCAAGACCTCGGCCCCGCCCTTTGCCAGCGCCACCTTCTTGGGCAAGCCCAAGAATTGCACCGTGTCGGTTCGGGGTAAACTCGTCGCCTGCACCCAGCTTACTCCGGAAGACCTGGACGGGAGCGCTTGGAAACGCATCACGGCCCAGCGCACGTACGGGAAATCCTGGTAGTCGCTGCGTAACTACGGAAGATAGGAGGAATCCTCAATATGGCGATTCTCTGTGACGATTGCAAGTCCTTCAAATACACCTACGACCCGCAGATCGACAAAGTATTGTTCGGGCACTGCCGGGCCATTGAATATCCTTTCATGCTGGGCGTTTTCAAGGAAGCGCGGCCAGGGGCGTTTACCGCTCCCAAAGACTGCAAGTTCTTCCAAGAAAAGAAGAAAAAGTAGGATAGACTAACTATCTAACCGGGGGCGTCGCCTGGCGGCGCCCCTATCTTTTATCTGGACTCCTGAGACTTATATGAAAGACTACTCGCTCTATTATTGCGACCGGCGCCTGGATGAAGCCGAGGTGGTGGAACTCCTGAAGCTGGCCTGGGATGAACTCTACGAGCTGGAGTTTGACGCGGTCTTCGGGACCTGGCGGGGGGCGCACTTTGAGCCGGAAACGGACACGGTGCACATCACCTGGGAAACCATGTATGCCGGTCCGCCCCTGATGATCTCCATTCACCGGGTCACCCGGGCCATCAGGATGGACTATCCCCGGGATGAATTTGTTGAGATCGAACAGGTCGAAATCGAGCGCATCCGCAGCCTGCCGCCGAAGAAGAGATAAGCGCAAAACAAGGGTGGGCGCTGCCCGCCAAAACCTTAGAGAAGAACAGCCGGGGGCGGGTGTTCCATTTGAAGATCAAGATGGAGGCAGGAGAGGCATAGATGTCTATTGACGGTTATATTGATTATCAACGCCGGGAATTTTGTAAGGATGTGCAATGTCCGGTACAGATGGACCTGGATGGCCAACAACCGGGCTCGGATGCTTATGAAAAGATAAGACAGGCTTGTCAGACAAATTGTAGATATACCACGTATCAATTTCACCATTGGTTGATCAATAAAGGTTATTTGCTGGTCCGGCCTGGATAATATTTTTTTGAATGATGGTAATAATGCTCAAGGGATAGGAGATATACGCATGGATTGGGGAATGAAAAATCGCTTAAGCCAACTTATGCCCAATGGCAAATGTTTTTTTATGCCGATTGATCATGGTTATTTTCAAGGGCCGACCCGGAATCTGGAGAAGCCGGGAGAGACCGTAAAACCGCTTCTGCCTTACGCGGATGCGATCTTTGTCACCCGAGGGGTATTGCGGGCGGCGCTAGACCCCATAACCAGTAAACCGATTGTCCTGCGAGTCTCCGGATGTACCAGCATGGTGGGCAAGGATTTGGCGAATGAGGAACTCACCACCTCGATTGCCGAAATTATCCGCTTGAACGCCTCGGCCGTGGGGCTCTCGGTCTTTATCGGCAGTGAATATGAAAAGGAGACCCTCAAGAACCTGGCCACTCTGGTCAATGCGTGCGAGGATTATGGCATCCCGGTGATGGCGGTTACCGCGGTCGGCAGGGAATTGGACCAACGGGAGGCCCGTTATCTGAAATTATGCTGTCGCATCGCCGCGGAACTGGGCGCCAGGGTGGTGAAGACGTATTGGTGTGAAGAACATTTTGATCAAGTCGTGAACGGCTGTCCGGTGCCGGTCATTATGGCCGGTGGACCCAAGTGTGAGACCGAACTGGAAGTGCTGGAATTTGTGCATGATGGTATCCAGAAGGGAGCCGTAGGGATCAATTTAGGCCGAAATGTCTGGCAGAGCGCTCATCCGGTGGCCATGGCGAAAGCCTTAAGGGCCATCGTCCATGACAATGTTTCCGTCAAGCAGGCTCACGATATCCTCAAGCAGACCAAAGAAGATAAGCCGAAAGCGAAACCTTAATCTCATTTGCTTTTAACATAAAACAGAAAACAGAATTCTATGCTGGTCGCGAAATACTACAACAATAACGATATCCGCCTGGAGGAATTTTCCATCCCGAAGATCGGGCCGGGGGAGATTCTGGTAAGGGTCCGGGCCAGCGGTATCTGCGGCACCGATGTGATGGAATGGTACCGGATTCAGAAGGCTCCCCGGATTTTGGGCCATGAGATCGCCGGCGAGATCGTTGAGTCGAAATCAGATAACTACCGAACCGGCCAGAGAGTGTTCGTCAGCCATCATGTGCCGTGTAATACGTGCGCATATTGTCGGGAAGATAATCATACGGCCTGCGATACCTTGCATTCAGGCAACTATGATCCCGGCGGCTACAGTGAATTTGTCCGGGTCCCCAAGATTAATGTGGATTATGGGGTGTATGTCTTGCCGGATCAGGTTTCCTATGCCGAAGGCACCATGATCGAGCCGCTGGCCTGCGGGGTAAGAGGACTCGGGCTGATTGATATCCGGGCCAACCACACCGTTTTGATCCTGGGCTGCGGGGTCTCCGGCATCCTGAATATTCAGCTGGCCAAGTTAACCGGCGCCCGGGTGGTGGCCACCGAGATGAATGAGTATCGCTTGCAGAAAGCTCAAGAGTTCGGCGCCGACCAGGTGATACATGCGGCTCAAGACCTTAATATCAGGGCGGATCGGGTCATCATCTGCACCGGCGCCTATGCCGCGGTGGAGCAAGCGTTCCGTTGCGTAGACAAGAAGGGAATTATCCTCCTCTTTGCCATCCCCAACCGGGATATCGCCATCCCCATCCCGGACTTTTGGCGCAATGAACTTACGGTGACCTCATCCTACGGCGCCGCCCCGGTCGATTTAGAGGCCGCGCTGGAACTCATTGCCAATCAGACCATCAATGTCAAAGACACCATAACCCAGACCCTGCCTTTATCCCAAATCCAAGCAGCTTTCAAAATTGTCGCCGAGGCCAAGGAATCTTTAAAGGTGGTGTTGGAGCCTTAGTGAACTGAGCTTAGCTCCTACAAGTCCCGTCAGATACCTCGCCTTGCCTCATGATATCGATTGTGATAGCGTATAACAAAACCGTTATCGATGGAGATCATCATGAATCGGATGTTCCAGACCTAAAATCATATAACAGATTGAATATAATTGATATATTGTGTTTTTTGGTAAAATATGTAGCCACTAATCTAATAGATAAATTAGATAAAAAGCTTGACATTCAAATTAGTTTAAAATAGTATCGTACT
>Ga0194126_10000638_pt1 | contig 58954 bp, 55 predicted proteins | sample TA2KigC150mmetaG_FD_148641 | JGI IMG/M metagenome (GOLD analysis project Ga0194126, IMG submission 148641) | Freshwater microbial communities from Lake Tanganyika, Tanzania - TA2015035 Kigoma Deep Cast 150m | ecosystem: Environmental > Aquatic > Freshwater > Lake | place: Tanzania: Lake...
CGACGTGTTTATGCAGCCCTGCGCCGAAAAGGCTCTTGACGCCTCGCGCCTGACGTTTCTGGCGGCGTTTGAGCTGCACGCGGGCGGGCACGGCGATTATATTGCGGCCGTGCAGTCCATGCCCGAAGATGCGCGTCTGTTTGCGCGCACCTGGCTGGAAGATGTTGTCGACGCGTACAGCGAGCATGCTGCGGCACTGCTGCCGTCGCTGCGACTGTTCAGGAAAAAAACAGCGGCGTAGAAGGAATGCTGCCGCGTTGCGTCTCCAGCGTCCGAGACCGTGCCGCAACGTACCAAGGTGCCGTCCTGACTCCATCGGCTTCGCGCAGGGCAGGCTTCGGGAGAAAAGCCGTATTGTTCAGTCATTTCGACCGCAGGGAGAAATCCAGCGTTCGTTCAAGATTTCTCACCGCCTGCGGCGGATTCGAAATGACAGGAAAAATTAATTACGAAACAGTCCCTGAAGTACCTATCTGTTGAGCGGTGACATATGGCAGTCAGAAAAAAAGACACGTATTTTATCATCAGCTACCGTGATCCGGTCACTGAAAAGCATCTGACCGTCAAGGCCGGCACGGTCACAGACTCGTCGCTGGGCCTGAGCTTCATCGCGATATCGGATTTTGTTTTCGATCAAAGCTCGCTGGTGGTCAACCCGCAGGAAGAGGATATGAAACGGCGCTTCGCTGAGGTCAAAACCCTGCATCTTTCAATCTATACCGTGCTCTCCATCGAGGAAGTCGGGCCGCAGCATGCGGGCCTGCGCTTCAAAAAAGATAAGTCCAAACTGCTGGTGCTGCCCGGCAGCGCTCCCGCGCATGGGGACTGAACACGACTGCAGCCCAGGCATTGACGTTCCATGAGCAGCGCGGTCCTGCCCATCAACACAATCCTTGATCAGATCAGGTCTGTGCTGCGGCGCACAACTCGTCTTGTGGTGCAGGCCCCGCCCGGGGCCGGTAAAACCACGGTTATCCCACTGGCGTTGGTCGATGAGAGCTGGATCGAGGGCCGCAAAATAATCATGCTTGAGCCGCGCCGGCTTGCAGCCCGCGCTGCGGCCCGGCGCATGGCCGATCTGTCGGGTGAGCGCCTGGGCCGCATGGCCGGCTACCGCACCCGGCTTGACAGCTGCGCAGGGCCGCACACCCGCATTGAAGTCGTTACCGACGGCATTTTGACGCGCATGCTGCAGGCCGACCCGGAGCTGCCCGGCGCCGGCCTGGTTATTTTCGACGAATTTCATGAGCGCTCGCTGCAGTCTGATCTGGCGCTGGCCCTGCTGCTGGATGCGCAGGCGGTCCTGCGGCCCGATGTGCGCGTGATCGTGATGTCGGCCACGCTTGACGCGGCCGCGCTTGCGCATGCCCTGCAGGCGGATGTTGTGAGCGCTGAGGGCCGCTGTTATGACGTCGTAACGCAGTACCGGGAGCGCGCTCTGCAGCATGCGCTTGAGCAGGAAGCAGCCCGGGAGGTCCTGCGCGCGCTGAGCTGCGAGCAGGGCAGCGTGCTCGTGTTTCTGCCGGGAGAGGCTGAAATCCGGCGCACAGCGGCACTGCTTTTAAAAAACGTGCCCGCAGACGCGCAGGTGGTGCCGCTGTACGGCAACCTGTCGCGCGCCGATCAGGACCGCGCTATTGCGCCGGCCGCGCCGGGCACGCGCAAGGTTGTGCTGGCGACCTCCATTGCCGAGACCAGCCTGACCATCGAGGGGGTGCGCGTGGTTATTGACTGCGGCCTTGCGCGCGTGCCCCGCTATGACGCGGGCGCCGACATGACAAGGCTTGCAACCCTGTCGGTCTCGCGCGCGGGCGCTGATCAGCGCCGGGGCCGGGCAGGCCGCAGCGAGCCCGGCGTGTGCTTCCGGCTGTGGACGCGCGCGCAGGACGCAAGCCTGCCCGGGCACTATGAGCCGGAAATAAAGAATGCCGATCTGGCCGCCTGCGCGCTTGAGCTTGCGCTCTGGGGCGTGGCTGACCCTTCAAAGCTTTTCTGGATCACGCCCCCGCCTGCCGGGGCTTTCAAGCGCGCGCGTAAACTGCTGCTGCGCCTGGGCGCGCTTGATGCGCACGGCCGTATCACCGCTGAGGGTCGGCGCATGGCCGGCATGGGCCTGCATCCGCGGCTTGCCTACATGGTGTGCCGGGGCCTTGAGCTTGGGCTGGGCGCTCTTGCCTGTGATCTGGCCGCACTTTTGAGTGAGCGCGACGTGCTGCGCATTGCCGGCAGTGCCCGTGATGCTGATATTGGCCTGCGCCTTGAGGCCCTGCAGGGCGCTGCCGTCTCAGGCTGCCGGGCTGACGCGGCCGCCTGCCGCAGCGTGCTGGACGTCGCGGGCCGTTTGAAAAAGAAACTGGGGATCGATGGCACGGGAAGGGATGACATCGACAGCGCCGGCGTGCTGCTGGCGCATGCCTATCCTGACCGCATCGCGCAGAAACGCTCAGGGACGGAGTATTTGCTTGCCTGCGGGAGAGGTGCTTTTTTCCCGAATGTCGATACCCTGTGCGCGCATGAGTATCTGGCGGTTGCAACGCTGGACGGGGCTGCGCAGCGGGCGCGGATTTTTCTGGCTGCCCCGCTTGACCGGGAGCAGATTCTCAGATATTTCGAACCGCGCATAACCGTTGAAGAGCGCCTGGGCTGGGATGCACAGTCGCGCAGTGTCGTTGCCGAGCGCGTTCAGTGTCTGGACCAGCTTGTGCTGCGGCGCGAGCCATGGCGCGGAAAGCCTGATTGCGCGCGTGTACGCCGGGCCCTGCTTGACGGCATCACCGCGCTTGGCATCGCCTGTCTGCCCTGGACCGATGAGCTGCGCCAGTGGCAGGCGCGCGTTATGCTGCTGCGCTCAGTGTTCGGTGTCGAAACGTGGCCGGATGTCAGCGACGGGTATCTGTCCGCGCAGTATGAACGCTGGCTGGAACCGTATCTGGGCTCTGCGCGCCGACTCGACCAGGTGAGCGCGCGTGATCTGCAGGCAGCCCTGACTGCACTGCTGCCGGGCAGCGGGCATGCCGCGCTTGACCGGCTTGCTCCCCGCACCTGCCAGCTGCCCGGGGGGCGTCGCGTCCGGCTGCACTATCCTGCGGACGGCTCCCCGCCGGTGCTCTCAGCGCGCATACAGGACCTGTTCGGCCTGCGTGCTGTGCCGTCGGTTGCCGATGGACGGGTGCGGGTGCTCGTGCACCTGCTCTCGCCGGCTATGCGGCCGGTGCAGATCACGGCTGATCTGGACGGGTTCTGGAAGAACAGCTATCATGCGGTGAAAAAGAGCTCAAGGGCCGCTATCCGAAACACAGCTGGCCGGATGACCCGCTGCAGGCTGTGCCGCCGCGGCGGGTTAAATAGTGGGCTGTTGAAAAACACCCGTCTGCTGCGTTGCGCTCGTCATTCGTCACTGCGGCGTACGCAAAAGTACGCCTCATTCCTCATGACGTCGCGCGCCTTGCATCCGGGTATTTTTGAACAGCCCTCACAAGCGTTTTTACAACGCGGTTGAAATATTTTGCTGTAAAAGCGAGGACATATGCATGTATTCGTGATCATCGTGACCGCGCTTCTGATGCTGGCCGGCCTGGCCGGGGCAGTGCTGCCGGTTATTCCGGGTCCTGCGCTGGTGCTGGCCGGAGCGCTGCTCTACGGCTGGTACGGCGATTTTGCGGTTATCACCTGGACTGCGCTCGCTGTGCTGGCGGTATTGACCGGCCTGAGTTTCGTGCTTGATTACGCGGCCTCGATTATCGGCGCGCGCGCATTCGGTTCCGGCCGCTGGGGCATAATCGGCTCCTGCATCGGCGCCTGTGCCGGCTTTGTGGTGGCGAACGTTGCCGGCGCCGTTATCGGGATGATCGCCGGGGCCTGCCTGTTCGAGCTTGCCCGGGGCCGCGACCTGCGATCATCGCTCAAAATCGGATGCGGCACCCTTGTCGGCTTTCTGGCCGGCACGGTCGGCAAAGTGCTGCTCACTCTTGCCATGATCGTGATTGTTGTGCTGCAGCTTGTGTAGTATGTTTTCCGGAGCGCACACCGGTATTTACAATCCGTTCATTATAGGATAGACTCGCCGGATTATTGGATCACCTTTTCAGGATACACCCATGGATGCACCAGCAGCTGCGCTGCCCGAAAGCGTTACGACACATGTTCTCAAAGATGGGCGCACAGCCTATCTGATCGGAACAGCGCATGTCTCGCGCCACAGCGTTGATGACGTGCGCGCAACGATTGCCGCGCTCAAGCCCGACGCGGTTTGTGTTGAGCTGTGCCCTGCGCGCCACAGCGCCATGCTGCAGCGTGATACCTGGCAGCAGATGAATATTTTCAGGGTTATCAGGGAGAAAAAAGCCGCGTTTCTGCTGGCCCAGCTTGTGCTGAGCTCCTTTTATCGCCGTATCGGCGACCAGCTGGGAGTTCAGCCCGGCGCTGAAATGCTTGAGGCCGTGCGCCAGTGCGAACAAACCGGTGCGGCGCTTGTGCTTGCTGACCGGGCGGTCGACATAACCCTGAAGCGTGTCTGGTCCGCCTTGTCGCTATGGAATAAACTCAAAATGATGGTGCATCTGCTGGCCGGCCTTTTTGTGACGGAAAAGATAGACGCGCAGCTGGTTGAGGATATGAAGAATAAAGACCAGCTCGAAAGTATTCTGGCAACGTTTACCGAAGCATTTCCTGAAATCAAGCGCCGCCTGATTGACGAGCGCGACGCGGTGCTGGCGCACAATATTCGCAGCGCGCCCGGCCACACCATTGTCGCGGTTGTGGGCGCGGGCCATGTGCCCGGCATTGTTCGCAGCCTGGATTGCGCTGAACGCGTGGATCAGTTTCTTGAACTGCCGCAGCGCTCACGGCTGGGATCGCTGCTGAAATGGTCGATTCCCGTCGGTATCGCCGGTCTGGTTGTGCTCGGTTTTTTCAGAGGAGGCCTTGACCACACGGTTGAGTCGATTTATATCTGGGTCCTGGTAAACGGGGCGCTGTCGGCTCTGGGCGCCGCAATTGCGCTGGCGCATCCCCTGACGATTCTGGCATGTTTCGTGGGCGCGCCGATTACCAGCCTGAATCCGATGATAGCCGCGGGATGGGTCGGCGGCCTGGTGCAGGCCTGGGTGCGCAAACCCACGGTGGCCGACCTTGAGAATCTGCCGGAGTCGATTGCGACATTCGGGGGTTTCTGGAAAAATCCGGCCTGCAGGATTCTGCTGGTGGTGGTTCTGGCCAATATCGGCAGCTCCCTGGGAACCTTTATTTCCGGCGGCTGGATCTTCGCCCGGGCCATGTAGGTAAAGGGATACTGTAATGGATATATTTTTCAACAAAGATGACCGCCGCGCCAAGGACCGCTTCCAGGCCAATACCATGGTGCAGTATTTTATCAAACGGCGCAGCCTGCGCTACATGGACTGCGAACTGGTCGATGTCAGCCGTAACGGTATTGCAATCCGGGTGCCGCTGTCGGAGGATATTACCACGGGCATGGACGTATCTCTTGAAATAACGGTGCCGGGCAGTATTGCCCAGATGACGTTTTCGGGCAGAGTGCACCGTGTGCTGCGCGGTGAGAAGATTCTGGCCGGCATAAAGTTTGACAGCGCGCTGGAGCAGGAGGTGCTTGAGCGGCTGATTGCCAGATGAAGCCGCCGGGGAGTCGGGCCGCCATACTGTGGAGGACAGCGCCCTGGAATCGTGGAGGACAGCGATGGATTTCTTTTTAGAAAGCAATGACCGTCGGGGCCATGAGCGCTTTGAGTGCAGGGCGATGGTGCAGTATTTTATCAAGAAACACAGCCTGCGCTACATGGATTGCGAGCTGGTCGATGTAAGCCGCAGCGGCATGGGAATATCTATTGCCCTCCCGGAGGACATTGAGCCGGGCATGGAAGTGTCGCTTGAAATAACCATACCGGGCAGCCTCGATCAGGTCACGGTACGGGGCACAATCCAGTGGTGTCAGCGGGGCGAGCGCATTCGGGCCGGTGTCAGGTTTGCGAACCTGCTGGAGCCGGAACTTATGACCAGGCTGATTGCGTGCTGATACGGCATCCGCTTCTGCAGCAGCGCGGGATTAGGAATCTATCCGCCTGAGACTGGGTGACAGTCACGGAATTATTGATTATACTAAAATTTTTAAAACTATGGAACAGACCTGCTGCCGGTGGATGTGCGTGCGTAACGCCGGTATGTACTATCACGTATGGGGTAGGGAGATATGACAACGTTACGCAGATGTCCGGTATGCCGGCATACGGTCAGCTCAGAGGACTGCACGCATTGTCCCGAATGCAGCGCGGCACTTTCGTTCGACCTGCCTGTCTCAGACAGGGCGGTGCATGATATTTTACAAAACGTCAAACAACAGATTGACGCGATTGATGATGCCGCTGATGATGCGGGTCCGGTTGACAGGGATATCGCGGCGATTCTGTCCGGCCGCGACTTCCAGTCGCTGCTGGGTGAAAGCAACAATGATGGAGAGGACATGCCTGCAGGGCAGGCATCCGGCGAGCCCCGCCCCGGGCCGGCCGCAGCCCCGCCGGCTGCTCCCGGCGGCAGTCACGGGAATGAACAACCCGATTTTCCCTCCGACAGCGCGCCCGATGCAGCAGGCCGGCAGAGCTCTTCTCCGTTCGGCACGGCGCTTGGTTCGTTGAAACACAAGCCTGAGACCCCGGATACGGAGGAACCGCAGCGCGGCTCCGACATATGGGACCGTTATTCATTTCTGCTGGATGACGGGCCGGATTCCGGCGGCGCAGCCCCGCCCCCTGCGCCCGGCGCGCTGAAGCCGCGGACATGGTGGGGCCTCATGCGGCAGTCCCTGTACCTGCTGCTTGTCCTGCTTGCATGTATCATCCTTTTCAGGTTGTTCGCACCGAAGAAAAAAGAGTACACGATCGACGATTTTTTTCAGCCCGGCAAAACTGATGTTGAATTTCTCGATGCAATCGAGTATCTCGAAAAATATTATGAGCAGCATCCGGAACTGAAGCGCGGCACAGTGGTGCAGCAGGCTGATGAAGATCGGGCCGGGTCCGAGGCGGCATCCCGTTTCCGGGGCGGCTCTGAAAGCGGTGAGACCGCACAGGTTACTGAGAGTCCAGAGGAATCGGGCCCCTGAGGCAGCGCCGGTTGCGGCCCCGGCGCGATCACCCTGTCCGCAGGGATACCACGCATGATACGATCACTGATCCACACCATCGAACATCAGTGCACTGCCTATTATCAGCCCATCGTCGAGCTTGACACCGGCCGGGTGGTCGGTTTCGAGTCGCTCACCCGCATCCGTGACGATAACGGCGCGGTGAGTTCGCCGGGCGCCTTCATCGACGAAATCGAGGGCGATATCGATACGCTGACCGCCCTTGTCAGGCAGATACTGTGCGCCATAGCCCACGACATGGTGCCGCTTTTCGAGCGCTATCCTGATTTTTATGTCAGCGTCAACATACCGCCCGCCATTTTAGGAACGCGCCGGGGAATTGATATCATCAAGGACCTGCACCTTGCACCCTATATCAGACGGCTTGTCGTCGAGGTTACAGAGCGCCAGTCCCTTACCATTGCCGGCTCTGCGGCCCTTGAATGGGCCAGTGCCAACGGCATCAGGATCGCCATTGACGATTTCGGCACCGGCAACAGCGGCATCAGCCAGATCGCCGGGCTCGATCTTGACATTCTCAAGATCGACCATGCCCTGGTCGCGCCGGTTCTTACCAGCCGGGCATCGGCCCGCATGCTGCGCGGTATCGTGGCCCTGGCCTCAGCCCTGCACATGCATACCATCGCCGAAGGCGTTGAGACGTGGGAACAGGCCTTTTTCATGCGGGCCGCCGGCGTTGATTACGGACAGGGATGGTACTGGAGCAGGGCGCTTCCTGCCGGAGACGTTGAAAAGGCTTTGAATACGGGCTTTGCAAACGAAACCGCGCCCCCGGAACCCTGAAGGCCGGTTGTTTGCAGGGTATCCTGTTCGTGTCCGGCGCCGGCCCACTGCCCCGTTCTGCCAAGTATTCTGTTGACAAGGGTTGATTTTTTACCTATAGAATAAAGCATTACCACGCCTGCCGGGCATGTACGCAGGCAGCCCATCAACAGCCTATGGAGCTCAAAATTCACGGGGCTTGTTCAGGCCTTGACATATAGCGGGTATCTGGATAATGTTCGGTTGCACGGATGTTAACACGGGTTTTTTTAACACATGAAAGGAACAGGGTTATGAGAAAATGTCTTCAGTTAGTGCTATGCCTGATCGCGGTTACAGCATGGATGGGGTGCAGTGTTAAACAGCCGGCGCCTTTTTTTGAGCAGCCGGGCCTCGCGGCCAAGGTCAAAGCGGGCGAATATATTCAGGTTGTGGATAACTTCCTGATACTGCTTGACAACTCGCACACCATGCGGGATCCGTATGAGGGTGAACAGAAATTCTACCTGGCACAGTCGGCCGCGTTAAGTCTGAACGAAACCATTGCCGGCCTGAAGCTCAACGGCGGACTGCGTACCTTTGGCGCTCTGAGCATGTCGGCTGAATCGCGCACGAATCTTGTCTGCCCCGTGCAGCCCTATGCAGCAGCATCCTTTGCCGGCTGCATTACCGGCACGAAGGCCTCCTTCGGCAGCACGCCGCTGTATGAAGCTCTGGTTGCCGCTGCAGACGACATTGCAAATGTGAAAGGTAAAACCGCTATTATAATTATAAGCGACGGCAATTTCACCGGCGGCAGCCCCGCCGACGCCGTGACTATGCTGAAGCAGAAATACGGCGACAAGGTCTGTATTTCATCGATTACGATCGGCCGGGTCGGCGCATTGAGCGCTCTGACCACTCAGTCGCGCTGCGGCGCATACAGCTTGCTTGACGATGTCAAGACCGCGGACGGCATGGTCGATTTCGCCACGAAGGTATTTCTGGAGAAAGCACCGCCCAGGCCGATTGCGCCGGCAAAAATAATCATCAATTCCGTTCTGTTTGACTTTGACAGCAGCGTAATCAAGCCCGAAGCCGCAATCGTGCTGAAGGAAGCCGCTGCAATGCTCAAGCAGAACGCAGGCAAGGCTGTCACGATCGAGGGGCACACCTGCTCAATCGGAACCGACCAGTACAATCAGGGCCTGTCCGAGCGGCGCGCGGGTTCGGTCAAAAAGTTTCTGGCTGACCAGGGTATTGACTGCGCGCGTATGAGTGCACAGGGCATCGGCAAAGCACGGCCTGTAGCTGACAACGCAACCGAAGACGGCCGCAGACGCAACCGCCGGGTTGAGTTTCATGTGAAGCAGTAAGGCCGGGGTGATTCCTATGATACATACACGGGGATTTCGGACTCGTTCCGGATCCCCGTTTTTTTCATCTACGCGGCACGACCGGCCAATGCACAGGTGCATGCTGACCGCGCACATATCTTCCAGACACGCGACGTCAGGGCTGCATGCAGGTACGTTTCACACGTGGTAACGGGCACTGATTATGCGCGAGCACGCTGCAGACAAAACATCCCGTACCCCCTGCAACCGTGTGCAGGTTCTACGGCAGGGCGACACGGCCTGCCTGCGCCTTGCGGGCGACTGGAGCATTCAGCGCGACAGTGCTGATGCTGATGCGGCACTGCAGGCTCTGCGTGCCGGCAGTGCCCGGGCTGTTGTGTTTGAAGCCTCAGAGCTTACCGGCTGGGACAGCTCCCTGATCACCTTTCTGCTGAAAACGCTTGCCCAATGCCGCGAACGAGGCCTCAGCGTTGACACGGCTGGGCTGCCGCAGGGCGTGCAGCGCCTGCTCGGCCTTGCCACCGCAATACCTGAGCGCAGCGGCGCCCGAAAAACCTTGAAGCGCGAGCCTTTCCTGTCTTCTGTCGGCAGCCAGACTCTTGCCCTGCTTGATGCGGGCCGGGACATGCTCACCTTCCTCGGCGAGGTAACCGTTGCCCTCGGACGGCTTGCAACCGGCCGGGCACGTTTTCCAAAAGCCGAATTTTTTGCCATCCTGAAAACCTGCGGGTCCGAGGCTCTGCCCATCGTCTCCCTGATCAGCCTGCTGGTCGGCCTCATACTGGCATTCGTCGGCGCGGTGCAGCTCTCGATGTTCGGCGCCCAGATCTTCGTGGCAAGTCTGGTGGCCATCGCCATGGTGCGCGTTATGGGTGCGATCATGACCGGCATTATTATGGCCGGGCGCACCGGGGCCGCCTTTGCCGCTGAGATCGGCACAATGCAGGTAAACGAGGAGATCGACGCCCTGCAGACCATGGGTGTTTCGCCCATGGAATTTCTCGTGCTGCCGCGCATGCTGGCGCTGGTCATTATGATGCCTCTGCTGTGTGTCTATGCCGACCTGATGGGCATTCTCGGCGGTTTTATCGTGGGGGTGGGCATGCTGGACCTCACGGTCACCGAGTATTATCAGGAGACCGTCAGGTCCATTTCGCTTACCAATCTCTGGATCGGGCTTTTCCACGGCGCGGTGTTCGGCGTGATCGTCGCGCTTGCCGGCTGCATGCGCGGCATGCAGTGCGGCCGCAGCGCTTCGGCCGTGGGCACGGCCACGACCTCCGCCGTTGTCACCTCGATTATCAGCATCGTGATTGCCACCGCTATCATAACCATTGTCTGCAATGTGCTGGGGATATAGCCGTGAGCCATCCTGAGCCCCATATCCGCGTTGAAGACCTGACCATGGCATACGGCAGCTACGTCCTCCAGCGCGATCTGACTTTCACGGTCAACCGCGCCGATATTTTCATCATCATGGGCGGCAGCGGCTGCGGCAAAAGCACGCTGCTGCGCCATCTCGTGGGGCTCAAGGAGCCGGCGCGCGGACGTGTTTCCTACGGTCAAACTGACTTCTGGGCCGCCCCGGCACAGGAGCGCGACCGCATTATGCGCCGCATCGGGATTCTGTATCAAAGCGGCGCGCTGTGGAGTTCGATGACACTTGCCGAAAACATCGCGCTGCCCCTGCGTGAGTATACCCGCCTGGGAGCGGGGGAGATACAGGATATCGTCGAGCTCAAGCTCGCCCTTGTCGGTCTTGCGGGCTTCGGGGACTATTATCCGTCCGGGATCAGCGGCGGGATGAAAAAACGGGCCGGTCTTGCGCGCGCCATGGCCCTTGACCCTGAAATTCTGTTTTTTGATGAACCCTCGGCCGGGCTCGATCCGGTCAGCGCGCGGCAGCTCGACGACCTGATACTGGAACTGCGCGACAGCCTGGGTTCCACCATCGTGATCGTTACCCATGAGCTTGCAAGCATTTTCGCTATCGGCAGCAATTCCGTGTTTCTCGACCCTGACACAAAAACCATGATCGCCGGCGGCAATCCCCGGCAGCTGCTGCAGGAAACCCGTGACCCGAAGGTGCGCACATTTCTGACACGCGGGGAACAATAAAGCGGCAGGAATTATTTGAAAGAAAAAGAGACGCCTGGGTTTTGTAGGGGCAGGCCCCTGTGCCTGCCGGATGCCGTTCTGACCCGACCTGCGGGCAGTGGCAAATGATTTTTTCCAGCAGTTCCATAACCAAAGGAGACACGCTGTGAGTAAACAGGTCAGTAAAACAGCCATCGGCGCCTTCGTCATCGGCGCCATCGCGCTTGTCGTCGCCATTGTGGTCATTGTCGGCTCAGGCAAGTTCTTCACAACGACCGTTCCCTGCATTTTTTATTTTGACGGATCGGTGCAGGGGCTCTCAGTCGGCTCTCCGGTTACCTTCAGGGGGGTACAGGTCGGCGAGGTCCGGCAAATCAGCCTGAGTTTTGATGCTGGCCGGGTGGAGATGGAGATCCCGGTACGTGCCGTGATTTTTCCGCATACAATACATCTTGTGCGTGGTCAGCGGGGTATCAATAACATGAAGAAGGCTATTGAAATGGGTCTTCGGGCACAGCTGCAGACGCAGAGCCTGATAACGGGTCAGCTGATGATTGCCCTTGATTTTTCTCCGGACAGGCCCGCGCGTTATAAAGGCGACGGAGAGATTCTGGAGATACCCACCGTTCCGACCGTCATTGAGCAGCTCGCGCAGGTGGTCAAGTCGATCCGCTTCGATGAAATCCTCGAAAAACTCACGCAGGCGGTTGAGGGGATCGAGAAGCTGGTCAACTCTCCTGATCTTGCAGCAAGCCTACACAGCCTTGATGCGACCCTGAAGGATGTTCAGAGCCTCGTGCGCAATCTCGACAGCAAAATTGACCCGCTTTCCGGATCGGTTATCAGCGCTGCTGACGAATACGGGCGCCTTGCGAAGAATCTCAACGAGGAACTCGACAACATATCGACTGTCGTTGAGAAAACGCTCGCGTCCGCACAGGTCACAGCGGAAAAGATGGAAAAAACACTGTCCAACAGCGCAAGCATCACCGCGAACGGCTCCCCGGTCATGCATGAGCTCACGCGTTCCCTGCGGGAGCTCTCGGATGCCGCGCGGAGTATGCGTACCCTGGCCGATTATCTCGAGCGTAATCCTGAATCGGTTATTTTTGGAAAAGGAGGTTCCCGATGATACGACATCTGTTTCTCGGCATCGCTGTTGTTCTGTGCGCATCCGCCTGCTCTTCTTCTCCGGATTCGCGCTTCTATATGCTGGCGCCCATGCAGGAGGCCGCAGTATCCGCCCCGGTTGCAGCGGACCAGACACGGGTGAGCCTGTGTGTCGGCCCGGTGCTGGTGCCGGGGTATCTTGACCGCCTGCCGGTGTGCGTGCGCGAAAGCGCGCATGAGGTGACCTTCGCGGAATTTCACCGCTGGGCCGAGTCGCTTGAAGACGGCATCGGCCGGGTTCTGCTGGGGAACCTCGCGCAGCTGCTGGACACGGCCCGCATTGACCTGTTTCCATGGAAAAGCCCGGCCCCGGCCGACTATCAGGTGCGGATCATGCTGATCAGATTTGACGGCGCCCCCGGTGAGCAGGCCGTGCTCAAGGCTCTCTGGTCAATCTCTGCCGCGGGACAGGAAAGGCCCGTATTTGAAACAATCAGCGCGATTGTCGAGCCGGTTGATTCGGGAACATATGAAGCCCTTGTTGAGGCCCAGAACAGGGCCCTTGAGCGGTTGAGCCGTGAGATTGCCGCTGCAATACAGGCGCAGCAGCCGTAGGCGGATCAAAATCGCTATCGCGATCGTCATCGCGGTCGTCATCGCTGGTTGTAGGTGCAGGCCGGACAAAGTGAAACGTGTCCGGCAGATGTGTAGTATCAAAACACTTGTATATATTCCGCGTTTGAGGGGTGCAGGTCCAATCTACATGCCAATCAGCAATGTAACGAATCGACAAAGAAAGGAGCGGCGAGCATGAAAACAAACCTGTTCATTCAACTGGTGACCGTAGCTGTATCAGCGCTGGTGCTGGCAGGGTGCGGGTCCGGCAAGGATCCTGAACATCCCGCCGCTGTTGTGGAGCCGGCGTTTGTGGAAGCCCCGGCCCTGGTGGCGGAGCACCCTGACGATGCGCAGAAAAGCGCCGCCGGCGCCGGGCAGGGCGCTGCTGCTGGGGAAAAAGCAGCGCCTGAGGCTGATAACTCAATTGAGGATGATGTGGCGACCGCACATGAAATCGCCGATATCGTGATAACCGAACGCACTGATATTGATGCGATTGTTGCGAGGGATCCCGGGAAATCCCTGACTGTTACGGGAACCGCCCAGGCCAGAGCGGTTATCGAGTCAATCAACATGGATACCCGTACCGTGATCGCGAAGACCGAAACAGGAGAGCTGAAGACGTTCGTGGCAGGCCCGGCTGTTCAACATCTGGATAAGCTTGCGGTCGGCAATCAAGTAACCGTGACCGTTGTGGAGGCCTGTGCGCTGTACCTGGGAACGCAGGCGGAAGCAACCTCGGGAACTGCCGATGCCGTTCTTCGTCCCGCGGATGATTCCCCCGGAAGCATGGTCGTCAGCGCGGGTCAGGTTACTGCAATGGTGCGAGCGCTGGATAAGGATGCGCGCACCTGTGAGCTGGAAATGCCCGGAGGGGAGGTCCAGGCGCTCAGTATCCCCGAAGGTATCGATCTGAGTCAGGTAAAGATCGGCGACAGCCTTACGGTCGAGACGGTCAAAACCATTGTGATCGAGGTCAAACAGTAATCTGTCAGGCGGCCGCGTATTCCGGATGCAGACCGTCTGAGTGCCGCGGTGGTTGCAGATATGCGTTTTGTTGCGGCCAGTGTGTGCGGTGCGCACCATACAGGCTGCCGGACATTCCGCCCGGCGGAAGAGTCCGGCCTGTCATGTCTGAATAGTCCTGTCATTTCGACCGCAGTGAGGAATCCGGGTTTTACATAAGATTTCTCAGTCGCTTTTCCACCCTCCGTAGCAGGCTACTGCGGAGGACGGGTCCACCCTCCGTAGCACGGCTACTGCGGAGGACGGGTCCACCCTCCGTAGCAGGCTACTGCGGAGGACGGGCGCTCCTTCGAAATGACGATAGGGGCTGCGGCATTCGGGAAAATAGTCTCTCGAGAGCCCGACGGATTTGATCTTATCATTACCGATCAGACCATGCCGCACATGACCGGTGACCGGCTCGCGCGCAGCATTCTCGAGATCAGACCCGGCATGCCCATTATTGTATGTACGGGCTTCAGCGAGAATCTGGATGAGTCCTCCGCCAAAGCTCTGGGTATACAGGGTTTTGTCATGAAACCCGCCGGTGCCCTGGAAATGGCAGAGGCCATTCGTGCGGTGCTTGACGCGCGCGCTCCGGAGCGCCCGGATTTTTAATGTGATTTATTGCATGCGGCCGTGACGGAGCATGGCCCTCCTCCCACAATCGCTGTCGGTATCGCAATCGAAGATTTTAAAAATCCGAACCCGATCCATCCCCAATCCCGATTTCGAGAAAAAGCCGGACACATTCCGCTTGCGCGGGATGACCGTCCGGCCTGCACGAGTAGTTCGGACTGCAGGGGCAACCCCCGGTGGTTGCCCTGGGGTTCAAGGTGCAAGGCAGGGTTCACCGACTGGTCGATCAAAAAGCCGGCGATATCCTGTACAGGCATCGGCACCTCGTTATGCCGGTGTGCGGCCAAAAAAGGGCATGCATGCAGCGGTATCTGTGGTATTATTTTTCGGCGATGTCCGGCAGACACTGCCGCGGCCGCATGTCGTGGTTGTATAGTGGATATGGTGAGAGATGCAGCGAAACATTCAACATCGCATAATCAGACCTCTGTGGCGCTTCGCGCGCGCGACGAACTTTGCAGCCGTGTTCGGCCACGCACGGGCTCCGGTAGCGCTTCCAGCGGGGTTTGACTGGAAATTCTACCTTGATTTTTACCCCGACCTGCGCAAAGCGGGCCTGCGGACTGAGCAGGATGCGGCTGAGCATTACAGGTGGCACGGATTTTTTGAAAAACGTTTCACCTGTGCGCCTGATCATTACCTGATGGTCCGTCATGATGCTATCCGGCGCCGCCAGCTTCAGAATATTGCAGCTTTTAATGAACAGCACGTTCAAATTATTAAAAATGAGGCTGCTGCCGTTCAAATAGCCGTATCAGTGGTGATCAGCCTCTATAATTACGGGCAGTATATTGAAGCCTGTCTGCGCTCTGTTCTGCAAAGCAGCCTGAAGGATATTGAGATCATTATTGTTAATGACGCTTCAACCGACAATTCGCTTTCGCTCTGCCGCAGACTTCTGGACTGCCCTGTACCAGTAACCATTCTCGACAAGAGCATCAATACCGGGGTGTCGCACTGCCGGAATATGGCAATCCGTCAGGCCACAGGCGATTATGTTTTTATTCTGGATGCTGACAATGAGATATATTCCGACTGTTTTGCGGAGCATCTGGCCTGCATGCGCGCTGATGCTCAGCTCGTAGCCTGCTACGGCGTGATAGATCTTTTTGATGAGTCCGGGCGTTTCTGCGGCCAGGTTTCCGATGCTCCATTTGATGTCGGTAAACTGCTGCAGGGCAATTATATCGATGCCATGGCCATGTTCGAGCGCCGGGCACTGATCGACATCGGCATGTACGATGAAAAACTGCTTGAGCAGGGCATCGGCTATGAAGATTACGAACTCTGGCTCAGGATAGGGCGGCAGGGGAAAAAAGTCGGCTGCATCGAGCGCCCGCTGAGCAGGTATCTTCAAAAAAATGAATCGATGGTAGCCGTGTCCAACCGCTTTTATCGCAGACCTCTGGTGGCATGGATACGGCAGAAATATTCGCCGCATAGTGTGACGGGCCGCAGGACTGCCGTGCTGGTCGTCGGGATGCACCGCAGCGGCACGTCGGCCCTGGCAGGGGTGCTCAGCCTTATGGGTGCGTATCCGGGCTTGGACCTGATCGGCCCGGAACGCTCAAATGTAAAGGGACATTTCGAATCCAGAAAAATTGTCGCGCTCAACGACGCATTGCTTGATGTCCTGGGCGCACGTGCACCTGAATCCGGCGATTTGCCCGCGGACTGGCTGGGGTGCGAAGAAACGCGCCGGGCCGCGGAGAGTTTAAAAAAAATTATTTCTGATGAGTACAGCGGACGGGAAATTTTTATGATCAAGGACCCGCGGCTATGCCTGCTGCTGCCCCTGTATCACGACATTCTGAACGAGCTGGAAATCGATGTCAGGGTTGTCGCGATACGGCGGGACGTGCGCGAGGTTGTCGAGTCCCTGTATGAACGCGATCGGTTGCCGCATGAACGCGGCCGTGCATATTATGAAAAACACATCAGAGCGCTTGACCATAATCTGGCAGGGCTGCAATTCATTTCGGTCACCTTTGACCAGCTGATCGAAACTCCCGGTGCGGTTATGGAAACAATCCGGGCGTTCATTCCGTGTCTCTCGGCAGGTGACATCCCGGGCCTTGATTGCCAGATCGGGCAGTTTATCGAACCGGGTCTTCGCCACCACAGCATCCGCACGGCACAGAGCCCTGCATCAGTTTTTACCATTGTTGCGCGTACATGGGATCACCTGTGCGGCAGCGCAGGGGGGCCGGATTTCCTGATTATCGGCGCTCAGCGCGCAGGAACAACCTCGCTGTACCATTACCTGTGCGCGCACCCGCAGATACATGCGCCTGCCCGCAAGGAACTGCACTGGTTTCATGCCGGTCCGCAGGACGAGGACGGCTATCACAACGGTCACAGGTCCCGGCAGTGGTATGAACGCCAGCTTGCCGGTAACGGCAGAATCGCTTTTGACCGTCTGCTGCATCGCAGAAAGCTGACGTTTGAAGCAACCCCGGAGTATCTGTATCATCCGCTGGTGCCGCAGAAAGTGTTCCAGCTCTATCCGGCTGTCAAAATCATCGTTGTGCTGCGTGATCCGCTTGAGCGGGCCGTTTCCCAGTATTTTCATGAGAAAAACGCGGGTTTCATAGCGCCGGATCTTTCAATTGAGAAGTATTTCGACCGCGATCGAGAGATTGCTTCTGTGGAGGAGCAGAAGCTGTTGCATGACGACGGCTATTTCAGCTTCGAGTTTGAGCACTGCTGTCCGATTGCCAGAAGTAATTACGGCCGTCAGCTCGCCCGATGGCTGCGCTGCTTTTCACGTGACCGGATGCTTATTGTGCGAAGCGAGGATCTGTTTCATGATCCGGTTCCGGTTGTGGATGCCGTGTGCGGTTTTCTGGGGATAGCACGCTGTGCCGGCATTCTTCAAAAAAAGAATGTGGATTGTAACAGCAGCAACCGGCCACGGCTCAGCGACGGGCAGCGTGCACGGCTTCTATCATTTTTCCCCTATGATCTGAGCGTTGATAAATTCTGCAGCCCAACGAGTGGTGCACTACAGTCTGTGCCGTCCGGCGAACCCGGCGGTTGCTCTTGACACGGCCGTACTGTGTAACTATACTGTCGTCACCGCAGCCGACATACGGGCATGGCAGATGGCGCGGGTGCGCTCAGTATCGTTGAGCGATTCCTTCTTGAACATCAGTTTTGATAGTGAAGCTGTCGCAGGCGACGGTTAATCCGCGCAGGGATGCATACTGCGTTATATCAGCACAGGGGAGGTCGGTATGAATACGTTCAAGCAGTATGTGTTCAAAAATTTCGAGTAGATAACGGTGCTGTTTATCCTGCTGGCGGTTGTGGCGCTCAATTATTTTATTGCCGAAAAGCTCGCCCTGCTGAATTTGTTCTATCTGCCCTGCCTTGTCGCGGCTTTTGTGCTCGGCAAGCGCAAGGCGCTGCTTGTCAGTATGTTCAGCGTTGCGGCCGTGCTGTTTTACGTTGTCATGTATTATGATAATTTCACCTCGGCGCAGTCGACCCTGTCGTTGTATGTTAATATCATTTCATGGGCCAGTTTTCTTATTCTGGCATCCATTGTCGTGGGCCATTTGCATGAACAGAATGAAAACAATATCATACAGCTGAAAAGAGCCTATACGGGCATCCTTGAAATACTGTCAAAGTACATTGAGTCGGCCGACAAGTACACGCAGGGCCATTCCGTGCGTGTGTCGCATTATGCGACCGAAATCGCCACGGCCATGAAGCTGCCTGAGCGGGATATCGAGAACATAAAGGTGGCGGCGCTGCTGCACGATATCGGCAAGGTCGACATCAGCACTGATCTGATCGGCAAGGCCGCATCCCTGAGCACTGATGAGAAAACCATGATGGATACGCATACTGAGCGCGGGGCACAGATTCTGTCGTCGGTTGGGGGCGTGTTAAGCGATGCCATACCGCTGGTGCGGGCGCATCATCAATATTTCGATCATGAAGGGCAGCAGGGCTCGGCGAGTGACGAGGTACCGCTCGGGGCGCGCATTCTGGCGGTTGCCGACTCTTACGATGCCATGACCACCGACCGGCCGTACCGCTCCGGTATGCCGCCCTGGAAGGCCATGGAGGAACTGGAACGCTGCACGGGCACGCAGTTCGATCCCGACGTTGTGCACAGTTTCAAGTCCATACTCTTCCAGAATGCCGGCACGCACCGGATGCTGTCGGGACAGGAAGCCGCTGTCGAGCAGGCTTGAGAACGGGCCGGGTCAGGGCCTGTTGTATGAGTCAAGGTGCGATTTGTGGATATCTCTGTCTGGATACCCTGGTTCATTACAGCCTTGTCGGTCGGCGTTGCGTGTGTGAGCGCCGGGCATGCCCTGATCTATAAGCGCGATCCCCGCTCTGCAACGCTGTGGGTGCTGGTGATTTCGCTGCTGCCGCTTGGCGGTTCGGTGCTGTATGTGCTGTTCGGTATCAATCGCGTGCACAGGCGTGCGCGCAGGCTGCGCGGTACGGACGGGAGTGAAATTACGGTTCCTGCCGATGGGGGTGAGGTTTCCTTAACGCCAATTTCATCGCATCAGGGGCTGTCGCATCTGGTCGAGACTGTAAGCGGCCTGCCCCTGACCGCGGACAACAGCGTGCGTCCCCTGTTCGGCGGCGCGCAGGCCTATCCATGCATGCTCGATGCCATTGCCCGGGCGCGTTACAGTGTTGTGCTGTCCTCGTACATCTTCGATCGCACCGGCATCGGAAAAGATTTCATCGAGGCTCTTGATGACGCAAATCGGCGCGGCGTGCAGGTGCGCGTGCTCATTGATGATGTGCATGTGCGGCTTGTGCGCACGTCGGCCTGCGGCGCATTGAAGCTCCCGGTAGCCTCGTTCAATCCGCCGATTATTCCCGCACGGCTGTATGCAGCCAATCTGCGCAACCATCGCAAAATTCTCGTTGTGGACGGAAGCGTCGGATTCACGGGCGGCATGAACATTCATCGGCCCTGCTGGTGCCCTGATGCGCCTCACAAGGAGTGGCGCGATCTGCATTTTTGCGTGGAAGGGCCGGTGGTGGCCCATCTCGCGCAGGTTTTTGCCCGTGACTGGTTCGAGACTGTGAATGAAAATATTGAAGAAGATTTCTGGGGCGCTACGGCATCGCCCGTACCGGGTGGCACTGCGCTTGCGCGGGGCATCGAGGCCGGGCCGGATGAAACGACCGATCGTATCAGGTGGACCTTTATGGGCGCGCTCAGCGCGGCCCGTCAATCGGTGCGTATCTGGACACCGTATTTTGCTCCTGACCAGGCTATTCTGGCTGCCCTGGGAACAGCAGCCCTGCGCGGTGTCGAGGTTGATGTGCTGATTCCGGCCACGTGCAACCATGCCCTGGTGCAATGGGCCGCCCGGGCACATTACTGGCAGGTGCTGGAGCACGGCGCGCGCATTTTCGAGCGCCCCGGCCCCTTTGACCACTCCAAGCTGATGATCGTTGATGGGCAGTGGATATGCATGGGATCGGCCAACTGGGATGCGCGCAGCCTGCGGCTGAACTTTGAGCTGAATGTTGAGGTCATCGACGCTGCCCTTGCAGCCGGTCTTGAGGCCGAATTTCTGGCCGTGCGCTCCATCTCCGCACCGGTAACCGCGGAGGACATGCGCGCCCGCCCGCTGCCCCTTAAGCTGCGCGATGGCGCAGCGCGGCTTTTTACCCCCATAGTGTGAGCCGTTAGAGTGCATGCGCCGGTTCATTCCGGAGCATGCATGCAAGTTTTTTCCCTCAAGAAACGGCTGCTTATTGCCGAACTGTGCATTGTAAGTTAGCAAACAGTCTATCAGTAGCGTTCAGAAAGGAAGGTAGCGTATGTCCAAGGCGATGAATACCAAAAAAGAAGCCAAGAAAAAGCCCTCGAAAAGCATAAAAGAAAAAAGGGCCGAGAAAAAGCAGAAGAAATCGGAAAGGGCCTGAATGGTCATGTGAACTGTTTCTCAGAGACATTGCAAAGCAAAACCCGTCACCCCGGATTGCTGTTCCGCTAGAGGCGGGTTTCGGTTTATTTACGGGCGCCTTCTTCGTTATGCCGCAGTGCAGCGAACAAGCGGGTGAGTGCATGGCCGCACCCGGCACGAGCAGGTAGCTTTCGGACATGGATATGGAGATAACGGCAAACCAGGATAAGCGTATCAAGCCGCGCATAAGCGTCACCCTCAAGGCGGCGGTCAGTTTTGCAGGGCATGAAGGTGAGGAGCATCAGGCCCTGATATCAAACCTGAGCGTTACGGGCGCGCGCCTGCATTTTGAAAAAGCGGCGCCCCTGCGGGCAGGCACGGGTATTACCCTGAAAATTTATATGCCGGGCACAATTCTGCATCTTGATGTCGAGGGGGAAATTTTCTGGGTCAGGCGGCAGCGTGAATCGGTTTCACTCGGCGTCAGGTTCAACGAAGCTATCAGCGAGTTCATGCTGCAGCGGCTTATAGGAAAATGAGTACGGGAACTTCCGGTTCAGCTGTTCCGGCACTTTCTTGCGGCCTGCATGGCGCAAGCCTTTTTTTAGAAATTCTTTTTCAATTGTCCTGTTTATGTCCTGTCGTCTCGATCACCTGCAACGACATGAAAAGAAGTCTTCTCGCCATTCATGTGATGTCCCGGCGCACGTTTTTGGGAGGCGTGGATGGCGATGAGTTTTTCACAGATGTCTCTTAATTCATAGAGCGCATCACGCCCGGCGCCGTGTATGCCGTTCAGCTTTATTGTGTAGATCAGTTCCAGCATTTGCTCTATCGTACCCTGCTTGTCCATGGACTTCTCCTGTGGTGTCGTTCCGGGGCCGCAGTTGTACCGTTGTGGGCCGGATAGTATGCAATAGTTATAAACTATAAGTGCGCGGCAGGCAAGGGCCGGTCTTCATTGAGAAAAGGCTATGCCTTTTCTCAGCTTCGACCTGGTTTTAGAACATTTTCCATTTTAATACAACCGCATATGCAATGTTATCTCGACCCCTTCGGTTCCGTTCAGGGCAGGCCCCGGGAGAAATTTTGATTGTAAGATTTCTTAGTCGCTTGTTTACCCTCCGTAGCAGGCTACTGCGAAGGACGGGCGCTTCATCGAAATCATAATCCGGCTATGATATTAAGGAAAATTCTCTAGGGGCTACGCTGACCTATTACCACAAACGTTTGCGGGTGAAGGCATGGCCGGAGCATAAATCAAAGCCGTTTTTTTGCAAAGGCTCTTCCTGAAGACGTTTTAAGGTATTTTTTGGATGAAACAGCTTTGTCGTAATTGGTAAATGCAACTGCAGATTTGAGTTTCCAGGGTTTGAACTTGATGGTATGCAGGCATTTGCCGGTATTATGAGCATTTAAACGAATTTTAAGGTTCTCAGTAAAGCCGGTATAATAATGTTCGGGCTGGTTTATAGATTCAAGAATGTAGACATAGTGGAACTTTCGCTTTGTGCGCGAATCCATCCCCCGCTTCTCCGTATTTTTGTGAAGTTCTTGAGCAGTGCGTCCACCCGGCACATTCGTTGTGTGCCGGCCTGCCGGGTCTTAGCGTGCAGTTTAAATTTACAGTGTTCGCCCGGCTTCGCCCTGTGGACTTCGCCGCGGCAGTCTTCGCGTTTTGCTGTGCTGCACGCGAAGACTGGAGGCGGGGGGAGTCGAACCCCCGTCCGGGAATCTTCTACGATGACGTCTACATGCGTATCTCCCGATTTGAAGTCTCGCTCTCTGAGCCTCCCGGGAGCGGGATGCTGTATGAGGGCCAGCTCAGGTTAGGTTTCGCCGCGCATACCCTGAGCACACGTGCGCGGCTATCCTGCTTTAGTCGACGTCCTTCAGCTCCCGGCAGGAGCGTTAACTGTCGGACGCTGGCCGGGGTTAAGCGGCCAGAGCGTAGTTATAATCGTCTGCGATTATGTTTTTTCCTACCTTTTTAGCGAGCCTGTAGGAACCTCGGCATGCAGCCAGCGCTTCAACTACCCCCGTCGAACCCGTTTCGCCCCCTTTCTCTTGCTTTTGTCATGTGTTCAGTATATGTATGAAACCAGTGCAACATAATTAAACTATAGCACTATATTCCCTACAAATCAAATTGCGCGAACAGATGCGCTCAATTTGGGCAGGAGGAAATTCTCATGAAGAAAAACAGCCTTATAACCGTGCTTATTGTGATTGCCGCTGTTGTGCTGGCCTGTGCTGCCGGCTACTTTTATGCTCAAAATAAAGATCTTCGCGAGCAGGCACGTGAGCAGCTGGAGGCTGAGCGTGCGGCATCGCAGGAGCGCGCCTCCGGGCTTGAACAGAAGGTCGAAGAGCTTGAAACCCGCCTGCGCGAGGATGTTGAAGAACCGCCGCCGGCTGAAGTGTTGCGTGGGGCGATTGAAAGCGAGGAGACATCGCAGCAGTTGCCCGAGGGACCTGGCGCTGCCTCGGTGCAGATACGGGTGATGAATTTTTTTCGCTATCTTGACTCAAAAGGCTATGCGCAGCGCAGGGGATTTGATGCGGGCTCGCAGGAGCTGTTTATGACCGCGCTGCAACGGCTCGATACAGCCCGTCCGCTTATCGGCGGCGAGAACCAGGATCTGTTGGCCCTGATGAAAAACATGACATTTTTCTTCCGTACGCTGGGGAAAGACACCCTGCTGACGGCCCGGGATATCGTCAACGGAGAAAGCGCGATAATGGAGCCGGTCATGGCCCTTTTTTATGAATGGCTCAATCCCTGGCAGCCGCAGCCGGAAGCCCCGGCGGTGTCGCGCGAGATGATGTATGCCTATACCGGCTTTTTCCTGCAGAGCATGGGGGGCCGGGCGTACCTGTTCAGGCGTGAATCGGGCATTCGCATGCTGGCGCTCTATTACAGCATTCTGGTGCTGGATCAGGCCAACCGCGACGGACTTAACTCAGAGGGGATTGACATTGTTCCGCCGCTTGAGGCATTGATTGAGGAGATGCGCTACAGCCGGCGCCTGTCGGATCGGCACCGGTATCTGGAGACGCTGCGGGAGATAAGGGGCCGCTATTAGAGCATATTCTTCATTGCAAAGAGAAAACCCGTTCGTGGTGAGCGTGTCGAACCATGAACGGGCTTCGTTAAACACCACCAACCGTTCGTCCCTTCGACAGGCTCAGGGCGAACGGTTGTGTTTTTGTGATTATGGTATTTAGAAAAATGCTCTAAGAGGCGCTTGCGTATCGGTCGAATCCGTCGGATCAGACCGATAGGCCGGATACATTTCGAAGCTTGAGCGGCCGGAGGGCAGGCACAGGGGCCTGCCCCTATGGATTTGCACGATCTTGATAGGCGCTCTATCTCTGGCCGGCCAGCCGGTCGCTCCTACAGGCCTTCCAGGTGTTCCTGCGCGATTTCGCGCACGTCATCATCTTCGGCGGTCATGGCCATAATGCTCAGCTTGCTTTTGAGGCCTTCTTTTTTGTTGAGGGGCTCTTCATCCATAATGCGGACAAGCTTTTCAACTGACTGGCGGACGATCTTGACATCTTTGTAGTCAAGCAGCAGAAACAGTGTGCTCCAGTCATCAGGCAGGCCGTATTCCTTGACGTATTTTTTGACAGCCGTGTTGAACTTTTTCGTCCCCGCCCGCAGGTGAATTTCGTTAAGCGCGACGGCATGCTCGGGCGTCGCTTTTTTGCCCTTGAACAAATTCTCGATTTCTTTCAGGTACATTTTCTGGGCCCATTCTTTTTTGGGAGATTTGGGCCTCTGCGCATCGGTGTCCCTGCCGGTATGAGAGCTTTTGTCCCTCTGGCGGTCAATGTCGCGCCAGCTCGGTTTTTCGTCGTAGTCATCGTGTTCGGGTACCATGTGTGTACTCCATAGCTGCAGTGTGTACGGTTAAGTGCGCTTCTGTCTGACCGGACCCGTTATGTCCCGCTGAAATCCGGCTTGCGCTTTTCAAGAAATGCCCGCATGCCTTCACGGCGGTCGGGTGTGTCAAAAAGATCTACAAACGTGTCGATTTCAAGTCTCAGGGCCTCGTCCAGGCCGAGTTCAATGCCGCGATTGATGACCTGCTTTGCCCGGCGCAGGGCTGTCTGGCCCTGACGGCACATGCTGGCTGCCATTTCGCGGACCGTGCTCATGAGTTCGCCATCAGGCACTACACGGTTTACGAGGCCCATGCCGAGCGCTTCGGCGGCCTTGATACGGGTTCCGGTGAATATCAGTTCCTTGGTTCTGGCAGCGCCGACCAGCCGGGCAGCGCGCTGGGTTGCGCCCCATCCGGGGATAATCCCGAGTATGGTTTCCGGCAGGCCGAACTGTGCGGCCTCGGCTGCAATACGTATATCGCAGGCAAGGGCGACCTCAAGGCCGCCGCCAAGGCAGAAGCCGTTAATCGCGGCAATGACCGGCTGGGGCAGGTCCTGCAGGGTATTCATGAAGCGATGACCCAGTTCAGAGTATACCCGGGCCTGTTGGGCGTTTTTTGACTGCATTTCAGCGATGTCGGCCCCGGCGACAAAGGCGCGGCCCGCGCCGGTGAGGATCAGCACGCGCACTTCCGGATCGCTGCCGACGGTCTTCACGGCGTCAAGGGCATCGGACGCTACCGTGGTGTTAAGGGCGTTGAGCACCTCGGGGCGATTAAAGGTCAGCAGTGCGATATGTGCGTCGCGTTCAAGGGTAAGGGTCGTGTATGTTTTCATGTATTCTCCCGCTCAACGATAAGCGTTACGGCCTCGGCTCCGCCCAGACACAGCGAAGCCATGCCCCGTCGCACGTTGCGCTGCTGCATGGCATACAGCAGGGTTACCAGCACACGCGCGCCGCTGGCGCCGATCGGGTGCCCCAGTGCCACCGCTCCTCCATTGACATTGAGCCGGTCGTAGCTGATACCCAGCTCGCGGCTGATGGCAACTGTTGAGGTCGCAAACGCCTCGTTGATTTCATGCAGATCGATATCAGCCGGCGTGAGACCGGCTTTCTTGAGCACTTTGGGGATTGATTTCATGGGTGTGACCAGCACCTGCTCAAGCTCCCATCCGGCAGCTCCCTGGGCGCCCACGCGTGCAAGGGGGCGGATGCCCAGCTCGCGGGCCTTTGCGGCATCCATCACCACCAGCGCGGCAGCGCCGTCGCTGATCTTTGATGCGTTGCCCGCGGTGACCCGGCCGTCTTTTTTGAAAGCCGGCCGCAGGCGTTCAAGCGACTCCATGGTCACGGGGCGCGGTGTTTCATCTGTGTCGAACACAAGCGGGTCGCCCTTGCGCTGCGGTATGCTGACCGGGACAATTTCATCACGGAACCGGCCCTGTTTGATACTGCCGAGCGCGCGCTCATTTGACATGAACGCAAATTCATCCATGTCGCGGCGTGAAATGCTGTAGCGGTCGCTGACAAGCTCGGCCGTGTAGCCCATGTGCAGGTCATTGACCACGTCCCAGACGCCGTCGTGGATCATGGCGTCAATAACCGGGGCATTGCCCATACGGTAGCCGGTGCGCAGCTTTTCAAAATAGTACGGGGCCTGATTCATGTTTTCCATGCCGCCGGCCACAATGATATCGGCGTCTCCGCAGGAAATGGCCTGCGCGGCAAGCATGACGGCTTTTAGACCTGAACCGCATACTTTATTGATTGTCAGCGCGGCCGATTCCATGGGTATGCCGGCTTTGATCGCTGCCTGGCGGGCGGGGTTCTGTCCGAGTCCGGCCGGCAGCACATTGCCCATAATGACTTCATCGACCTGATCGGCTCTGATGCCCGCGCGCTCGACAGCTGCTTTGATGGCCGTTGCGCCGAGCGTGTCTGCGGCAATATCGCGCAGAGCGCCATTAAAATCACCGATCGGCGTTCTGACCGCGCTTGCAATAATGACTTCGCGCATTGAGTGACTCCTGTAAAAAAAATTATATCCCCCGCGCAGCGCAGCTCATAAGCCTCACCCGTGCGTACCCAGGGAGCGGGTAGCGGTTGAAGGGCGGGTTCAGGGCTGGGTTTTCAAGGGCGGCCGGCAGTGATGCCCGGCGCAGAGGGCTGCATCCTTGGTAATCACGCTTATCATAAGCAAATGGAGCTTGTCAAGGGATTTCATGGTGTTAGCAACGGGCTGGGTAGAACCTTTCGCTGGCAGGGTTTGTTTTTTATCAAATCGCTATCACTATCGGGATCGGTATCGTAATCGAAGGTTTTAAAAATCAGAACCCGAGTTCGATCCCGATCCCGATAGCGATAGTTGAACATGGGTCATTAAACACAGGGGCAGCGCTCACACTTTGCCCTTATTGCCAGCTGCGTCCTGTGCGTGCAGGGCATCGAAAACGGTGCGTGCGCGTTTGGCGCTGAGGCCGGGCACAGCACAAATCTGCGCGGGATCGGCTGAGCGCACGCGCTCAAGGCTGCCGAAATGCCTGAGCAGTGCCTGCACGGTTTTAGGGCCGATGCCGGGAATTGCGGCCAGTTCAGAGCTGAAATCCTTTGTGCGCTTGACGCGGCGGTGGAAGCTCACGGCACAGCGGTGGGCCTCATCACGGATGCGCTGCAGCAGAAACAGCGCCTGTGAGTTGTGCGGAAACGTAACCGGGTTTTTGCGGTTGGGGATAAATACCTTTTCAGTCTGGTCGCGCTTGGCCCGGTCGCGCTCAGGTCCCTTGGCCAGTGAAGCCGCGTCAATGCTTTCGCAGCCGGCTTCCTGCAGCACGCGCAGCAGAATGGCCAACTGGCCTTTGCCGCCGTCAACCATGAACAAATCGGGGGGCGTCTCGGCGCCGTGAGTATGCCCGAGGTAGCGCTGCAGCACTTCATACATCATGGCGTAATCATCCGGCTGGTGAACGTTTTTAATACGAAAGGTGCGATAGGCTTTTTTCTGAGGCAGGCCGTCTTCAAACACGACAATCGAGCCGACCGCATCGGTGCCCATGATGTTTGAAATGTCACAGCAGGCAATGCGGTGAGGATGCCGCTGCAGGTGCAGCCGTCCGCGCAGCTCTTCAAGCGCGTCGCTGCTTTCGCCCCGGTTCTTCTGCAGGGCGATTTCGGCATTTCGGGCGGCCATGGCGATCAGGTCTTTTTTGCTGCCGCGCTGTGGATAGAGCACGCGCACAGCAGTACCCGTGAGTCCCCGCAGCCAGTGTTCCAGCAGCGCGGTATCGTGTGTTTTGAACGGCAGCACTACCTCATCAGGGATGAAGGGGTGCTGCTGGTAGTACTGCGATACAAACGAGGCGAGCGCATCCTGATCATCGGCTGCGCCGCTGCGCACTATACAGTCGCGCGATCCGGTGATGCGCCCTCCGCGCACGAACAGAATTGTCACGGCCATACGGTCGGCCTCGCGGGCGCAGGCAAACACGTCGCGGTCAAGCCTGTCATGGCATACCATGACCTGTTTGGCCAGCGTTTGCTCCACAGCGCGCAAACTATCGCGCAGCTGCGCTGCGCGCTCAAAGTGCATCTGAGCCGATGCCTCCTGCATTCGAGCCTTCAGATCGGAGAGCACCTCTGCGCTGCGACCGCGCAGAAACAGCTCCACCTGGCGCACGGTTTGAGCGTACAGGGCTGGGTCAACGCCTCCGCTGCAGGGCGCCGTGCACTGGCCCAGCTGGTGGTAGACGCAGGGCCGGCCCTGCGCGAGACGGCGGCGATTGCATTTGCGCAACGGGAACAGGCGGTTAATCACCTTGAGCGTTTCGCGAACCGCGAGCGCTGAGGCAAACGGACCGAAATAGTGTGCGCCGTCTTTGCGCGGACGGCGCGCAATGGTCAGGTTGGGGTAGGGCTCTTTTATGGCCAGGCGCAGGCAGGGGTAGTCCTTGTCGTCGCGGAATACCACATTGTAGCGCGGCCGGTGCTGTTTGATCAGTGTGTTTTCGAGAATGAAAGCATCCTGCTCGGTGGGCGTGACGATTGTTTCAAAATCAATAACCCGGGAAACCATTATGCGGGTTTTGGGGCTGTCGATTGAGGACTGGAAATAGGTGCGCACGCGGTTGCGCAGGTTCTTGGCCTTGCCCACATACAAAACAGAACCCTGGCGGTCCTTCATCAGGTACACGCCAGGGTTGGTGGTCAGGCGGGATGCTTGTTCTGCGAGCTGTTTAATTGTGTCCATGGCGGACGCACATGGTAATCAGCTGAGTGCCGCGATCGCTTCCTTTACCACGTCTTCGGAGCTGAGCGAGGCGATCGAGCGCAGCATGCCCTTCTGATCATAGTAGTCGATCAGCGGGGAGGTCTGTCGGTTGTAGGTTTCGAGGCGGTTCAGGATGGCCTCTTCGGTCTCATCGCTGCGCTGAATTACGGGCTGGCCGCATTTGTCGCAGATGCCTTCAACCTTCGTCGGCATGCTCTTAACGTTGTAAATCGCCTGACAGGCCGCATTGGAGCAGGTGCGGCGCGTGGTCAGGCGGTCAAGCACCACCTGCTTGGGAATATCGAGATTGATAACCGCGTCAAGCTTTATGTCCAGCTTGGCAAGCAGCTTGTCAAGCATCTCGGCCTGAGGGATCGTGCGCGGAAAGCCGTCGAAAATAAAGCCGATCCGGCAATCGGGCTCTTTCAGGCGCTCTTCCACCATGCCCATAATCAGTGAATCGGGCACCAGATCGCCGCGGTCCATGTAGGCCTTGGCTTCTTTGCCGAGAGCGGTGCCGGCTTTGACCGCGTTGCGCAGGATATCGCCCGTTGAGATATGGGCGGCATTGTCGTGCTGTTTTAGTTTGCCGGAGACGGTTCCTTTGCCGGCGCCGGGCGGGCCTAATAGAATAATACGCATGGTTCCTCCTTGGATGTTCGGTTATTACTGCAGAAACTGATCATATCAGTTTGGTAACAAGGTGTTTACAGGATTTTCTATTATAGGGGCTGCTGTCTTGAATGCAAGATTTTTTTAGGCGCCGTGCAGTGAGGGGCAGCCGGACAGCTGCGGATGCCATCGGTATGTGCGGTGTTCAGACTACACCTGTCGGAAGAGCGCATATCAATATGCCTAAAGCGTGGGCATAAACAACCGCCCCCGGTGTACACTCCCGGCGGGGGCAGTTGTTTCCATGACGGTTAGTGCTATGATGGGTCAGGCGTTTTGTCTTCCTGGCTTCTGCCAAAGTCGTCGCCCTGCAGGTCAATGAATACAAATCCAGTGATGAAATCAAGGATTTCAAAAAAACCGATGCCGATATTCACACCTGCGATCAGGGGCTGTGCTTCCAGGCCCACCTCGAGGGGGTCGTAATATGGCGAACCTTCGCTGGCGTCGACAAGACTTACCTGCGCGCCGGCACGGTTATCAAACCCCAGCGGCCAGGGGATTTCTTTCTCACCGCGGGGGCCGCGCAGCCCGACGTAAAGACTGCTGTGTACACCAGCGTAGCCTGAAAGTAATTCTGTGGCTCGCACACCGGCGGATATGCCGGGTCCGACTCGTAAACGAAAACGAACAATATCAAGCAGGTCAAACACCCGGTTGGGGATATAACAAACAATGCTTGTGATGACGCCTGCTTCTGCACGGGCAGGACGCCCCATCTGGGCAAGGGTGCACAAAATGGTAAGTAACATGATCAAGACAATACATGGTTTTTTCATTCTGTCCGTCCTTTCTCAGGCTCGTGGTGATTGTTGGAAATACGCCCATACATGTGTTTTTTGCCGGAGCATACACCGCGTCAGGCATACGAAGCAAGCATAAAAAACGTTCAGGGAAATGCGGATAAAAAGGTTGCGAGCGATATTGTTTGCGGGTTACAATGGTATCTATTATACACCATCGGTACATTGAAGGAGTAGCGCGGATGAAAATCATGGCAGTTATCGGCAGCCCCCGCAGGGGCGGCAACACCGAATTTCTGGTTGAGCGTGTTGCGCAGGGTGCTGCAAGCTGTACGGATATTGAGCTGGACACGCTGTTTGTCGCGGAACACAATATCGGCTACTGCGCCGGGTGCCTGACCTGCACCTTTCCGCCGCCGGGCGCCAAAGCATGCCCCCTGCCGGATGACATGCCCGGCATCCTTGAGCGTATGGCCGCCTGCGAGGCTTTTATTTTCGGCACACCCAATCACATGCGCACCGTGAGCGCGCCGCTGCTGACGTTTTTCTCGCGCCTGCTGCCCCTCATGGAATTCATCCCTGACATAAATGCCGAAGGCCGTATCACCGGCGGCGGTTTCACCTCGCGGCTCAGCGGGCGCAGGGCTGCTATCGTTGTCAGCCAGGGCGACCCGGTGTTTTCATCCGCGCTGGTGCACGCCGTGCTTGAGCGCAACCTGATCGATCTGGGAATGACGCGGGTGGGTGACGTTATCAGCCGCGGCAACATGGGGCCGCAGGATGTGCGCGCCAAAGCCGATGACCTGAAGGAGGCTTTCCAGCTTGGCGTTAATCTGGTTACCATGACCGGCATGCGCTGAGTGCTGCCGGTGCAGCATGGCACATCCGCTGTGCGTTGAAGGAGGAACGAATGGATCAGCTTAAAGACACAATGCTTGCCATGATTCAGCAGCGCTATCCCCTTGAACCGACATTCGTACCGGAGGATTTGCGTTCTATCCGGCTTCCGCTCGGGTTTATGACGCTGCAGCTTGACAACTGGCGCGCTTCCAAGGTGCGCAAAGTCAATGTTATGCGCTCAAGCGTCAAGTTTCCTCGCCTTGAAATTCTGGCATTGGAGATATACCCGGCGAGCTGTTATGACATACCGCTGCTGGCGATTGACTTTTCCTGCATGAAGAAAAAGTCGTTCATCTACATGAACTTTATTCCTCTGTTTACGGACAGGCCGTACCTCCAGCGCTATGTCGAGCGGCTGCGCCCCGTGGTGAGCCGCTATGCGATCGGACCTCCTGCAAAACCCAAGGAGTGGATGCAGCCCTTTCTGACCGACTGCAGCATATACGCCATGGCAGATAACAGCCTGCTTGCAAAGGCTCATGCCTGCGCCCTTGACTGTCTGGGCTGCTACCTTGACCTGCTCGATGGGGCTGTTCCGGTTGATGAGCCCGGCTATGCGCAGCAGGTCGCCGCGGCAAGCCTGCAGTACTGCGATCAGCTGAGCGAAAAGGACGGCTCGCGCAAAATGCTCGGCAGGTTTATCGGCATGGACAGGGCAAATCGGATTTTTAATGAGGTGATACGGTAGATGTTTCGGGCGCGCGGGGTGTCGATGCTTGTCAGGATTTATGGGGAGCCGGTGCAACAGGCTCGGGAATCGTGACGCCGTAGAGGTTGTCTGCAGGCGGGGTCCCCCTGCGCTCCATTGATACAACACAGGTCTGCGCGCTGGGTCGGCCGCGCCGGTTGAGGGCCACCAGTGATTGAATGATCTCCCGGCTCAGGTAATTATTGTTCGCCAGCTCAGTGAGTTCTTCAAGGGCGGTGCGATTTTCAAATGATGCGGAGCGGTAGGGCCGGAGCGAGACAAGCGCGTCGTATATATCGCAGGCGGCGATGATTTCCACGAGCAGATCACTGAGTTTTTTCCCTGCGGGATATCCCGTTCCGTCCGGACGCTCATGGTGGTCACGGGATATGCGTGCTGCAGGGGCATTCATGTCGCCGTCGGCCCAGGCCAGCAGCGCGAAGCCGGCCGTCGTATGATGTTCAAGATGCCTGCGCTCCTCTGCGGTAAGGGCCGTGCTTTTGGAAAGAATTGACAAGGGTATACTTGTTTTCCCCAGATCGTGGCTGGGGCCGGCTGCCATGATCTCCTGTTCGAGGTCAAGGCCGGGTACGGCAAGATGGCGGGCGAGCAGAATTGACAGCGCAAATACCATAAGCGCGTGACGATAGGTGTAGATGTCTTTCCTCCGGAAATAGTCCAGCGATTCAAGCACGATGGGTTGAACCCTGCGGTTTTTCATCAGGGCCAGAACTGCATCACGATCGGCAGGATTGGCGTAGATGGCGCTGTAGGGAGGCTGGCTCATCATGTCCAGCATATCATTGAACACGGAGCCGTGCTTTAAAAGGTACGCATATTCTCCCGCAGGCTGCGGGTGCTGCTTGCGGGCTTCCTGAATGGTTTTTTCAGACAGCTCTGCCCCGGCCGCATATAACTCAGTGCCGTCCAGCGTTGTGACCGGATAGTTGAGCATCAATGTCTTCATGCGTACTCGGCGCCCTCAGCGTGCGAAGTTGACAGTGACAGGTGCAGGTGTTTTCGCTGGAACTGTTTTTTTAAACCGCAGTATAGGTAAGGCCTTAGTGTGTGTCAAGAAGTATTGCGTGAAGACAGGGACTGCCGGTGCTGTGTTGATTCCCGGCATGTAATCGTGCCGGTTGCACTCTACCAATCGCAGCCAGTGCTGATGCCGACTGTATATGCCACTTTGCTGATTATCACGGGGCTATCATCCCCGGGAACAGTGGATTCCGTTTCACCCGTGCGCTTAGCTGTGTGCGCTCACCTTGACACGCGGCGGTAACTTCTATTATATAGTGCATCATTGACAGCGCCGTATACTGTTACAGCCGTTGCCCATTGTGAGGAGCGGCGCGACGTGGCAATCCTGTCTTGTCAGGCAGTGAAAAAGCCGGAGATTCCTTCGCTCCGCCCGCAATGACTTTTTTGCTGACTTTGTACGACGCAATCAGGATTGGTGTGCGCAACGATTTTGAAACGCCCCGGCCGTCGGGTTTTTCATGCTGGCCCGGCACTGTGTCCGGGGCGGGAATGTTCAAGAATGATTTGTGTGCGGCAGGAGGATTGAATATGCACCCTGCGCCCCTTCAGTCAGGCGAGTCGCCGGAATATGCAAAGCTGTTGAAAGAAGCCCTTGTATATCTGCAGCGCCGGGAACCGAATATGGCGACTCACGTTCTGAAGCGCGCCCTCGAGGTGAAACCTCGTGATCCGCTCTGTATGTCCTACCTTGGCTTGTGCATGACAATGGTCAACCGGAATTCGCGCGAAGCGCTCGCGCTGTGCGAGGGGGCCTTGAAAATCGGCTGCTATGATGCGGTTTTTTACTGTAATCTCGGGAAAGTGCATCTGTTGCGGGGCAGCCGCCGCAATGCCTATGCCGCCTTTCGCTCAGGCCTGAAAGTTGATCCCCGCAATCGTGACATACGGCAGGAGCTGCATGCCATGGGTGTCAGGCGGCATGCTGTTTTTGCCTTCCTGCCACGCAGGCATTTTGCCAACCGCATCGGCGGGCGCATCTGGTATATGCTGCGCCGTCTGTTCGGCTGAGTTTTTTGCGCTGCGCACAGGCAGGGGCACGTACGTCCAGAGGGCCTGTTTGCATTGTTTTTGGAAAGTCCCGCAGCAAAAGATTCTATTGACTAAGTAACCCGTTCCTGACTATACTGCGGCCATCAACTGCAGCAGCCGGGCGTGTTTATGGCAGTCGTTGCGGACCAGCTGCATTGCTGCAGACATGGAAACGCAGTGGTGAAAAGCACGGGGAGGAAGGTATATGACAGGCACTGACATCCTTATTCTTGTTATTGCTGTTGTGTGCGCGCTGGGTGCGATTGGTGCCATAATTTTTTGGATAGTCTACCGGGCTCGCCAACAAAGGGCTTTTAAGCTCGGGATGGGGTGTTTCGATAACCGTCAGTTTTCTCAGGCGCTGCGTTTTTTCGGACAGGCGGAAATAGACTGGGGAATCAATATTGCGCATAAGACGCCTAAAACAATTTTAAAAGATCTTGACCGTCTGGACATGATTGTGACGAAAGTTGCCGAGGCTGCCCGTGAGTGCGGGCATATTGTAGATGCCGGCAATCTGCAGGAAATGATCCGGGCACGCAAGGAAATCTGGTCGAACAGAAAGTATTTGAAATTCGGATCCCACAGCCTGAAAGCCGCGATACTTGAGCGCGACCGGCAGATCGTGAACAGCATTGAAAAAATGCGCTCTCAGCTCCGCAGTATTTATCCGAAACAGCCTGCCGTGTGAAAATCCGCCTTGCGCGTGCCCGCCACAGCCCGCTTCAGGCAGGGATATCCTGCCCCGACGTAAAGCGGCTCCGCTTCCGGCTCAGTCTTTTATAAGCGATGTGTAGGAGAATGTGACGTATTCCGGATCGATGATGGATTCATCAAAGCGCTGGAAGGGAAACGTGATAACGTCAAAGCATCCTGCCCCCAGACGCCAGCCGAAATACACTACCCCCATCGGGATTCCTTCAAAAAATCCCCCCAAAACCGCAAATGGATTGCTGTCGTGCTCCTGCTGGTAGGCTGCCCGGTTGTACATCTGCGCAGGTAGCTCAAGCGGTGAAGTGATGATATTTGTAAGGCCCCTGCCGAAGCGCTCAAAAGGCCTGACGCTGCGATCAGGTGCTTCATCACTGCCGCACCATGCGGGCGCACACCAGAGCAGTAGGACTGCGATTACACAACCGCGCATTATTGCTTTCTGCATGCTGTGGTCTCCGTTTCTCCGGGGGCTGCGGCTGAAAAGCTTCATCATTCAGGGTTCCGCTCATATATTCGCGGAAAAAGTATATGCGCTGCATGCATGCGTGTCAATATATAATATGGCGCCGCAACGCGTCTGTGAAGTCAAGATTGTATGTGTGCTGTGATCGGGGTGTATGCCCTGTCATGGGCGGAACTGCACAGCAGTCTATCGGTGCTGTTTGTCAAACACCCGGCGAAGCGTTTCGGCAAGATCCTGTGCTTTTAACGGTTTCAGGATGAAAGCATTGATGCCGGCAGCATGCGCCTGCTGGGTCATGTCCTCCGTGCATCCGGTGCACAGGATCACCGGCAGCTCTGGGCGCCGGGTGATAATCGCCTGCGCAAGCTCCAGGCCGGTCATTTTCGGCATGGTGTAGTCTGTGATGACGGCGTCAAAGGCTTCCGGGTCTTTTTTGAACGCTTCGTATGCCTCGAAGCTGTCGGTGCACCCGGTAACGCTGTATCCAAGCGATTCAAGCAGTTTTTTGCCGATATCAATCAGCATGGGTTCATCATCCACAAACAGGATGCGTTCCGTGCCGCGGGGAAGCGGGCCCGGGGTCTGTGTCTCCGGCAGTGCTTCCGACTTGATGGCTGGAAGGTATATTTCAAATGCCGTACCCCGGCCGGGCTCGCTGTGTATGCTTATGGCACCGTCGCAGGATTGTATAATGCCGTGTACAACTGAGAGCCCCAGGCCTGTTCCCTCGCCATGCGGCTTCGTAGTGAAAAAAGGATCAAATATCCGTTCGATAATATCAGGCGATATGCCACTGCCGGTGTCGGCGACACGCAGCCGGATATGCCTGCCGGCCCTGAGCCCGGAGTACTGCTGCGCTGATTCGGCATCAAGCACAACATCGACAAGGCTGACATCCAGCACGCCGCCCCTGTCCTGCATGGCATATCCGGCGTTGGTGCACAGGTTCATCATAACCTGATGAATCTGAGTCGGGTCGGCAATGATAACGGAGTCGCTGCGGATGCTCTGCCGTATTTCGATTGTCGAGGGCAGCGATGCCCTTAGCAGTTTAAGGGCCTCCTTAATGACAATGCCGGGCATGACCGGGCGCTTTTCATGTTCGGTTTTACGGCTGAAGGTGAGAATCTGTTTCACCAGGCTGATAGCACGGTCCGTGGCCTTGAGAATGGACTGGAGATGCCTGCGGGTTGCGGGGCGGTCGCTCAACGTATCCATGGCGATCTGCGTATAGCCCAGAATCGCGGCGAGGATGTTGTTGAAATCGTGGGCGATGCCGCCTGCAAGCGCGCCGATTGCCTCCATCTTCTGGGCCTGCCGGTACTGCTGTTCAAGTTTGAGTTCCATGGTAACGTCGCGCTGCACGGTAATGAAGTTCGCGACTGTTCCGTCGGCCAGCCGCGTGCACGACAGGGTGGCCTCGGCATCATAGAGCGAGCCGTCCTTCTTTTTATTAACCACGACTCCCTTCCAAACCTCGCCGCGCGCAACGGATTGCTGCATGTGCCGGTAAAAACCCCGGTCATGTTTGCCGCTTTCAAGCATCTGAATTGCGGCGCCCAGGGCTTCATCACGGCTGTAGCCGGTCGTGCGTTCAAAGGCCGGGTTGACATACTGGATAAGGCCCTGTGTGTCGGTTATGATAATGGTTTCATCGATTGTGTTGATCGCCGCGTCAAGCCGCATGAGCGACAGCTCGGCCTGTTCGCGCCTGCTGCGGTTTTCGGCTTCGCGCAGCACACGCTCGATGGCCGGCACCAGCCGGCTGAGGTTGTCCTTGTTGACAAAATCGGCAATGCCGGCCTTGACAGCATCAACAGTTGCCTCCTCGCCGATGGTGCCCGATACGAGCAGCATCGGCAGGTGGGGGGCCATCTGCTGGCGTATTTTTAAAGCGCCGCCGGAACTGAAGGCCGGCATGCTGTGGTCGGAGAGGATGATATCCCAGCTGCCGCGCTCAAGCGCGGCCCGCATCGCTTCAGCCGTGTCAACGCGTTCATGGATCGGTTCATACCCCTGAGTGCGCAGTTCGCGGACTATCAGCAGCGCATCGTTTTCATTGTCTTCGACAAGCAGCACATTCAGGTTTTTTTGCATTGCATACTCCTGTATTTCAGCACCTTAAGTATAGCATATTTTTTTATTACGGGCGGCTTTCGGCAGGCACCGGGGTATGCGTGCAATAGCCGAGGTATACCTCTTCCATATGACGGCGGACAAATGTTCCGTAACGGCCCATGGCGTAGAGTTTGTGCAGTGCGGCTGTATAGCATGTGCGCGAAATGGCTCCGTTGTGCAGCAGCGCAAATAGTGCCATTGGCGTATTCATGAAGGGGATGCCCCGCCTGCGGCAGTAAAGGCATACCTTTTTGTCATCGGTCAGTATGCCGTCAGGTTTGAGCGTATAAAAGGCCTGGATAAGCGTCCGGTCGGCTGAGGACAGAGCGGCGCGTCCCTGCGGGACGGAATTCCCCCGGGCCGGGACTGTCAGCACGCTTCCGGCAAACAGCTGTGCATACAGCGACCGGTCCTCCGCATGTGCTGCGGCGCCGGGCGCACGGGTGATTTCATCGTAGAGGGCCTGCGTCAGGACTATCCTGTGCACGCGGGCGTAGGGTTCAAGCAGATGCAGCCTGTTTAAAAATATAAGTGAGCAGCTGTCCGCGGCGATTCTGCGGCCGGCGCTCAGCAGCAGGCGGTCAATGTTTAAAGTATGCATGTTCATATGCCCCGGAGTCATGGTGATCGTGTTGAGACTATGCCGGCCCTGAACCGGTGCCGCCGGGGTTGTTTGTACCATGAAAAATGGTGCTGCAACAAGAGGGGATTTTTATTGTGGCTGCTGTTACAATCTGTTACAAAATGTTACAGTGCTGAAAAGCATCGCAGCTGCAGGTTTGCTATACAGATTTCCCTGTGCCGGTTCTGGACCTGCGCCATGGACGCGGCGGATCATAAGTAAAAGAGGTTTCAATGAAAGACTATCGACGTGCGGCCGTGTGGTGTGCAGCCATGTGTGCAGCTGTCATGTGGTGTGTCACCGGGGCTGATGCGCTGGTGCTGCGCGGTCAGTTTCCGGTTCATAACGGCATGTACTGGAATTTCAGTGATAACGCAACACAGCAGCAGATGACCTGGGCGGTACTTGGAGGGTTCGCGCGTTCCGACGCCGGAGAGCTTATCGTGTTTGCGCGCCAGGGGAATGGCTTCCTTGCGCTCAGGCAGGAGTGGGACGGTCTGTACATGTGCGGTGAATACCGCATCGACGGCTTCAGCATACCTGAAACGCCGGTCATGTTCATGCCGTTTGATATTGATTTCGACAAACCCGTCCAGAGTTCCACCCGCATGAGGACGTATACCGCCGGTGAGAATCCACGGCAGACCGCTGAATACGACTACAGTGTAACGGTTGAACTGCAGGCGCTTGAGGATATGTTCATCGAGGGGCGGGAAATACGCAATTGCGCCGTGCTGGTGAGGAAAGTCAGGTCGCAGGGCGCTGAGAGCGTCGAAACCTTCTGGCTGGCCCCGACCGTCGGTCCGGTCAGGATGCGCTTTGAGAGTCCGGGTGTGGTGAATACGTATAACATGCAGACCTACAGCACTGAACGGGGCGGGCCGGCGAGGGAGTTTTCCCTGAAACGATATTTCCCGCTTGTTCCGGGCAGGGCATACGATTACCGCGATCAGGCCGGCACTACAGTTACGGCAGCATTCGGCGGGCGCCTGGAACGGCTTGGCCGCCTGACGGTTCCCTATACCGACCCTGACGGCGATGTGTATTATTTGAGGTGGGATGACAGCGGGTTGACGCTTCCGCTCAAGTACCGTGCTTCGATGGGCTTCGGTTTTGCCAGCCTGCCCCCGGACGGACCGCCGGTGCTGCTGCCGGCACGCTCAGCACCCGGCCGCCTGAACCATTCACTGACGTACCTGCGCACGGTACAGTGGCCTTCGCTGCAGCCCATGTTTGATTTTTATCCGGAAAACGAGATGGCGTCGGTCATCGTCGGCGTTGAAGACGTCAGTGTGCCGGCCGGAACCTACCGGGACTGTATAAAGCTCTGCGTCAGTTCGATAAACCGCTCGTACGAGATGCAGCGCGAAAAAATCCGTATCGGATTTATATGGCTTGCGCCCGGCGTCGGCCAAGTGAAAAGCGAGGGTGTGAGCCTTGCCAACAACTATCTGAAGGAAACGCCGGATTACATTTTCCAGAATGCGCGACTCGAGCTTGCTGCCATCAGAAAAGGCGAACCCACAAAAGCGGGGAAAACTGCCCCGCAAGCCGAACGGCCGGCGTCCGGCAACCGTGTCCCGGAGGAGAAACTCGTCTGGCAGGACAACAGCCAGGCCATGTTTGACGCTACGGTTGATGCGGCGCCGTTTTTTGTGCGTCGTATGGTCAGGAGAAATCTGCTGGATGCGGTTATTGAGCGCGCCGGCGCCGGCGGTGAGGTACCCGAGGAGGCGGTCATAGCGGCGGTGCAGGCGACTACGCCGGAAAAGATGCGCGCTCAAATCGTGCGTGAGCTTGAACAGATGAAAACACGCTGATACCGGAGGGATGCACCATGGGCGAGGACATGAAATGGCTGGAGATCGGGTTCACGTTTGTGTACCTGACCGTGATATGGTCGATCGTCATTGTGGAGTCGATCAAGATGAACGGGCTGCCCGACCGCGAGCGCAGCATCGCATCCCTGTTCAGGACAGCGTTTCTGTTTCTGATAGCGGGTGACTCGGTCCTGCTGCTGACGCGCGTCATTGCCTTCAATATGGGCAGCCTTGAGTACAGTCCGTTTTTCCTGGGCGGCGATGTGCATCTGGCCGGTATCGGCAATCTGGCGACCGGAATCACGATGACCATCTTTTATCTCTATGTGCTGGAGGCCTGGCGCCGCAGGTATGGACGCGGCATCGGACCGGTGTACTGGGGGGTCATCGCGGTTACGATTGCGCGTTTCATTTTTATGACATTCCCGCAGAATCAGTGGGGCAACCATGAGCCGCCGCTGGACTGGTCGATGTACAGGAATATATTTATAACCGTGTCCGGTCTTGCGGTGGCAACGCTTATCCTGATCGACTCAGCCAGGCAGAGCGACAGGGCTTTCAAATATATCGCCTATATGATTTTCGTCTCTTACATAAGCATGTGGATATTCGTTGCGAATTATCCGGCAGTGCCCTGGATCGGCATTATGATGATCGTGAAGACACTGGCCTATATGGCCGTGGCCGTGATCAGCTACCGGGCGTTTTTTGTGAAAAAGGCGGGGTAGGTTGGTGCGCATGGGCACTACTGCTGAAACAAACCCGCCGTGCGGGCGCGCTCCATCAGGCACTCAATCGCCGCGCGGCCCTCATCACCGTAGTCTTCGGTAAAAGAATTCACATACAGCTCAATATGGCGCGCGATAACCTGTTCGTCCAGCTCCTGAGCGTGTGACCGGATATACCCGCGTGCGTCGTCGGGGCGGGTGCGCGCGTGCAGCAGGCTTGCTCGGATGGTGTGCTCAACGCGTTCGATCAAGTCCGGTGCAAGGCTGCGGCGGGCCACAATAGCGCCGAGCGGTACGGGGTGTCCGGTTTCGCTTTCCCACCATGCGCCCAGGTCAGCCAGCACGTGCAGGCCGCAGGCCTGGTAGGTGAACCGGCCTTCGTGAATAATAACGCCGGCGTCAAACTCACCCCGGCTGACAGCCGGCATGATGCGGTCAAAGGGGAGCGAATAAGCCGGTTGCAGGTCGGGCGCATATAGGCGCAGCAGCAGGTGGCCCGTGGTCAAATCACCGGGCACCGCAACACGCAAGCGGCCTGCTGCCAGATCATGCCGTGACAGGTTACGGCTGCGGCTGACCAGCAGGGGTCCGCAGCCCCGGCCCAGTGCGCCTCCGGCCTGCAGCAATTGGTAGCGGCCGTGCAGCTTTCCGTAGGCATAAAAAGATACCTTGGCCACATCAAGGACGCCCTGCAGGGCCATGCGATTGAGAGTGTCGATGTCTTCAAGACGGGTCGCAACCGCGGGCGCATCCGGTCCCAGGCGGCCGTTGATCCAGGCTTCAAAAATAAAGGTGTCGTTGGGGCAGGGCGATATGCCCAGTGTCAGCACAGGATTCATGGCGGGCCCGGTCACAGGCATTTGAGAAGTTCTTTTTGTGCGTTACGGGCGGCTTCGGAGAGCTGCCAGTTTGCGTAGTCGCGGTCGCCGCATACATTCGAGACGGCGCGCACAACGCTGCAGGCAATACCTGCCTTACAGGCCATCAGGGCCACGGCGGCTGATTCCATGTCCTCGCACAGGAGCTCCTGGCGGTCGAACTTGAAACGCCCGCTCACGCGCTCAGCGCGCTGCAGGCTGCCTGAGCACGCTGACACGGTCAGGAATACCGCGCGTTTGAGTTTGCGGCTGCCGCGGGCTTCCTGCAGGTCGATGGTATTGAACACGCGCTCGCCGGAAGCGGGTTTTGCCAGCGGCAGGTCTATGGCCTGCATGGTCAGGAACTCAGCCCCGGTGTCAACGCCCGCATCGGCAAACACAGCCCGGGTGCCGGTTACGGTCCGGCCGAGTGCATCCATGCCCGCATTATAGACGCCGCAGACACCCACGTTGAAAATACGCTCAGGTGTATAGAGCGCTATGCCCAGCGCAGCGGCCGCAGCGGCATTGGCTATCCCTGCGCCGCTGCGTATCAGTATTGGGCCGTCGCCGCCCGCTCTGTATACCGTAAAATCAAGCACATGGGCCTGCTGTCGGCACTGCAGGCTCTCCACCAGCAGGGCCAGTTCGAATTCGGTTGCGGCGATAATCAGCGTTGACATGCATAACTCCTGAATTGCGGCGGCTGTGCGCTACCTTTGTAGTAAAACTCACCCTGTAAAGCAAGTTTTATAATTTGCATGTTTCATGCCCGTCCAGAACACACTGCTGGACCGGCATGGAAAGCCCGCCGGAGGAAATTGTTCGGCTGGTGACCGCGCCAGTTCTGTTGACTTACACAGTCATGCGGAATATAATACATTTTTTTGCCGCCCGGGGCGCAGCGCGTATTCACGCACCACAGCTACGCATATGCGGGCCCGGGAGAGCCCGTTGAGGAGACTGATCATGAGTTACGAACCGTTACATGAAATTCCGCTGCCTGAGGAAATCCGCGCCGCCATCCCTCTGGACGATGATCTGTCCGCGATCAAGAAGGAGCGCGACCGGATTATCAGGGATATTTTCGAGCGCCGTGATGACCGTTTCCTGATCATCATAGGCCCCTGCTCGGCGGATAACGAGGATGCCGTGTGCGAGTATATCACGCGCCTGGCGCGCCTGCAGGAGCAGGTGCGCGACCGCCTTGTGCTGATTCCCCGCATTTATACCAACAAGCCGCGCACGACCGGCACCGGCTACAAGGGCATGATGCATCAGCCGGACCCGCACAAGGAGCCCAATATTGCCGCAGGCATCACGGCCATCCGCTCCATGCATATCCGAGCCCTGCGTGAAACCGGCCTCTCCGCCGCCGATGAGATGCTCTATCCCGGCAATTCCCCGTATCTTGAAGACCTGCTCAGCTACAACGCCGTCGGAGCCCGCTCGGTCGAGAATCAACAGCACCGCCTGACCGCCAGCGCTCTTGATGTGCCCGTGGGCATGAAAAATCCGACCAGCGGCGATCTGCCGGTCATGTTCAATGCCATTTACGCGGCGCAGCACTCGCATGTGTTCGTGCATAACCGCTGGGAGGTCAGAACCACCGGCAACCCCTGGGCGCATGCGATTCTGCGCGGCGCGGTTGATCCGTACGGCAACTGCATCCCCAATTATCACTTTGAGGACCTGATGCGCACCGCTGTCGAGTATCAGAAGCGCGGGCTTGCCAACCCGGTCATTATCGTTGATACGAATCACGCCAATTCCAACAAGCATTTTCTCCAGCAGCCGCGCATCGCCATGGAGGTCATGCAGAGCCGCGCCGGTGACAGCCTGCTGAAGGATTATGTTCGCGGCCTGATGATTGAAAGCTACCTTGTCGAGGGCACGCAAAGTCTGAACGAGAATGTCTTCGGCAAATCCATTACCGATCCCTGCCTGGGCTGGCAGGACACGGAACGCTGCCTGCTGCAGCTGGCCGAGGTCGCCTGAGGATGACCCGCTGTCGGGGGTTCAGTTTTTTTGCGGGGCGGTTCTCACGATGATGCGCCCGTCGGGTGCGAGCACGAGCCGGGGCTGCGCAGCAAGCCGCTGGATGATGATATCTCGCACGGCAGCGCCGCTCGAATGCTCGATGCGGGCTGTGCTGAATTCAGCGTAGCCGTTGCCGCCGCGCGCAAGGAATGAATTGGTTGCAACGCGGTAGCGCCGTTGCGGGTCGAGCGGACGATAGCCGCCGCCGGATTCCAGCACCGCAATCCCCGTGACGCGCTGCCCCGGCCCGGCGTGCGGATCAACATGCACCCTCAGGCCGCTTACCTGCAGAAAACCTCCCCATAGCTGCGGCAGGCGGGCGACACTGCGCTCGAGCGCTTCTTTGAGCGTGGCGCCGTTCATGCTGATAATGACGGAGTTGTTGTCAAAGGGCAGCATGGTTTCAATATCCAGCCTGGTCAGCGGACCCGCCGGCAGGATACCGTCGCCTCGGATGCCTCCGCCGTTATAGAGCGCAGCATCGGTGCCGCAATGTTCGCGCAAACTGTCGGCGATGAAATTGCCGATCGGGGCTTCGCGGCTGCGCACAGTTGCTGCCCGGCAGTCAATCTCCGCGTCTGTGAAGGTGAGCGTTTGATTCGGCGGCAGCTGCGCGCGGTAGCGGGCGATAAACTTCTGCATGTGCGGGCTCTGTCCTGATGCGGCGTCTATTGCCTGCGGCAGCCAGGCATACTCCGGCAATGATCCTGCGGCAGTGCGTATGCGCAGCACGCCCAGCGCAGCCCCGCCATAGCCGGCCTGCACAATGACGGTTTGCCGTCCGTCCGCGTGCCTGACTCTGAGTTCCCTGCCCGCCGGCAGCAGATCATGTGAGTGCCCTCCGCAGATGACATCGAGTTCGGGTATCTGCCGGGCAAGGCGGTGGTCTTGTTCAAGGCCCAGGTGCGTCAGCGCGATAACCAGGTCGGGTGCGTGCTGTTTAATTGACGCTGTGATTCGTTGCCGCATGTGCGGGGATGCGGGGTCCAGCACCCTGATGTCAGGTCCCGGACTTGAGATATCCGCGATTTCCGGTGTTATGAATCCCGCTATTAGCAGGCGCCTGCCTCCGCGTTCAAGCACGATCATCGGCTCTATCATGCCTGCAAGCGCATGCCCCGCCGGTATGTCCATGTTTGTTGCCACCATCGGAAACGGGCAGTGCGCAAGGGCTCTCGCCAGTTCCTGCGGCCCGCGGTCAAATTCATGATTGCCCGGAACCGCAGCCTCAATGCCCATCAGGCCAAGGCCGCCGAACAGGGCCTCGCCGCCGAAATGGATGAAATACGGTCCGCTCAGCGTGTCGCCGCTGTTGAAGCGCAGGACGACGCCGTCTGTCTGCTGCGCAATTGAATCCATGCGTGCGGCCAGACCGGCGAATCCGCCGGCTGATTGCGTGCCCCTGTCCGTCTGTACCGTGAACGGTTCAAGCCGGCCGTGCAGGTCGTTGCTTGTCAGAAGGATGATGTCTGCGGCCGGGCTGACATCTGCGCTGCGGTCGTGCGGCCTCTGACGGCAGCCCGCTGTGCACAGCATGCACGCCAGAACAGCTGCGGCTGTGTACAGCGTGAGGTGCCGGGGAAATGTGCGCATGGCCGCGGACGCTGGTCAGGAAGGCAGACGTTCCGCGATTGTTTTCAGGGTTTCCTCAAGGCTGCCCAGGCGTTTTTCCACCAGGCGGATGCGCTCCAGTATCTGGTTCTGGTAATGCAGGTAACTGTCGCCGTGCGTTACCAGCAGGTCCTTGATCTGCTTGATCTCGTCCTGCTCCTGCGCTGCGGCCGTTGCGTCTTCGCGCTCAAGGTAGGCTTTGCGGTTAATGCGCTGATCGCGCTTGAAGGTGTCAAGATATTTGATTTCGCCGCTTTCAAAATATTCACGCGCGATGCCCTCGCGCATGTCATTGGCGTAGTTCCACTCGCCTTTCATGACGCCGTTTTCATAGTATTCGCGCAGCAGCCCCTCGCGCTTGCCGTTGATATAGTTGCCGCGCGATTTGAGCTGTCCGTTGTCATAAAATTCTCGCACAATACCCTCGGGCCTGCCGTTGACGTTTTCCAGCTCGCTTTTGAGCTGCCCGTTCTCATAGTATTCCCGGCTCATTCCCTCTGGTTTGCCGCTGCTGGCCTCCCATTCGAGCTTCAGGGAGCCGTTTTCGTAATACTCGCGGCTGATGCCCTCAAGCGTGCCGTTGTGAAATCCGGTCTCCTTGAACAGGACACCGCCCGGATAGTACTCGCGCGTGGTGCCCTGCGCCCGGTCGTTATGAAACTGTATTTCAAGCCACAGGGATCCGTTCTCACGGAACAGGGTGGTCAGACCGTGGCGCATATTTTTTGCATACACCGCTTCGGCAAGCAGCTTGCCGCTGTCGTAATACTGGCGGACTATGCCGTCGGGGATAGTTCCCTCACGCTGGATAACATCATAGTTTTTGTCGACAACCGTGCGGGCGACTTCCTTCTCGCCGGTGTAAAAAACCAGCGTTATCGTCCCGTCGGCATTGTCAATTTTTTTACGGATTATGTCTGAGCTGTTCATGGATACTTCCCCGTGCGGTTATCATGGCAGCGCCGTGGAGCGTGAACGGTGGGCTACCGGATATCGGCATGTGCAACCGTATCAGCAGGCCTGCCGTGCTGTACAACTGTACACAAAAAACGCAAAAACAGCCAATAAAAAAAATTGAAATTATACTTGATGTTTTTTTGCGGAAATAATATTGTTTTTTTACAAATCCAGACACGTGCGGCAAAATATTGATATATTTGATACGGGGTTGTATTTGTGTGTTTTGTGACGTGACGTGACGTGCCGGTGAATTTTGTGAACGGGACATACGGGGGAGCTGGGATGCCAAAGATATTGATCATTGATGATGATGCCCGCCTGGTTGAAAACGTGGCCAAGTATATGCATGATTTCGGCTTTGCGATCGACAGCGCCCTGAACGGTATCGAAGGCCTGGAAAAAGTTGCAACGTTTGCCCCTGACCTCATCGTGCTCGACCTGATGATGCCGGGCCTTGACGGTGTTGAGGTGTGTCGAGAAATACGTAAGACAAGCACGCTTCCCGTGATCATGCTCACGGCGCGGGCAGATGAGACCGATGTCGTCGCCGGTCTTGAAGTCGGCGCCGACGACTACATCACCAAGCCGTTCAGCCTGCGCGAGCTTGTCGCCCGCATCAAGGCGCGTCTGCGCCACGACCGGACCGAGAGCATGTCGCAGGCGCATAAAGATGTTATTACCCACGGTATTCTGACGCTTGATTCAGTCAGGCGCGAAGTCTCTAAACAGGACGTGCACGATCCGCAGGTTCAGCAGAAAATAACCCTGACCGGCACCGAATTTAATCTGTTGTGGCTGCTCGCATCCAACCCTGGCGTCGTGTTTAGCCGCGAGAAGCTGCTCGAAGACCTGCGCAGCCGCGAGCTGGAAGCCTTTGACCGCTCAATCGACGCCCATATCAGTCATCTGCGTAAAAAAATCGAGGACAATCCCAAAACCCCGCGCTATATTGTCACGGTCTGGGGGGCCGGTTATAAGTTTCAGGGTCGCTGATCCATGGCCGGTTTCAGGATTGGACTTTTCTGGAAGCTGTGTCTGTCGATTCTTGCCAGCATGGCCTGCAGCCTTGTTATTATAACGGTTTTGTACCTGGGATTAACTCCCCACACACCGCTTCGTCCGCACATCAAGACCGCCCTTTTGCATGAAACACAGCGTATCGCGCGTCTGATCGAGGAGGGCCTCGCTGCGGGCGACAGCCCCGTCGCTGTTCTTGAACGCCTGCATGCAGACGACAGCGCCAGCATCACGCTCTACGGAGCAGACGGCTGCGTAATTGCACGCAGCCTTGATTACGGAATTACCGTGCCTGACTGCATTCCGGCTGAGGTGATTGATACTGTTGCGCAGCAGGGCTGGTTTCTTGAAGTCACCTATCCCCGAAGGGTGCTTTCCCCTGTGGTTTTTGTGCCTGCCCGGCGTGACGGCGGCCGGCATTGTATCGTGCGCTGCGATTATCCGGTTACCAAGCGGTTCCTGCGTATTCTGCCTCCCTGGATGATTGAAGGCGTGGTGCTTCTGTCGCTTTTGATCTGCGTCCTGCTGCTGTCGCGCTATCTGACCCGGCCCCTGCGCCATCTCACCCGGGCGGCCCGGGAAATGGGACAGGGCAATTTCGGGCGTACGATAACCGTTGCATCTCATGATGAAGTCGGCGAGCTGGCCCAGGCCATGTCGAGCATGTCGCAGCGCATAGCGAACGACTATGCCGCGCGCAGGGAGCTGTTTGCCGATATCTCCCACGAACTGCGCTCGCCGCTGGCGCGCATGCTGACCGATGCCGAGATACTGCTTGAACGCCCGATGGGCCCGGCCGATCAGGAGCAGCACCTGCGCGCGATCTGTACTGAAATCGAAAATCTCAATCAGCTGATCGGCGATCTGACCATCCTTGCCAAAGCAGAACTGGATGAGTTTGATGTTGCCCCCGCACCGCATCCCCTGCAGGATGTCGTGCTGCAGTCCGTGGCACTGTTTCTGCCCCAGATTGAGGAAAAGCGCATCAGGCTTCTTCAAACAATTCCGCAGGACCCCGGCTATGTCATGCTCGATCCAAAGCGCATCGGCCAGGTCGTGTCCAATCTGGTTGCCAATGCCCTGCGCTACACGCCCGAGGGCGGAACACTCGAGATCGGCATCAATGTCAGGAACGGCGTGGCTGAAGTCTGGCTGCGCGACAACGGCCCCGGTATTCCTGAAGACAAACTGCCTTTTATTTTTGAGCGTTTTTTCCGGGTTGACAAGTCGCGCTCCCGCACAACCGGCGGCTCAGGGTTGGGCCTGGCGATCGTGAAGAAATTTGTCGAGGTGCACGGCGGGCAGGTGCAGGTCGAAAGTACGCCGGGAAAGGGAACGTGCGTCAGCTTTACGCTGCCCCGGTCGTTGTAGCAGGGGAAATCGGGTGGCCGGGAAGGAGTTGCAGGTGCTTCAGGCGGCCAGCCGCATGCGCATTTCGGCAATGGTTGCGGCGTAGTCGGGTGTGCCCAGGATGCCCGAGCCCGAAACGAACACGTCCGCGCCGGCGTCGCTCACCTGGCGGATATTGTCCACCACGATGCCGCCGTCAACCTCGACCGGAATATTCTTTCCGGCCGCAGTCAGCATGGCCTTGAGGAGGCGCAGCTTGTCCAGCATGGCCGGGATGAATTTCTGCCCGCCGAATCCCGGGTTGACTGTCATGATCAGGATCATGTCAAGATCATCCAGCACATGATCCAGCACGCACAGGGGCGTGGCGGGATTGAGCGCGGCCGCGGCCTTGGCCCCGCGGCCGCGGATGGCCTGCAGGGTGCGCTGCAAATGCGGGCAGGCTTCGGGGTGCACGGAAATAAGCGCACTGCCCGCGTCGGCAAAGGCGTCGATGTAGCGGTCTGCATCGGCAATCATCAGATGCACGTCAAGCGGCAGGCCGGTCACCCTTCGAGCGGCCGCCACAACCATGGGGCCGATCGTAATGTTGGGAACAAAATGCCCGTCCATAACGTCAAGGTGGATATAGTCGGCCCCGGCTGCCTCAAGCGCGCGGATTTCATCACCCAGCCGTGAAAAATCAGCTGAAAGCACCGAGGGCGATATTTTTTTGTCCATGAACGGTTCTCTCCTGTGATCTTTGCTGTGCGCTTCAGGAAACGTGTGCAGCACCTGATGCGCTGTGAGTGCGGGGCGCTTGGTACATTTTTGTGCGGTCCTTGATTACATGGGCATGATTGCCGCTGTCTCAGGCCTTGGGGTTCGAACCAGATGAGCGCAGCAGCACTTCGTCAATCTTTTTTTTATCAAAGCGCCAGGAATTGCCGACGCGAAATCCCGGAATAGTTCCCTGCTTCGCATGTTTATACACCGTCAAAACAGACATTTTCAGGTACTGGGCAACTTCCTTGGGGGTCATGATTTCAGGCATTGGTTCTCCTTTGTGTCGTGGCGTGCCTGCTGACAGCGCTGATGCAGCACCGGGATCAGGCAGCAGTTGTTTCGCGGCGCGGTACCGGCCGGGCCTTTTTCATTGAGCACGTCCGGAAACTAATTCTGATAGAGCCTTTCAGATGATGAACAGGCTTTGTAAAAATGCAATCTATTAAAAACAGCATTATTATATGCTAAATATTGCATTGTTTGTCAATAAAAAATAAATATTTAGATTTTTTTGTTTTAGAAACACAGCCTTCAGTGCCGCTGAGACATACAGGAAAGACGGTTGATACTGAAGTATCCGGTTTGCCGAGTATGGGCGTGCCTGAGCGGCTGAGATGCTGTAACTGCAGCTTCCGAAAGGCGCAACCTATTCAGAGTTTTCGGGCGGAGTGTCGGCTTGCTCGTTCTGCCGGTCGCGAAATGCTTTCAGGTTTTCCTCGATTTCGCTGAATTTCTGCTCACAATCGGCAAACTGTTTATCAAAGGTTGTAAACAGTTCTTCGAGTTCGTTGTCTTTTTCTTCTTCTTCACTCATTGCAGCCGCCTCGTTGCGTGATTCACCGATTGAAGGAGTATAGCAGATACCAGCGCTTAAAGCCAAAAAAACTTCGCGCGCGATTGAGCCGGTTTGTTCTTTTATACAGGCCGCGGTCGTTTTCCGGGCGGATACCTCCTGCGGATTATTTTTTGTGAAATATCGGGTTGCGCAGCGCAGAAGCATGTGGTATATTCATTATAGTTGGGAACCCAACCAATGCTGTGCATTGCATTGGCCGGGTATGTGAGCAGCCGGATGCCTGCGGCAGTCCGGTAAAAACCGGTATAGACACAGGGAGGTTCAGTATCCATGGCGCGTGAGAACAAAAAAACGGATTTTATACTTGACGAAGAGAAGTGTATCGGATGCGGCATCTGCATTGATGCCTGCCCGCTTAAAATTCTCGAGATTGTGAACGGGCTCTGCATCATGACCGATGCGACCAAATGCCTGGAGTGCGGAACCTGTATCCGTGAATGTCCGCAGGATGCCATTACAATACCGGGGGTAAAGGTTTCATCGAAAACCGGCTCTGATGCTCCGCGAGCAGCCTCCGCGCCCGTCGTTAAGGGCGATGAAAAGTTCACCCCCATTCTGCAGCATCTTACCGATATGCTGATGCAGGAGCTCGCTTCGGAGCAGATTTTTGAGCATGCCGGGACGGACATCCGCAGTCTGGAGGAGTTTGATGTTGAGGGCCACAGTTGTTTTTACCGTGCCTACAAAGCACCCAAGCTTGAGAAAATCGGCTTGTCGAGGATGAATTTTTACGGCACAATGGTGGCTGACGTGGTGGTTGTAACGCCGGCTGCCAACTATGATATTCCCTATTATATCATGGACTGGGATGAGTCCGATGAGCACATTTTCTTCATCTGCGACCTCATGTCGGGCGATGACGTCGGCCGCAACCAGCAGATGCTGCAGAAATATTATTATGAGCCGCTTGAGGACCTCTATCAGGAATTCGCAGCCATGCCGGGCATGCGGCCGAGCGTGTTTCACTGGGTGCGGGCGCTGCATTCGCCCTATATTATCACCGGCACGGTTGAGAAAAACCCTGAAAGCGTGGCCGGTATTTTCAAGTGCGCGGTTGACTATTTCAACGCCTGGCTGAATATTTACAAAGCAGCGCAGCCCCGCGACCCGCAGTCGCCGGAAATGCGGCTTATCAATGAGCGCCGCCGTCAGATCCGGGCGGTCTACAAGGAAAATGATCCGGGAGTCGGCTCGCTCAACAAGTTCCTGGGAGACAAGATGGCCGACATAGCCCTGTCGATTATCGAGCCATAATGTCCGGACGTGTGAGCGCAGTTGCATGATTCGTGATTGAGTCGGCTGAAAAACGTACGGAAGGGTTATGCTATGCATACCACTGCACAGGCCTCGGGCTGGGCCGGCACTATCGCGCATGTTGATCTAACGCAGCGGTCGGTACAAACTATCGAAACCGCTCGCTACAGCCGCGACTATATCGGCGGGCTGGGCATGAGCCTGCGCCTGTACCGGGATATGGCCCGGCCTGATGCGGATGCGTTTCATCCCGACAGCCCGCTGCTGTTCATGACCGGTCCGCTGGCAGCCACGCCGGCGCCGAGTGCCTCGCGCCTTGTGGTGTGCGGCAAGTCGCCCTGCGTATTTCCTGAGCACTTCGTTTCGGCAAATCTGGGCGGTTTCATTGCCGCTGAGCTCAAAAAGGCCGGCTATGACGGCCTGGTCGTGACCGGCCGGGCCGACAGCCCGGTATACCTGCATATTCAGGACGGCACCATCGAGATCCGATGCGCCCGGCACCTGTGGGGGCAGGGCAACTATGCCACCCGGGAGCGCCTGCTGCGCGATCACGGCAGCCGCTCCCGCATGCTCTCGATCGGCCCGGCCGGAGAAAACCGGACCCGCATCGGCATTGTGTTCTCTGATGCCGGCAGCTGCGCCTCAATGGGGTTCGGTTCGGTCATGGGTTCCAAACATCTCAAGGCCGTGGTCGTGCAGGGCAGCGGCAGCATCGGGGTTGCCGATCCTGATGCTATCAAACATATCCGGCAGACCTATCGTGCCATGACCGGCCAGGGGTATTTTCACCTGTTCAACAAGCCGATCGTGCTGCCCGGGGCAACGGTGCAGAAGAAGGTGCACTGCCACGGCTGCCCGCAGGGCTGCTGGAGGTCACTGCACCGCAGCCCGGAAGGCCGCGAGGATGTGCGCAAATGCCAGATCGGCAATTTCTACATGCTGTGGGACAAACAGCTGCACGGCACGTTTACCGAGGCAAGCTTTGAAGCTCCCACCATGGCCAATGATTACGGCGTGTGTGCCATGGACATGGTGTTCATCCTGCTGTGGCTTGACCGCTGCCGCTCGCAGGGCCTTGTAACGCAGGCTTCCACAGGCCTTGCATTTGATCAGATGGGCAGCCGGGAGTTTCTCGATGATGTGCTCAAAAAAACTTCGCTGCGACAGGGCTTTGGCGATCAGCTGGCTGAAGGCCTGCTGCGGCTCTCCCGCTCAGTTGGAGGAGAGGCTCAGACCATTGCCGAAAACATGCTGACTGAGAGCGGTCGGGCGATCGCCTACGGGCCGAAAGTATTCGCCATGGCAGCGCCCATTTACGCGACCGAGCCGCGGCCGTGCATCACTGAGCTGCATGAAATCTGCGAACCACTGACCAAGTGGGCTCGCTGGCATCTGTCCGGCGGCACCGAGGGCTATATGTCGACCGATGTGCTGCGGCGTATTGCGCAAGCTTTCTGGGGCAGTTGCGAGGCCGTGGATTTCAGCACGCATGCGGGCAAGGCCCTGGCAGCCGTCAAGGTGCAAAACCGCCAGTTTATAAAGGAGTCGCTCAACCTGTGCGATTTCGCCTGGCCGGTGTATGATGCCGCTAATACGCCCGATCATGTCGGTGATCCCGATCTGGAGCGCACGCTGTTCACGGCCGTGACCGGCATTGATGCGACGCGCGATGATTTTGACCGCATCGCCGGGCGGCTCGTGACCCTGTACCGCTGTATTCTGCTGGGAGAAGGCCGCAGCGACGACACCCTGCCCGAATTCATGTTCATCGAGCGGCCCGAGATGATCGCTGATGTGTTCGGCATGTATAATCCGGAGCTGTATCTTCCCGGCAGCGGTGCGGAGATCATCTCGCGCAAGGGCAGGGCGCTCGACCGGGAGCAGTTTGCGGCCATGATGGATGAGTACTACGAGCTGCGTGGATGGGATGTGCAGACCGGTCTGCCGAAGCCTGAGACCCTGCAGCGGCTCGGCTTGAGCGCGCAGCCGCAGAACTGCTCCTGATATGGCCGCGGCCTTTTTTTGCCTGCCGCACGTTTTTTTCCTTGAAAACACCCCCGCTAAGCTATTTAATACTCTCACAGCAGGTTAGTGGCCGGCTTTCGGACGCCCTGCCGGTCGTATGCTTTTGCGCAGGAAGGTGTATGTGATGCAGCAGACACACACGCTCATACTCGGGGCCGGTCTTGCAGGACTGTCGGCGGCGTATCATCTGGACGGGCATGAGTATCTGGTGATTGAAAAGAACAGCTCTCTCGGCGGCCTGTGCACAAGCGAGGAAAAGCAGGGTTTTGTGTTTGATCAGACCGGGCACTGGCTGCACATGCGCGATGAGAACATGCAGCGGCTTGCTGCCGCGCTGCCGGGTCTGGACCGGGTCACAATTGAGCGCCGGGCCCATGTTTTTTCGCACAACACCATTACCTGCTACCCGTTTCAGTCGCACACCTTCGGCCTGCCCCCGCAGGTCATCAGAGAATGCGTGCTGGGCTTTATCCGCGCGCGATATGAAAGCGACCGCTCGCGGCCGCCGGCAAACTTTTACGAGTGGTGCATGGCCAACCTCGGCGAGGGCATTTCCCGCCATTTCATGATTCCCTACAATTCAAAGCTCTATACCGTGCATCCGCGGGAGTTCGCCTGCCACTGGTGCGATACCTATATACCGGTGCCGACCATCGAACAGGTCGTGGACGGCGCGCTTACCGATCCTGAGCATGACAGCGCAGGCTATAATGCGACCTTCAGCTACCCGCGCAGCGGCGGCATCGGAGCGCTGCCGGAGGCTCTTTTCAGCCTGTGCCAGCCGGAGCGTTTTTTGTTTAATGTGCATCCTGTTGCCATCGATATGCAGCGCAGGATTGCGCGCCTTGCGAGCGGCGATGAGATCGCTTTCAAGACGCTGATCAGTACCATTCCCCTGCGGGATTTTCTGCAGCTTGTGCGCTGTGGCGGGTCCGACCGGCTGCATGAGGCTGCCGGCCGCATGAAAATAGCATCGGTCAGCTATTATAATGCCGCTTTTAAAACAGCGCCCGCGCATCCGGGTCACTGGTTCTACATTCCCGAAGAGCGCTTCATGCCCTGCAGGGTCGGTTTCTACAGCAATGTGCATGAGGGCATGGTCCCTCCGGGGTGCTCGTCGGCCTATATAGAATACACGCATCAGGGCCCCCTTGCCGATGAGGGCGCCTTCAGGAGCGCAAGCGTGGAGCTGCTGCTGCAGATGGGCCTTTTTGCAAGCGCCGATGATATATTGTTCATGGACTACCGCCTGATTGAAAACGGTTACGTCATCTTCCACCGGGAGTATCCCGAGGATATGCAGATGATCGAGCGTTGGTGCCGGGAAAGCGGTGTTGTGCTTGCCGGCCGCTACGGCCGCTGGGTTTATTCTGCCATGGAGGATGCCGTGCTGGACGGCATGCGCGCGGCTGAAACGGTGCGGGGCTGAGAGCGCATGCCAGCGCTGCTTTGCTCAGGAACCGGGGTTGTTTTTTACAGGATTGACGTATGCGTCGTTCGTATCTTGTGCTGACAGCGCTGGTAGCGCTTTATTGCCTGTCGCGGCTGGCTGTTGTTTATTACGGCTATTCGCACATATCCCATCCGTATTTTGACGAGCCCGTATCAGGCACCCTGACCTATGACCTGCTGCAGGGAGGCCTGCGCGCTCCGCTCATGGCCTATCAGTATGAGCAGCGCTCGGGCGACATGATGATCGAGGCCCTGCTGATGTATCCGCTGGCCGCCCTTTTCGGTCACTCCATGTTCACGATCAAGCTGTTTGCCCTGCTGTGCTCGCTTGCGTGCATGCTTGGCTGGGTGTACCTCATCAACCGCTATTTCGGCATGACGGCCGCGCTCCTGTTTGCCGCCCTGTTTGCCCTGCCTCCGCCCATGTTCGTCCGCCTGGGCCTGGTCGGAACGTTCAGCTCGCATCATATGATCAATCAGATTCTGATCGTGCAGCTGATATGCCTGTTTCGCATGCTTGAAAAAAATGACAGGCCTGTCCCGCTCCTGCTGTGGCTGGTCTTCGGCCTGTGCGCGGGTTTGGGAACGTATGCGTTTTACAGCTACATCATATTCAACGCGTTCTGCGCGCTGTTTGTGCTGTGCTGCATGCCGCGGATGATTTCTCTGCGGGGGCTCTGCGCTCTGTGCGCCGGAGGCCTTATCGGCTTTGCGCCCTGGCTGTGGCGTACGCTCTTTTACTCAAGCGGCGGAGGGAGCTTTCTTGCAGGGCTCTTTAAAAACATTTCTCTGTCGCCCTGGTCGTTTGTTCAGACTTTTTTCCATACGGTTCCGTACACACTCGGATACGGCTATCCCGGACGCGATATCGGCTTGGCCGGGGTCATCATTGCGCTTCTGTTGCTTGTCGCGATTGCCGGGAGCATACGCGCAGCGGTGCGTTCTCCCGGGGCGGTTAATGCCCTTTCATTGCATGGGCGATTTGAAGACACAGTGCAGCCGCTGCGATTGTGCCTGTTTGTGACCCTGTTCCCTGTTTTTTTTCTTGTATGCCTGATGCTTTCGCCCATGCAGCTCAATCCGCTTGAGTACTGGCCCACGATCGGCATATTCGCCAGTTTCGCGCCTGCCGATGTCATTCGCTGCCGCTGGGTAACGATCCTGTTTCCGTTTTATTTCGCTGTCGCGGCCCTTTGCCTGCGCTTGCTCTTCGGGCACGGGCGCTGGGCCGTGCGGGTCTGCACCGTGGCAGTCTGCCTTGCCGTCCTGACCCTCAATGGTGTGCATCTGACGGGCATGCTGTCCCGCGAGGACGCCGGGAAAATTTTTCTGTACCAGGGCTATAATTTCGATCAGTATGCCAGCCGCCTGCTCCTGCCTTCAAGGTCATCCTCCCGTCTGACTACCGCTGAACGGATCGTCGCCGGCTATCCTGTTGAAAACAGCGAGGAGGCATGGCGGGCGCTCGGCACCAGGCTTTTTTTCGAGGCAGTCGCGCGCTCTGATGCCGAAGAGTACATCACGGGCTACGTTGAAGCGGCCCCCGGGCATCGGCGCGGCCCCCTTGGCTACGGCCTGCTCCGGGTTCTGCACGGCATGCCGGAAAAGGCGGATGCGCCGTGGGTACGCGCGCTCGCCGAACGGTATCCGGACATTTTTTACAAAAACTGGGGCTGCCAGTTCCTCGGATACACCTACTATGGATTCATGCTGAATCGCGTCCGTCTGCTCGAATCACTAGCGGCTTCCGAACGCTTTTTTTTCAAGTCCTTTCTGGAAGAGTTACGGACCGGCCGTCGTGACGAATCCAACCGGCAGTTCGTCGACCGTGTGAGTGACCATGACGATCAAACGGTCGAGCGCCTTTTTATGCAGGATATTGCAGCTGTTCCTGAACGCTACCGGGGCCGTGCCGTGCAGGGCATCGGCCGGCTTGTGGGTGCGGAGATGCTTTTTGATACGCTGCATGTGCCGAACTACCCCCTCGACAGCAGCGTGGGTGAAAAATTTGATGATGATTTGAAGGCGTATTTTTATCGTGGGGTCGGCAACGGTTTCGCCGAAACGCTGTGCCGCTACTGGCGCAGGCTCATGCCGCCCGACAGCCTCAGCTGCGACAGGTATGCACGCGGGCTTGAGATTGAATGGCAGCGCTGCTTAAGCCTGATGCAGCAGATGCCCGCTGAACGCTCCGACCTGATATGGGAAGGTTTCCTTGAGGAGCTCGAAGAGCGCGATCTGAACGAATCCATCCGGGCGTTTATCACCCGCAGACTTTCGATGCGGTAGTTTTTATCGCTTGCGAAATCGGGATTGCCAGCGGGGTCGTCCGTGTGCGGTCAGGGATTCGATTTCGATACCGATAACGATCCCGATCCCGTTTTTGTGAACCTTTAACCTTGCCACATTCGTAAAAAGTCCCAGCTGTCAACCTGAGCGAAGAGAAGAGTCTCCTAATATATTGGAAATACGAGATTCTTCGCTTTGCTCAGAATGACAAAAAAGGCGGATTCAGACTTTTTACGACTTCATCAGCCTTGAACCCTAACCGAACTCCCAACTCATAGATCAGGCTCTGAAGCGGATGCGGATTGTTTGCAGAAATGATTTCAAGGCTGCCTTGAAAAGCTTCCATTTTTTTATCGATACTTCGCCGGTCTGACGGTTGCTGTGGGGCACGGCGATGTTTTTTACCGGGTGCCGGTTGAGAACAAATAAACCTGCTATGGCCACATTGGGCGCAAACGTATCGGGCGGGATGCGCTGCAGCAGCTGTGTGAGAATATCGCTGCGCATAAGCCGGAAGGGGCAGTTGACGTCCTGCACACCGCGGCCGTAGCACAGGCTGACGGCCATCCTTGAAATAAAGCTGACAATGCGTCTGGGCAGGGCCTGCTCACGGGCTGACCTGATGCCGAACACGGCTGCGCAGCCGCTGCGCTCCTGCCAGAGTTTTTGAAAATGTTCGGCCCGCATTTCATTGTCGCTGTCGACCTGAAAGACCCACTCTGCGTTGGCCGCCGCCAGATGGTAGCCGGTCAGGATGGTAGGGCCGTGGCCCGAATTTTCCTTGTTAATGACGGTGACGGCCGGATCACCCTCATAGGCCGCAAGACGGTTCGCGGTTTTGTCGCGCGATCCGTCATTGAGAATCAGCAGATCGTAGGTAATCTGCAGATTGCCAAGGGCTGCTTTCCAGTCGTCGATAACGTCGCTGATGCAGGCTTCCTCATTATAAACCGGCATGACTACCGTGACATCTTTCATGGTGTATCCTTGCGTTAATATTTGCAGAAGGGCATGTTTGCGTGTCCTCAGCCTAACCGCTGACAACAATACGACGCTTCGTTCGCGGTGTCAAATGTTCAGCGCTGCAGGCACGGCGATTATGAAATCGAAACCGATCCCGACCCCGAGTACAGTTTTTGAACCTTGAACTCTTGAACTCTTGAACGGGCGAAAGTTTTTTCGCCTGCGCTCCGAACTCCAGTCTCCCAACTCCGAACTAACCGTCTGCCTGCAGGCTTTTCAGGAACTCCGGCAGCAGTTCCCTCAGGGCGGCTGCGGCCCGGCCGCGGTGGCTGAGGCTGTTTTTCTCTTTGGCCGGGAGCTCGGCGAACGTGCGGCCCGAGGGTTCATGCAGAAATACGGGGTCATAGCCGAACCCGCCGCTGCCGACAGGCGCTTCGGTAATGCGGCCCCGGCACAGGCCCTGGACAACGAGTTCCCGGCCTCCCGGCGCGACAACTGCGATCACGCAGCGAAACTGCGCTCCGCGTTGCTCCGGCGGCGCACCGTGCAGACGCTCCAGCAGCAGCGCGATATTGCGCCCGTCGCTGCGCGGCTCACCCGCAAAGCGCGCTGAATAAATGCCGGGCGCCCCATTGAGCGCATCCACTTCAAGACCCGAGTCATCGGCCATGGCAACGCAGCCGGTATGCGAACAGATTGCGCGGGCTTTTTTCAGGGCGTTTTCCTCGAAGCTGTCCCCGTCTTCGACAACGTCAGGGCAGCCCGGAAATGCGCTCAGCGGAACGATCGAAAAATTGTCAGCTGCGAGTATCTGCTGAAACTCTTTCAGCTTATGGGGGTTGGCGGTGGCGAGAACTATGTTCATGGTCGCAGGCTCGGTCAATGGTTAATGAGCGTTGTATCCCTGGTGCGCAGGCCCCGGAATTATAGGGCCGGGTGGTGGCAGTGTCAAGAATAGTTCGGAGTCCGGAGATGGGAGTTGGGAGAAGAATGGCCGGTCCAACTGGTCCACGGCGTCCACAGTATCCACCCTTTTTTACCCTAAATTTGTCACGCGCGGTGACGTTTTGCGCCGGTAAGTGCTGCACCATGCCTCTTTTTTGGAATATAATCACAGGTAAACCCCCGGCTTTGCCGGGGGACTCACAGAGTTTGACATTTGCGGGAATATAAGAAAACCTCCTGATTCGGTGA
>Ga0194126_10000641_pt1 | contig 58788 bp, 63 predicted proteins | sample TA2KigC150mmetaG_FD_148641 | JGI IMG/M metagenome (GOLD analysis project Ga0194126, IMG submission 148641) | Freshwater microbial communities from Lake Tanganyika, Tanzania - TA2015035 Kigoma Deep Cast 150m | ecosystem: Environmental > Aquatic > Freshwater > Lake | place: Tanzania: Lake...
CCCATGGGCACCTTTAGTGATCGAACCAGTATGGAACGTATTCTGTTTTCTGTCTTCACCTATGAGAATCTTAAACAACGAACAGCTACCCCATTTCTCTTGCTGACACAAAAGACTTGACATTACCTCCGATCCACCTTTGGGCCTATCTATTGTTCATTTGCTTTTGTAATATACACCCTTTTTAGATTTTTGGGAAGTGAATGTTACAGGAAGATATCCAGGTTTGTTTTTATTGCTTTAATCCAAAATATTTCGTCTGGAGGATAGGGAAGTGGGGAGCGATCATTTCATAATGTTCGTCGTGATGGAGTAACAAACTTTTATGTTCTATGGCAAGAGCGGCAATGATCAAATCTACCGTCGGAATAGTCAGCCCTTTTCTTCTTAGTGAAAAGCCGAGTTCGTAGGCCTGTTCCCAAACGTCTTTAGTAAGAGGGAGAGTGTCCAGGCTTTCCAATCTCGTTCTTAGGGAGTCTCGTTCACCTACAGACCGGCAACCCTGAAGAAGCTCCAATATGATAATAGGTGAGGTAACTGCAAGGCCAGAGACAATCGCCTGCCTCATGAAATCTTTAAGCTCCTCATCCCCTGTTTTCTTAAAGCTGGCGATCCAGGCAGAGGAATCAATGAAAATCATCTTAGGAATCCTTCCGCATCTTTTTCAAATCTTTTAGAGTAACGGTAAACTGTTCATAATTGCCGATTAAATCGCTCAATTCTTTTCGGCGTTTAAGGCGAAGGTATTCCTTCATTGCAATCTCGATTGCCTTTTTCTTTGAATTGGCTCCGGTCGTTTTCACTACTTTTTCGATAAGCTCTGCATCAATATCAAGTGTTGTTCGCATATAATTACCCTCTATTTTTGTGCATAATTATATTTAAATTGATGCGATTAGTCAAGGCCTTTTTATTCCTGGTGTTCAAAATTAATGAGTTTTTAATACAGCCTCAGAAGGGAAGAGGTTATGGTGAGATCAAGGGTTAATCCAATACCGAATGACCGTTGCACTAAAGCTTTATTTTGCTCAACTGATGAGTACAGCGAGGATCTTTGCCGGCTTTCCTCCATGAGCTTTTACCAGATGCATATTTGTGGAATCGTAGTAGACAGCGTCGCCGGGTTTCAGGACGTCTCGGGTATTCTCGATAATGACTTCCATTTCGCCTTCCAGGACATAGATAAACTCCTGCCCGTCGTGCGAAGAAGGCTCATCAGCTATAGAGGGATGGAGCGTAACAATGAAGGGCTCCATCGCCCGATTCTTCTTTTGGGCAGCCAGGGACTCGTATTCGTATCCGTAACTGACTTCCCTGGCTTTTCCGAAACGAGAAAAACTCTGGCGCTGATCGGATTTCACAATGGTGAACGCCTCTTTCCCTGGAGATATCACATCCGCCATCCGAAGAGAAAGGACTTTGCTCAGTTTGATGACCTGCCCAAGAGGCAACATGGATTCACCGGCTTCAAGTTGGGCCAGTGCGTCTCGGGGAATGCCGGTTTTGGTAGCCAACTCCTCAAGGGAAAACCCCCGCTTTTCCCGGGTCGCGCGGAGCATATCTCCGTGACTCACCGCCTTTTCGCCTTCGGCTTTTTCCCTGGCCTTCGCAACAGCGGCAGGGTCAGTGAGAAAATCGTGTCCCTTGTCTTCGCCATAGTCTGACGCTGTCTTGTGGAAGTCTTCATAAGACATCTTATCTTTTTTCTCGTCCATGTCCGATCCTTTCATGAGTTACATGTGGTAATCGACATCCGGGGGCAGTCCTATATGGGCCTACCGGACATACCCCTACCACTGCGAATAAGAATAAGATATCTGACGGTAATCTTCAATCCTATGGTAAATTACCCCCATCTTCAACTCCATCTCTTCGAGTTTTTAGATCTTGTCCAGGACCTCGAAGGCCCGCTCAAATTCAAAGAAATAGGCAGCCTCATTCTTCTCTTTTCTCAGCTTCTGAATCAAGGAAAGAATCTTTTTAATGGTAACATTTTCTCTGATCCATGCCAAAAAGTACAGTGATGCCGACAAAAAGTCCCAATCACACATCCAATGAAATTAACTTTAAATCGTTGACTGAAGTAGAAATCTTGAATGATCGGCTATTTAAACCTGCTTTCCTAAAGATAAAGAAATGGCACCTTGATTGCAGCCTTTCCGAGAGATCGGCTTTCACTCGAATCGACATCCATTTGAACGTGCCTGCTGTCTGATTTTTTATCATTGGAATTTACAATTCAACGACGGAGATCATGTTTTTGGCCCTCAAGTAATCCAATTCACACAACGATAGAAAAGAGAGAACAAACATGGATTGGCGTTTAAATCTTCCCACAGGGAAAACCTGGATAAATCAAGGAGCTTATCGAGTTCCAAGAGGAATCATTGCCCTCCACAGATTCATGCAAAAAGATCTCATCCATTTCTTATTCAAGAAAACGCTGACCCCCATCACCATTATGGTCATCCCACATGAAAATCTAAAATCTTTGAATTTAAAAATCCCTTTTCTTGGGATCCTCCTCCTATTGCTCGTTCTGGCAATGGGAGCTATTCAAACCTGCAGGCTTGTTGCGGATGGACTTCGGTATCCATCCTTGGTGAAAAAGGTAAATTTTTTAAATGAAATATTTTCAGAATGGAATTCTACCATCACCTCTTTGAAAGAAACGGAGAGGGATTTCCGTAGAGTCTTCTCCCTCAAATCCAAGCATAAAGTGCTGGAGGAAACGGATACTTCCTACTCCGGGGATATCGACATTCAAAACCTCATGGATGAGCTTCAGAGAACCGTTCAGAGGGTGGACGAAATCAAAGGCTATCTGCGTGTACAGAAAAACCTTTATTTGTCCACCCCCAGAGGATTTCCGTTAGAAGGGCATATCAGTTCTCACTATGGAGACAGAGACAATCCCTTCACTGGGGAAAGGACCTTCCATTCTGGGATGGATATTTCGGCCCCTCTCGGTACACCCATCCGGACCACTGCGGATGGAGTGGTGAGTTATTCCGGCTGGACCCAGTCCGGCGGACATCTTGTGGTCATTGAACATGGTTGTGGTTTCTCCACTGTCTATGCCCACAATAAGGAGAATACCGTCAAAATCGGGCAAAAAGTAAGGCGGGGGGAGGTGATTGGCCACGTGGGGTCAAGTGGAAAAGCAACAGGCCCCCATGTCCATTACGAAGTATGGGAAAAAGGGAAGAGGACCAATCCTGAAAAATTTGTTCAAGGGGGTTCATGATGTTTCCCAAAGAAACGGATAAGCTCCAATCCCTATTGGGGATGAACTCCAATTTTAAGGGAGAACTGAATGTGAAAGGAACCCTGAGGGTAGACGGCACGGTTGACGGTAAACTGGATGCCGACTGTCTGATTCTGAGCGAAACTTCCGCGGTTAAAGGATCTGCAACGGCTAAAAAGATTATCATTGGAGGGAAGATCAACGGTAACGTGTTTGCCCACGAGCTGGTGGAGGTCAAATCCAAAGGAAAAGTCTGGGGAGATATCGTCACCCCCAAAATAACCATCATTGAAGGAGGTGAGGTGAACGGTAAGATCGAGATGAAAAAAGAAGAGAACAAGGTCATTGAATTCGAATGCAAGGGTCGAGAAGCGGGATAGGTTTAGCCGTTAGTGTCGAACCCGTTTGGCGGTCTGTACGCAATCATTCCTCAATCGGTATTTTATCTCATTCTTAATTCCATCTCTTCGAGTCTTTGGATCTTATCCCTGAGCTCGGCCGCCCGCTCAAATTCGAGCTGGGAGGCTGCTTCCTTCATCTCCTTCTTCAGTTTCTGGATCATAGAGGGAATCTCTTTAATGGAGACATACTCCTCCTTGACATCAGCAACCACAGGAACAGTGAAATAGTCTGCCTCATAGATAGAAGCCAATATATTCTTCACTGCTTTCTTCACACTCTGCGGCGTGATCCGGTGGATTCGGTTAAACTCCTCCTGGACGTTCCTCCTCCTGTTTGTTTCTAAGATGGCCTGATCCATCGCCCCGGTCATTTTATCAGCATAAAGAATCACTTGACCATTGATATTTCGTGCGGCACGGCCAAAGGTTTGAATCAATGACTTTTCTGACCGGAGAAAACCCTCCTTATCCGCATCGAGGATAGCTACCAGGGAGACCTCCGGAAGATCGAGCCCCTCTCTCAAAAGGTTAACTCCAATGAGAACATCGAATGTCCCCAGCCGGAGATCCCTGATGATCTCCACCCGGTCGAGGGTATCGATGTCAGAATGAAGATACTTCACTCGGATGCCCAGATCTGTGTAATATTCGGCCAGGTCTTCTGCCATTCGTTTGGTCAGAGTGGTGACAAGCACCCTCTCCTTTCTTTTTACTCTTTTCCTTATCTCCTCAAGGAGATCGTCCACCTGATTCTTGGCAGGTTTGACTTCAAGACCGGGATCGCTCAACCCGGTTGGCCGGATGATCTGCTCCACGATTCTCTCATGGCTCTTCTTCATTTCATAGTTGCTTGGAGTAGCTGAAACATAGATGGCCTGATGGACACGTTTCTCAAACTCCTCAAACATGAGGGGCCGATTATCCAGCGCCGAGGGAAGACGAAATCCGTAATTGACCAATGTTTCTTTCCGTGATCGATCTCCCCGATACATCCCGATCAACTGCGGGATGGTCACATGGCTTTCATCAATGAATAAGAGGAAATTCTCTGGAAAGTAATCGAGCAGCACCGGAGGAGGTTGGCCGGCATTTCTCCCTGTAAGATGACGGGAATAGTTCTCAATCCCCTGGCAATAGCCTAATTCCTGCAGCATTTCCAGATCGAAGTTCGTCCTCTGTTCGAGCCGCTGGGCTTCGAGGAGTTGTCCCTGTGCTTTAAGCCATCGGAGCCTCTCCCGGAGTTCTTCACGGATTGTCTCTATCGCCCTCTTCATCCGGTCTGGAAACGTAACATAGTGGCTCCCTGGATAGATCGGTATCTTTTCGAGAGACTGGAGACGTTTCCCTCTCAGGGGATCGACCTCCCAGATCGCCTCGACCTCGTCCCCTATCAGTTCGATTCGAATCGCATGAGACTCCTCATGGGCAGGAAAAACTTCGATGACATCGCCCCGCACCCGAAAAGTACCCCGGTGGAAATCGATATCGTTTCGCTCATATTGAATCTCCACCAGTTTGGAAAGGATATCCTCTCTCGAGATAGTCATCCCTTTCTCCAGATAGAGAAGCATCCCGTGGTAAGCCTCAGGAGATCCAAGGCCATAGATACAGGAGACACTGGCAACGATGATCACATCGTTTCTCTCAAGAAGTGATCGGGTGGCTGAATGACGCATCTTATCGATCTCTTCATTGACCTGTGTATCTTTTTCAATATAGGTGTCGGTGGAAGGAATGTAGGCTTCAGGCTGATAGTAGTCGTAATAGCTGACAAAAAACTCAACTGCATTCGCCGGAAATAGCTCCTTGAACTCACCATAGAGTTGGGCCGCCAGAGTCTTGTTATGGGAGATGACCAGCGTGGGCTTTTGGACCCTCTCAATCACATTGGCCATGGTGAAGGTCTTGCCTGAGCCGGTCACGCCAAGAAGGGTCTGGTGGGGGGCACCCTTGAGAACAGCCTCGCTCAGCTTTTCAATGGCCTGAGGCTGATCCCCTTTGGGTTTAAAATCGGAGACAAGTTTAAACGGACTCATGGTCATAAAATTCCGTCTAAATTGCGTGAGCCATGAATCACGCGATGAATCTCTATCATATTACCACGAATGAGGTAGAATACAAGGTAGGATTCAATGACAAAAACACGATAACCGGAGTCTTTGAGTCTATCATCTCTCGGTATCCGGCCAAGAAAGGGATGGGCCTGTAATTGGTGAATGCGTTCATCAAGCCTTTTGATAAAATCGGCAGCCTTAGCTGGACTTCCCCCTGCAATCCAGTCAAAGATTGAGACGAGGTCATCCACTGCAATGGGAAGGTAACGGAGGGTGTATCTACTCGCCATTCAAGCGTTGCCGAAGTTTTTTCATGACCTGAGTATGGGTCAATCCCTTTTCTCCCGCTGCAACCTGGGCTTGTGCGACTGCAAGTTTTTCAAAAAGTTCAACCCTTGCACAGAGTCTTTCATAATGTTCGATGCTCATGACCACGAGATCGCCTTCCCCATTTTTGGTCAGGTAGACAGGTCCATCTTGCTCATGGCACAGTGAAGCAATATCCTTAGTTTGATTGCGGAGGCTTGAAATCGACTTAATGATAGGCATGGTTGTCCTCTTTTATGAATTTTGTGATAAAATTATCACATAAGTTTGATAAAATCAAGCCTTATAATTTCTCACTATTTCGCTTATATTGGGAGCAAAGCTCTTTGTACCTGAAACAGGAGACGAGATGGTCATTGACAATGCCGGTGGCCTGCAGATGGGCGTAGATGATCGTCGAACCTACGAACCGGAAGCCCCGGTTAATTAAATCCTTGCTGATCTGATCCGAGAGTGGTGTCCTGGCGGGCATTTCAGAGATCTTTTTCAAGCGGTTGTTGACAGGCCTATTGTTTACAAAACCCCAGATATAGCGGTCGAAGCTGCCGAACTCTTTTTGAATGGCGAGAAAACATTTCGCATTATTGATGGAGGCTTCAATCTTTCTCCGATTTCTTACGATGCCAGGATTAGCTAATAATTTTTTGATCTTTTGCCCATTGTACTTTGATACTTTAACCGGGTCGAAATGGTCATAGGCTTTTCGATAATTCTCTCTTTTCATCAGGATGGTGGACCAACTTAAGCCGGCCTGGGCAGATTCGAGCACCAAAAACTCAAAATGCTTCTTCTCATCATGGACCGGAGTCCCCCACTCCTCATCATGATACCGGAGATAGATTTCGTTCGTGGTAGGCCACGGGCATCTTTTCATCCTAACTCCATAGGTTTAAGAGAAAAAATTATTATTACGTTAGTTCCTCTTTGATTTAACCTGTCCGGATTCTAATTCGACCGGGTTCTACGATTGCTAATTTGCCAGGCATCTGCGCAACCAATTCCTCTTGTCGCAAGAAACTCTCAAATAGGTTAACAATATAGGAAGCAGTTGCTGTTCTCGGTACCCTCAGAACTACAATTCCTGCATATTTTTCAGGTGGATAGTTCCGAATATTAGAGAAATCGAAGTCCCCCGTTACCAGGCATAATTTTCTACTTTGAGCTAAAGCTGCAATCTGGTAATCTTTGCTTCCCTGAAAACCAATCAATCTCAAATCTACGCCTTCGTGTCCATACCGCTGGAGTAAATCCTTTATTGAACGAGGTAAGTCCTCATCTATTAGAAAGCGCATGACCTTCTCCACCTGGGGTTGGTAAAGGATGAAATTCCTCGGTTTCAATCAATTCGGCGGCATAATTGAGAGCAGCTTCAATGTCCTCTGCTGTTACTGCATACTCTCGCATGATTTCCTCTTTTGTCATGCCACCTGCAAGTCCTCCAACAATCCGAGTTACAGGAACACGTGTTCCCCGAATGACTGGTTTGCCATGCTGAATTTCCGGGTCTATTACAATTCGTTCTTCCATCTTTGCTCCTCCCTTCCCTTCCATTTTAAATCAACCGAAGCTAATTTCAAATAGCATCTCTGACACAATCGAAACCCTAAGGTTTTTGGGCGAATGCGTTTGTGTCATTATTATTCGTTGGTTCTGACAAAATATTCTTTTAAATCCATCAATCAACCCGCCCTATGTCAAGGGCTGCCCCTCTGTCTTACTTTGATATCCTACCTTCCTATTTTATTAAACGCTTGTAGCAATAGACCAATCTTCTTTAGTAGGGAATCAATATCACCAGTTAATGTATATTCATCGTTCTGTTTTTGAAGAATACTAAATGGGGCTACCGACAAGAATTTTAATGCGTTTTCTATCTCATCGGACTCATAATTTAGGCTCTGCCATGAATATGCATTATGTAGTCCTTGACTAGAAAAGGAGGTCTTTCTTGTCAATTTCAGGTCTGATAGAATCTTGGCAACAATTCCAATTAGCTTTTCTTGGTTAATAGTTGACGGTAGAATGTCTTTCGGAGTTATAACGACTTTGCCTGAGTCAAATAATATTTCGACGATATGATTTGGCTCATATGGATAGACAGAATGATTTTGCAAAATTCTGCAAATTGCTTCAGTTTCAATAAGAACGATTCCTCTCTTTTTAGCCGTTTCTCGTACATAACCTTCTGAAAAACCAGGGCCCACTACTCCAATATAACTGGCGCTATATTTATCTTTGTATCTTTCAAGTCTCTCAAAACCAATAGCAGGTTCACTTGTGATGATACCCTCTCTTGTTGATTTCCCATCTAAAATAACTTTATAATCTTCAATCAAAATGTCAGGTTCATCCCTACCTCCTATATGTTTAGCTGGTAACCCTAATGAGTTAAATGCCTCGGCGATTGTCTTCTCAAACATAGTGGAATTATCACTAATTCGTTGGGATTCCAACAATTGCTTACATAAAGGTAAATCTCCCGTTATTGAAAGAGTTTGTGAAACGATATTACGGATAGGTGGCTTATATCCCATAGAGGAAAGATGTTCTTTTCCTTTCTCGGTTATCCTCCATACCCCTCCTTGTAGCTCAATTAACTCTGAGGTTTTGAGTGCTTGTTCTATACCTGCTACATGATGAAACAACTTTTTCTCATTTCTTTTTTCTTCCTCAGTTAGCTCCCAATAATCACGTATTTTTTTATAAAAGTCGCTGTGTTGCCCTTTACCACCCAAATCGTTTATTAATTTCAACAGACTATTTTTCCGTGTATCTCTTGGCATTTTTATTCCTCCATATTAATGGGTTCGGAATTCGGGACAACGTTATGCCCCGGCGGTTCGCTTGCAACACTTTCCAAAGTAAGCCGTAATCTCATCCACGGACCTCTCCCAACTTTCCGTAACCGTTGCAGAAGCTGAATTCTCGTTGACCCGCTGAGAGACTTGAGAACCTCAGTACCAACATCAGCAAAGTCCGTTGGGAAAAACTTGACGGGATGATCCGTATCGAATGCAACCCTTTCCAATCTTTGTCCCGGTGTTAAAGACTGGAACTCATCAAGAAACGCTTTACGCTCATAGGCAGCTTTCTTCTGTCGTTGTACTCGTTTTTCACCATCTAATTGGCGTTGCCTTCGCTTAACATTAGCCCCCTCTTGGCGTTTTAATTCTGCTTCGGCAGTGGCTGCATTCCGACTTTCCCATGCTGCCCTTCGGCTTCGCAACTCATCCAAGGATCTGGCTCCGAAATTGGTAGTCCCAAATGGAACATAGGGATTTGATGTATGTTGCAAGATCCACTCAGCAAGTTTAGTCGCCAGATCAGTATCTCTTTGTTCAAGTTCTCGGAAAACCCATATGATTGCAGACACTGAACCACCTGTCCACTTGAGTTTCTCTTCTGTAGCTACAAGCCCCTTTAGCAATGATACAATCTCGTCTTTGTTCAACGTTCCTGTGACCGAATCCCACTCGCGCCAATGAAGGCGATTGACATATTCATCATCTTTGATCTCAAGGAGACGGGAAGTCAGGGAAGGGTCCTCCCATTTCAGGGAGCGACCGATTGCTATGAGTTTGGAGAGTGTTGATTCTTGTATCATGCTTTCCTATGGGAGTCGCTAGCTTGTTTACACATGCACCTGGAGCTGATATATTACTAAATTGGGAGTGATATCAGCAATTGGTGCGGATACTCTAACTCTGGCAGAATCGCCAGAAGCTTCCTGTCATAACTTTGGGGGTTGTTCACCCACCTACCTCACACCGATAGAGAAGATAATTGAATTGAGACAATCATTTGTAAATCTCCCCTCCCCCCTGGTCGGGTCTTTTCGACTTTGCCAAAGAGGGGGAAATCCCCTTATAAAAATACCATACCCCATAAACATGTCAATTGTTTTTTGTGAAATTTCTGAAAAAGTCCGGAAATCTCTGATTAAACGGATTAGGGAAGGATTGCACAGATTAGAACCCCTATAAAATCATGAAAAATCGGGGGAAGGGGTTGTTTTAATATTTTTGATGTTCAAACCTGTTGGTGTAAGCGAAAGCTATGCCACAGCAGAGAAATAATCTCGTTTGGAAATTCAGATATTGAGTATTGGAGCTTATTTGGAATTTGGTGCTTGGAATTTGGTACTTAACCGGATTTGTTGTTAGAGTCTTCGGGTTTGAGTTTCTTCTGAACTCCTGAGGAGTAGACGATGATGGCTGACTCTCCGTCAACCGGACACTTGTTCTCGCAAATGCCACAGCCGGTGCACTTCTCCTCTTTGACGATGGGCCGTTTCTTATCATCGCCTATGATCGCATGATAGGAGCACTGCTCATTGCAGACAAGGCAGATCTTATCCGTATCCCAGGCAATGCACCGGGTCTTATCGATATGAGCCACACCTATCTGGATAAGTCGTTTCTCTTCAATGGTGAGTGGACGAATCGCTTCAGTGGGACAGACCCTTCCGCAGAAATTACAGAACTCTTCGCAATATCCGATCCTTGAAACCAGCCTCGGCGTATAAAGTCCTGCCAGACCCGCTTCTAAAAAAGTGGACTGAAGGGCATTGTTGGGGCAAACCTTCAAACACTCACCACAGCCTGTGCAGACAGCAACAAACTCTGCCTCTAGCAAAGATCCTGGAGGGCGGATCAGTCGGTTATTCTTCAATCCGCTCTCTGACTGAAGTGGGTTGGTCTTGATCATCAACGCAGAAAGACCTCCAAAGGCAAGGGAACCCAGGACATACCTTCTTGAGAGATTCACTCCATCTACTGTTTTCCAGCGGGGTCTGTTAAAATGAAATGAAACCGCCCCGGGTGGACACTCAAGGCACTTAAAACAGGAGATGCAATCCTGTTGCCGGTAGATCAGAGGATCCTTTTCAGGGATTGCTCCCACCGGGCATTCCTTCACGCACTTCTGACAGGACGTGCAATCCTCCGTCACAGATCGTTTAAAAATTCGTAGTCGGGAAAAGATCGAAAAGAGGGTCCCCAAAGGGCAGAGATAGCGGCACCAGAACCGCTTCCGAATGACTCCGAGTGCCAGAATGGCGATGAAAAAGACGAAGATAAAGAGATTAACCTTGAAAACAGGCAGGGGAATGCTCGATACAATGAAAGGGCTCTTTGGAAGAAAACCCTGAACTTGCGGCAGAAAATGATTATAGACGAAGATGGCAGGTGGATAGAAGGCAATGATCAGAGTTCTCGTAAGCAGGCTGATGGGGTCGAGAATATACATCACCTGAAAAGCCATCAATCCCGCAACGATCGAAAAGATGAAGACCCCGTAGCGAAACCTTCGGAGTGGGAGTTCGTTAAACTCCTTGGCTCGCTTCTTCTCCCTGAAGAGGATGCGATCGAAGAAGTCGATGACCGCTCCCATGGGGCAGAACCATCCGCAGAAGAAGTTTCCCAAAATAATAACAAGAAGAAGCACTCCAAAGGCAGGGAGCATCCTTTCGATGAGGCCTTTGTGTGTGAGCGCTGAAATGAGGGCGACAAAGGGGTCGAGGCGAAGATAGAGATCGACCGGGATCTTGATCTCCAGTGGAAACGCAGTCCGGATGACTAAATAGAGAAGGAAGAGAAAGGAGAGGATCTGAATCGACCTTCTCAGGAAAGGGATGGTCTTTCTCATGTCGCACTGACTTTCTTGACTCGAACTTTTGAGAGATCGATTTCGCCAAGTCCTAAGTCGTAAGCATGTTTGACAAACCTGATCTCTTCAGGCTTGAATGGTTTTCCTGTTTTCGGATGCTTAAAGAAGGCAGCAGCATAAGCATCAGCAGCGACGATATCTGTCGAAGCAATCACCTCGCCGATATCCTCTGTCTTCCCGGGTCCCTTTGGCCCATTGGTCGTGAGGATGCGGATGGCATCCATCACAACCAAGTCCGGCTTCCGGAGCGTATTGATATCGGCAATGCATTGATGAAGATCAATCTTATGCAATAGCTCCATATCCCAGACGATCCCGATGAAGTTCTTCATCCCGAGGGTGAGTTCCGTTGCAAAGTGATGTTTTGGGATAGGAAAATTGATGAAGACATCTGACTCCAGGACGTCTCGGAGCACTTCAGCAGACTTCAGTTTCTTCCCTTTTGGAATTTCGATCTGTTTATAGACATTCCTTCCATGGCCGGAGAGAACATCTGCCCCTGCCTTTTGGCCGGCTTCTTTAAGTCCTGATCTTGAAAAACAGAACTGGTAATTATCGCAGGTATGATCCCACACAGCGACCCGCTTTGCCCCTGCTTCATAGCACATTTTGATCAGTGCAGAGAGAAGCTCCGGGTTGTTGGTGCAGGCTTGTTCGGGTGTTCTCGCCCACGCAATATTTGCCTTAATCACTACCCTCTGCCCCTTTTTCACAAAGCGGCTCATCCCTCCCAGGGGAGTCATAGCAGCCTGGAGTAGTTTCGTTGGAGATCCTGTTTTCGCAATCACCAGGTCCGCTTCACTAGAGGCATGTGCCAGGCTTCCATAAAAGAATTTTTCTGGAAGCAGATGAGGTAATGTCACGGCAGCCGCCGCTCCTTTGATGAACTGCCTTCGGGTCAATTTCTGCTTTGGGGAATGATCCATGATGCCTCCTTCTTTTCTCTTAAATCCGAAGCACGAAATCCGAAATTCGAAACAATCTCAAATGGCCAAAATTTAAATGCTCGAAACAAAAAGGTTTGAATTTTGAAAATTCGAATTTGTTTCGGATTTCGATATTCGGATTTCGAATTTTTCTGACTATCCCTAGCTAGGGATTGATGATCAACCTTGAAGCTCCTTTATCTGTTCCGAACCAGATGCTGTTCTTATCCTCTGCCGCATAAAAGACATTATTGCTTAGAAGCCCATCCGCGGTGGTCAGAGCTTCCCACTGTCTGCTTGGCAAGTCGTAAAGGCTCACTCCGCTATCCCTGCAAATAATCGCCTTCTCTGTCGTGACGACTATGGATTGGATTCCACCATTCTTTAGGGAATCGGTTGACTCGAACCTCTTCCATTGGTCTGAAGCAGAATCATATTCAAAGAGACTGCCTCCAATTCCACCTGCCCATATCTTCTGGCCAACCTTCGCCAGGGCTTTGATCTCGATCTCTGTTAATCCTTCTTTCGACGAGTAGTTTTTCCAGCCCCTCTTTGCCTTCTGAAGTCGGCTGATCCCACTGCTCGTGGCCATCCAGATGAAATCAGGTTCAACCAGAAGGGAGTTGACGAAATTTCCAGAGAGGCCATCTCTAGTCGAGAAGAATTGCTTCCACCCATCTGTTTTCTTATCGAGCAGGGAAAGCCCTTTCTCGGAACCTACCCAGAGAGATTCTCCATCCACAGCGATCGCGTTAACCTTTTTGGCCCGACCGTCGTTGGTGTTAAACGTCTTCCACTGGGGGCTTCTTGCAGCAGAGTAGTAGGATATCCCTCCCCCGCCAAATCCGTAAAAATAGGTGCCAAACCAGAGACGGTCGTTATCCGGGGTGATCACGGATACATGATTATAGGCGAGGTGGTTCTTCCACCGGATGCTATCCCCATCGTCCACTTTGACAATGGGCTCCCCTTTGGTCGTGTAATGCTTATAAGTCTTTTTTGTTTTGTCGTAGAGGGTCGCCCCGCCTTCATAGATCCCGAACCAGACTGCTTCTCCCTGAACGGCAATCGCAAACACCATGTCGCTCGATAGTCCGTCTTTCTGCGTAATATGCTGGAAGGAAAGGGGTCTCTTTAACGGACCCGACATGGCAGGCGTCACCAAGAGGAAAGAAAAAACAAGAAAAAATAGGCTGGAGACTAAGAAAAGACGTTTCATTTTTTCCCCTTCCGTGTAAAGTATTATTAAATTATGTCGAATCATTCCGGAATTTTCAATATTTAGACGTTAAATCCCCCTGAAAAATTTCTGGTTGAACAAAAAAAATTTCGCCTCTTACCTTGACAATCGCCCATTAGATGATTAACTATTTGAAAACTCGATGTTTATTCGATCTTCTGAATATCCTCTGAATCCAAAGAAGGATAATCGTTAACTATCTGATTTTTAAACACTTTTAAGGAGGTGATGATTTAAATCGTCTATATAAAATCCTTTTTAAATTCTAAAAAGGTACCTATTCCCAGAAATTTCTAAGAAAGGAGAAGTAAGAAATGAAGATTAGGCCATTGCAGGACAGAGTTATCGTAAAAAGACTGGAGGAAGAAGAGAAAACAAAAGGTGGAATTATCATCCCTGATTCGGCAAAAGAGAAGCCACAGGAAGGGAAAGTCGTCGCTGTTGGAAAAGGAAAAGTCACGGACGAAGGGAAGGTCATCCCTCTCGATGTGAAGGTTGGAGACAAGATCCTCTTCGGAAAATACTCGGGCACTGAGGTGAAGATCGATGGTGTAGAACATCTCATTATGCGAGAAGAAGACATTTTAGGAATCATTGAAGGAAAATAGTTGCGAAACCCAATTTAAAGAAAGAAATGGAGGTTAGTAAAAATGGCAAAAGAACTAAAATTTGATCAGGAGGCCCGTAATGCCATATTGCGGGGAGTGAATGTTTTAGCCGATGCCGTCAAGGTGACCCTTGGCCCCAAGGGCCGCAATGTCATTCTAGAAAAGTCCTTTGGATCACCGACCGTCACAAAGGACGGCGTCACCGTTGCAAAAGAGATTGATCTTGAAGATAAGTTTGAAAACATGGGAGCCCAGATGGTCAAGGAGGTTGCCAGCAAAACCTCAGACACTGCAGGAGACGGAACAACAACCGCCACGGTTTTAGCCCAGGCAATCTATCGTGAGGGCATAAAGGTCGTTGTAGCAGGCGCCAATCCTATGGATGTGAAACGCGGGATTGACATGGCCGTTGAGGAGATCATCAAGGAACTGAAGAAGTTGAGCAAACCGACAAAGGATCCCAAAGAAATCTCTCAGGTCGGAATGATCTCTGCCAATAATGACGAGACCATTGGAAACATCATCGCCGAGGCGATGAACAAAGTCGGTAAAGAGGGCGTCATCACGGTGGAAGAAGCCAAGGGAATGGAAACCACGCTTGATGTAGTCGAAGGAATGCAGTTCGACCGCGGTTACCTCTCACCTTACTTCGTCACCGATCCAGATAAGATGGAGGCGATCCTTGAAAATGTCTACGTCCTTCTGAGTGAGAAGAAAATCTCGAATATGAAAGATATGCTTCCTATCCTCGAGCAGATCGCAAAAATGGGCAAACCCCTGTTGATCATTGCCGAGGATGTGGAAGGGGAAGCGCTTGCCACGCTCGTCGTCAACAAACTTCGTGGCACGCTCAAATGCTGTGCAGTCAAAGCCCCTGGGTTCGGAGACCGTAGAAAGGCTATGCTGGAAGACATTGCCATCCTCACCGGAGGCAAAGTCATCTCTGAGGACCTTGGAATCAAGCTCGAAAACATTAAACTGAACGATCTGGGCCAGGCCAAACGGATTGTCATTGACAAGGATAATACCACCGTGGTCGATGGCGTTGGCGATAAGGATGATATTGAGGCCAGAGTGAAACAGATCCGCGCACAGATTGAAGAGACCACTTCCGATTATGACCGGGAGAAGCTTCAGGAACGACTGGCCAAGATCATCGGCGGAGTCGCTGTGATCAATGTCGGTGCAGCTACCGAGACTGAAATGAAAGAGAAGAAGGCTCGTGTGGAAGATGCCCTCAATGCAACTCGCGCTGCAGTCGAAGAAGGGATCGTGCCTGGAGGCGGTGTGGCATACCTCCGCTGTGTTTCCTTACTGGAAAAGATGAAAGTGGAAGGGGACAAGAAGGTTGGTGTGGAGATCGTCCGAAAAGCTCTTGAGGAGCCCATCCGTCAGATCGCCAACAATGCAGGTCTGGAAGGGTCTGTTGTCTGTGAAAGAGTGAAAAATGAGAAGGGAGCGTTTGGATTCGATGCTTCGAAAGATGAATATACCGATATGATCAAAGCCGGTATCATCGATCCCACCAAGGTGGTCAGACTGGCCCTTCAGAATGCATCTTCTGTTGCCTCTCTGATGATCACCACAGAAGCTCTCGTAGCTGAAAAACCTGAGAAGAAAGCTGCATATCCTGCTATGCCTCCGGGGGGTGGAATGGGTGGCATGGGCGGTATGGGTGATATGTACTAAGAATCAGAAGATCAATCGAACACAAAAACGGCTTGGAAGTTGTTCCAAGCCGTTTTTTTATTCCCTGCCCCACTTTCATTCAAACTCACATGAACTTTTTTCAATTTCTATTGTCTATCTAACAGGATACGGTTGAAAAACAGGAACGAAAATAGAGAAACCGTTGGAACTATTGAATTCTATAGCTGGAATATAAATTTTTTCCTTGCAATTAAACTCAAAGGGAATTAATATTTTGTCCAAAGTGGAAGCGAGAGAATTACCTATCGATTTTCGACATCTCGAAACATTTTGTCGAGTTGCCACTTTAAAAAGTTTTTCAAAGGCGGCAGAAGACCTCTTTCTCACTCAGCCTACGGTAAGCGGTCACATCCTCGCCCTGGAAAAATCTTTGTCGCTCCGTCTCTTCGACCGAACCGGGAGAGAAGTCCGTTTAACAAAAGCAGGAGAGATTTTTTATCGGTTTGCCCTTAACATTCTCACCTCTCGGAAAGAGCTGATCAATGCCCTCAGTGAATTTTCTAAGGGAATCAGGGGTGAGCTTTCTCTGGGAGCAAGCACCATCCCCGGAGAATATCTCCTGCCCAGATTGATGGGCGATTTTAAAAAGGAGCATCCCCAGTTTACTATCTCCCTCAAAATTGCAGACACCAGGGAGATCGTCCAACATGTGCTGGAAGGGATCGTTGAGTTCGGGGTAACAGGCGCAAAGCTGAATCATCACGCTCTCCATTATGAAACATACACAGAGGACGAAATCATCGTCGTCAGCTCCCCGGGCCATTTTCTCAGCCGCAAGAAAAGAGCTGGGATCGAAGTTCTGCTTAAAGAACCCTGGATCATTCGTGAGGAGGGTTCAGGAACACAGATGGCGGTCGAAGAAGGATTGAGAAAAAAGGGCAGCAGCCTAAAACAATTTCATGTGGTCATGGAAATGGGTAGCACTTCTTCTTTAAAGGAGGGGGTGAAGGCGGGATTAGGTCTTGCCTTCATTTCAAAGAAAGCCGCAGAAGAAGAGTTGAACCGGAAGGTTCTTTTAAAAATCGATGTGGAGGGGTTGGGCCCTATCCTCCGACAGATTTATATCGTCATGCATCGGGGGAGGACGCTTTCTCCCATTGGCATGGCATTTCTTAAATTTCTTAGAAATAGCAAGAAGGAGCAAGACAGGTAAATGTCCTGGCTGATCACTCTGGGGATTTCCATTCTCTTCCATCTGATTGTGGCTATTCTGTTTAGCCTCAATCCCTGGCCCAACCTGATTCAAGCCCGCCCCATGGTTTATACGGTGACCCTGATGCCTGTTTCCATCCCTGAACCCCAAGTCCTTCCCGCTCCTGTACCACCCGTCGCCAAGGAAGAAAAACCCAAACCGGTTGAAAAGAGAAAACCCATTGAAAAACCAAAAAAGGACAGCATCGTTGAAAAAGTAAAGAAGAAGGAGAGGGAAAAAGAATCAATCGATCGTCTGCAGGAGGCACTCGAGGAGATTCGCAAAAAAGCTGCCCTTGACGAGATAAAGAAACGGATGGCCAAGAGGGAAGTGGCACCTCCTGTCCCCCCTCCCCCTTCCCCTGTCACTCCTCAGGTCACTCCTCAACCGACCCCTCCTGCACTCTCCCCATCCCTCCGGGAGTCGAAACTGAACGAATACTATGGCCTCCTTTGGGCAAAGATTAAACAGTCTTGGACCATTCCTGAAAATATCCTGAAAGAAAAGGTTGACTTGGAAGCCATTATTATCATAATAATAGAACGGGACGGCAGGATTCAAAAATCATGGTTTGAAAAAAAATCTGGAAATGCGTTATACGACCAGATGGCCATGCGGGCAGTGATCAAGGCGGACCCTCTGCCTCCCATCCCAAAAGATTTGAACCAGGAAAGTCTCGAACTAGGAATTCGTTTTTACCCGGATTAAGAGATGATCAAATATTTCATTAGCCTTCTCATCGTATTTTGCATATTCATTCCCTCGGGCGAAGCGCGGGTCTATCTTGACATCACGGACCCCACCTTCACCCAGATCCCCATTGTCCTTCCGAAATGGAAATCCATGGAGAAGACTCCGCCAGCCCTCACGGCAAAGATCTATGAAGTCCTCGCCAATGATTTCTCCATTTCCGGGTTTTTCAGGGTGATTGATCATTCGCTTCTTCCATCCTATCTTAAAGAGAAGGAAGGCATCCCCACCACTCTCTCCATGCGGGATTGGGCCTCAGCAGGCGGAGAAATCCTCCTCGCTGGAGAGGCGACCCTCCATGAGAATGGCCTCAATCTCACGTTGAAATTTCACCTCATCGATCTGGTGGAGCAGAAACACCTGACAGGCAACCAATACAATGGCCAACTCCAGAACCTTCGAAATATGGTCCACCGGATCGCTGATGAGACCATCCTCCATCTCACCGGAGAAAAAGGAGTTCACAGTACGAAAATGGCCTATGTGGTTCGGCAGGGAGAGGGACGAGAGATCTTTGTCGCTGATTTCGATGGCGCCAATATAAAGCCTCTCACCCAGAATCAGTCGATCAATATCTCACCGGCATGGACACCTGATGGCCAGAAAATCGCTTTTACCTCTTACCTTAAACGGAACCCGGATCTCTACCTGATTGACTTAGACGGAAAGAACATCCGGCGATTCTCTTCTTATCCGGGGTTAAACGTTTCTCCTTCCTGGTCGCCTGATGCAAAACAGATTGCCTTGATGATGGGAAAGGAGGGAAAATCGGATATCCACCTCCTTGACGCCAAAGGGGAAAATCCGAGGAAGCTCACCAGTGGACATGGAAATGAATCCACACCGAGGTGGTCACCCGATGGTCAACGGATTGTTTTTTCTTCCGACCGTTCGGGCTCCCCTCAAATCTACATCATGTCTGCCGATGGCTCCAATGTCCGCCGCCTCACGTTTGAGGGAAACTATAATACCAGCCCCTCCTGGTCGCCCAAGGGAGACCGGATCGCCTTCTGCGGAAGAGTCGGAGGCGAATTTCATATCTTCACCATCGGAGCCGATGGGTCCGGACTTAGAAAATTGAGCCCTAACGGCAGCAACAATGAAAGTCCTGCTTGGTCGCCGGATGGCCGTTACATCGCTTTCAGCTCAACCCGGTTAGGGGGATCGAGAATCTTTATCATGAACGCCAATGGATTGAACCAGAGGCCACTCACGACATCGAAAGGAGGTGAATCAAGCCCGGCCTGGTCCAAGCGCTTTTAATAACGATCTATTTTACAAAACGGTAAACCCCGTTAGAAATCTTCGTCTTTCCAACGGGATGGCTCACCCTGTAAGACCTTCGGTCTCTTACGGGGCTCCCATGGGGCTTCAAACCCCATGGTCGATCAAAAGGACATTAAATCATCCCCGCTACAAGCAACGGGGCTTTCTGACGGGGTAAAGAGAGGAGGCTAATCATGAAGAGAAAAAGCTATATTGTCTCAATCATTTTCATACTCTGTATGGGCTTAATCCTGATGGGCTGCCCCAAAAAAACAGTGGTAAAGGATGAACCTTCGACCAAAGAGGCGGCAAGAGTCGAAGCTGAACGGAAGGCCAAGGAGGAGAAGGAGAGGGAAGCCAGGAGAATAGCAGAAGAGAAGGCAAAGGAGGAATCAAGGTTAAGGGAAGAAGCCACCAAAAGGGAATTGGAAAGGAGCCTCCAGGCCAAGACAACTCCCGGCGTTGAGGGAGTAGTCTATGAAAGCAGTCTCCTCAAGTCTGTCCATTTCGACTTTGATAAATATGATATCCGCCCTGCCGATGCCGAAATCTTGAAAGCAAATTCAGCCTTCTTAAAAAAATATCCCAATGTGAAGATCCAGATAGAAGGTCACTGCGATGAGAGAGGAACCAATGAATATAACCTCGCCCTCGGAGAGAGAAGGGCAAACAGCACTAAAAAATATCTGAATTCTCTTGGAATCGCAGCAGACCGGATCTCCACGATCAGTTATGGTGAGGAGAAGCCCCTCGACCCCGCTCACAATGAAGACGCCTGGGCGAAAAACCGGAGGGCTAATTTCTTGATCACGGCGAAATAGGAGAGGGCTTTAAAAAACGATACTTTGCCCTCTGATTTCACAGATTGTCCTTTATTGATCAATACATTTATAATCTGTGTAATCAATCCTCAATCGGTGTAATCAGAGAGTTCTGGACTTTTTCAGAAATCTCTCAGAAGGAGAACCGATATGAAAAAGGGTAATCTTAAGAGATGGGGTATCCTCCTCGGGGTGATGTTGTTGATGTATGGTTGCGCCACCTCGGGCGATGTCCAGATTCTTGATAAGGATATCCAGAGGCTCAATTCACAGATGAGCCAGGTCCAAAAAGAGAGGGAGCCGGTTAAAAAAGAGATTGAAGCCCTCCGAGCGGAATTGACCGCCTTTAAAAAGGAGACTGAAATAAATCACTCCTCCATGCAAGCAGAAAACCAGAAGACCAGAGCTGACCTCCTCCTTCGCATCGAGACGCTTCAATCTGAGATTCGGAACCTCTCCACAGGTGTGGATGAGTATAAGGAGTTGAGCAAAACTCCCTCCAAGGAGATTGCCAGGACAAAACAGGAGGTTGAGGTCCGGCTAAGAATTCTGGAAGAAAAAGGAAAGGCCTTTGATGAGAAGAACCGGTCTTTTGAAGAGAAGAATCGATCTTTTGAAGATAAGAGTCGGTCCGTTGATGAACGCCTGAGGGCAATGGAAGACCGTCTCAAGGGTTTGGACACAAAAATGGCGAAGCTGTCCGAGGTGGAAAAACCGCCCCCGCCGAAAGAGCCTCCGGTTGAGCCGAAAACGGTCTCTACCACCGCAGGAAATCTCTACAGGGATGCCTATGAGACATTCCAGAGGGGAGATCTGGATGGAAGCCGGAGAAAATTTGAAGCCTTTCTCAAAACCTATCCCAACATGGAGCTCTCGGATAACGCTCAGTTCTGTATTGGTGAAACCTACTTTCAGAAAAGAGATTATGAAAAGGCCATCCTTGAATACGAAAAGGTAATCGTCAAGTACCCCGAAGGGGACAAGGTTTCCGCGGCCCTGCTCAAACAGGGTCTTGCCTTTTTAGAACTCGGAGATAAGACGAATGGCAGAAACCTCCTCAAGCGTGTGACCGACCGGTACCCTCAATCCGAACAGGCTGACATCGCCCGGAAAAAATTAGAAACCCTCAAATAGATATCGGAACCTCTTTATCACCCGGGGAGGGCAACTCATCTAAAGGCGCCCTCCCCTCTTCCCACTTTCTTCCCAAAGACAAAAATGGCTTACATGATTATCCCTCTTGAGCAAATTAGTTCTCTCATCCAACCATAAAAAGTCTATAAAGTTTATTGACAAATTATATCCTCTTTGCTATTATTCTGTTGGAGGTAAAAGAAGATGGCTAAAGTCATGATATCGTTGCCTGAAGGATTTTTATCCGAAATTGACAAAGCAGCCCAAGCTGAGCATCGTACCCGGAGCGATCTAATCCGGGAAGCCCTTAGAGAATATTTCCGCGGAGGGAAACGACCCAAAAATCCCATTGAGAATCCTCGGGTCCGAGAAGCCTTTGAAACACTCCGCTCCTTGAACTGGAAGGAGAAATTTGACTCGACAGAGGTTATCAGAAAGATGCGCGACAACAGGTATTCTGAATGATCCCCTTCATTGTTGACTCCTCTGTTGTTTTTAAATGGTATCGTCAGCCCGGGGATGAAGACTACGTGTCTCAAGCGGTCTCAATCCTCGAACGCCATCTCCATGGAAAAATTGAGATTCATGTGCCGGACTTACTTTTTTACGAATTGGGGAACATCCTTCGATTTAAGGAAGGCCTTGTGTCCAAAGATGGACTGACAATCTTAAAAGAAACCTTTGGACTTGACCTTCAGATATATCCCATCGATCTACCTCTTGCTGAAGACGCTTACCAAGTTTCCCGGGAGTACAAGATAACCTTTTATGATGCATCGTTCGTTGCCCTCTCCCGCCTCCTCAACGCTTCCTTCATTACCGCTGACAAGAAACTATTTGAAAAAATACAACCTTATCCAAGAGTCATTTTCCTTGGTAATGTTTAATGATGGGCTTCTCATCGGGCTCCACAGTTTTCCTCAATCATGGAAACCGTTGCCGATTTTCTCACGCAAACCCGTTCCTGTCATCACTGGCCAGACTGAAATTCTTTGCATTCCCTGAATTGACCTTTTAAAATGCTAAGCAAAACATTAACCTCACCAACCACCTTCAGACCTGCAATATTCCAAGCCAGATCCCATAGCTCTTCTCTTAATATTTATCCTTCTCTTACCCCTCTTTAGCAAAGAGGGGCACGGGGAGATTTTATAATCTGAACCCGTCCCCGATTTTCTTTTTGCAGCTCCTCGGCGATTTCCTGGACGATGAGGGGGCTATCGCCCCCCGCCCGATTATTGATGATCAGTCTCATCCTCTTATTTAGCCCGATCCCATTCATAATGATTTCAACTGCATCATCGATCATTTCAGGGTTCATCATTCCCTCCACCATCTTATCAAAGGGAAAGTCCTTGGTATACGAATCCTCGTAGCTCATGCGCAAGGGTGTCATCAGAATGAATCGCTCATACCAAAGAAGTAGGTTATAGCTGAGATGAGGCTCTATGTGCCACGAGCTTTGCTTTATTCTCGGATGCCGAACTTTTTAGGGAGGACACATCAGCCGAAACTTAATGACATATGAAGATGTGACCCCGTATGTTTAGCCCATATCCTATGATGTTGAATGTTGCGGCCTGCCCCCTCTATTCCTTTTCAATCCATGGGTTATCGACAAAAAAAAGTAGGGGCCCTCGATGCCCCTACTTTCATTGAGTCGCGTTAGAATCGAAATGTCTATGGTTTATTACAACATAGGGCCGCTACGTCTCGGCAGTTCGTATAGGTCTGAATCAGAGTTTCATTAAAATACACTGTGATATTGTAATTTGAGGAAATCACTATTCTGACAGTATATTCGCCAGAAATGGCAACGATCTCGCCTGCGGTAGGGCAAGCATCACCCATCGGAATAAATATTGGAGTAGGGGTGGTGATCGTTACCCAATCGCCGAGACAAGATGGTTTGATCCTCCCCGAAATAGTGATCGTTGTACCCGTTGAGGATGGTACGAATTCTATCTTAAATTGTTCACACTCCATATCGATGGGGCTTCCACCTGATGTGCCAGATAGGGTTCCTGAAACTTCTATTGTCCCACTGATGAGATGATCTGCCTCCATGGTAAAGCCAGTGATCGTGATCATAAGATCTTTTATAGTGACATCCTCGCCTGTGTTTGTATTGGAATAGGTTAACTCTGGCACGGATATCTTTATCTTCGTAGGGTCACTCAAAGGACCTTCAAATATGATCTGTATCATGCCATTTATCGAACATCCAAATTGAGTGCATGAATCAAACGTCATCTGAATTTTCAGATCAATAATCTGAGAAGGGTCCGTGGGTAGGGTAGGCCCATCCCAAGTTACTTTTAAGGAGATCGTCCCACTTTCTTCGCATTCCATAGAGGGCAGTGAAATAGCATCCTTGTGGTATGGGATGATGAAATGACCAGGGGTGGTTGTGCTCATTTTGATGTTGCCTGGGTAATTTCCAATAGGAGATAAAGAGTTTAAATCGGTGATGAGACCTAAGAGATTAAATGTTTGAACGATTGCGCCTGCGACCATTGGAGTATTCGATGCCGTGAATATTGAATCGGTTCCTTTTCCAGTGAGTGCTATCTCCGTGATGGATGCATCCGGATCATTGGAGGTTATTCTCAGGGTCGCGGTCTTTAAACCGATGGAGGTCGGTGAAAAGGTAACGGAAAAGGAATATTGACCTCCCGGGCTTAGAGTCAAGGTTTGTTGCCTGCTTCTCGTCATGCTTCTCGTTATCTTGAATAATCTTGCATCTGTTCCTAACAGTTCTATTTTCGTCAATTTTAGATTACCCGTCCCATTGTTCATAATGGTGAATGATGCAGGCGGTGAGCTTTGTCTTACTCTCACATCTTTAAAATCATAGAAGGTCGGAGAGATGGAGATATCGGGAAGTTCAAATCTTGCTGTGACCTCCTTGCTTTGGTCCATCAATATCGTACATTGAGGGCTTGTGATACCAGTACACTCAAATCCATCCCAACCCAAAAAAGTTGAATATGGATCCACGGTGGCTTTCAGAACTATTTTCCTATTATGGTCGAACAGGGCGCTATCTTGTGGACAGTCGGGGCCACAGTCTATCCCTACCGATGAGCTCTGCCTGCTCCCCATGCTGCTTCTCGTTGAGCTTTTTACACTTCCTTTACCATTTCCAGACTTGGTGAGGACAAGGGTTGGTTTCAATTCAAAGATGGCGGTGATATTTTTATCATGGTCCATAGTAAAAGAACAGCTTGGTTTCGTAACGCCACTACAAGGATCTCCAGACCAGCCTGCAAAATATGAATTCTCATTGCCGGAGGCGTTCAGGGTAATCCTCTTATTTTCTTGATAGTTCTCTTGACAATCCACCCCGCAATTTATAAGATTGTCCGAACTCTTGACTATCCCAGTTCCGGAGCCTGAAAGAGTGACGGTCAGCTCTCCCTCACCATGAGCTATTGAATTCAGAGAAATCCCTACAAAAAACATTAACAGAATTAAAGGCCATTTTGGGAATCGCATTTTATCACCATTCATAAAATTACCTCCTGTGCATTTATTGGATAGTCAATTTAAATTTTCCTTCTTATAGAATAGGAAGGGTAGAAGAGAGGGCTCTGAAATATTTGAAAGACCGTGTCATGTTGGATTTTCCATTTGAATTCTTTTTACAAAACAGATTTTCGTTTAATATTGCATGGTTAAAAGCAAGCAATTATTAAGCCAAACTTTGATAGCTCTCCCATTTTTTAATTGTTTGTAAATGTTAGGTTTTTTTGTTTACCCTGAGTCCCAATTTTTAGATAAATTGAAAAATGTTTCATGTTTTTGAAAAATTGTCCTCATTTGAGGCAATTCGTCTCTTATTAACAAGATTGTTTAAGCACTGGTTTTATAGCAACATCTGAACCCAAATTATTCAGAAGGTTAATCTTTCATGGACATCCGGGGCATATTAGAGGATTGAAAAGACGGTGACTCCTAAGGTGAACAAGGGTGCGGTTGCCTACTCCGGAGGATTGGATTCCTCCCATCTCCCCGGTCTATACATCCCCCATCAAAGGGGGAGGAGATAATTTATTGGTATCACAAAATATTTTGATGCCTTCAGTCTTAAGGGAACCTCTAATAATTCAGATTCATCCGGCTTTTTTATGGGTGCTTTTCCCCCTCTTAAGTATAAGAGGGGGGGAGGGGGAGTTATGAAATACCTTCAGAATGACCCGGCATTAAAGCAACGACGAAGGGAATTGAGGCGTAATCAGACGGATTCGGAAAAGGCCCTTTGGGCATACCTCCGAAACAAGCAGTTCTATGGAATGAAATTTTTCCGCCAATACAGCATTGGGCCTTATATTTTAGATTTTTATTGTCCAAACATGAAACTCGCAGTAGAATTAGACGGGGGACAGCACAACCGATGCAAGGCTAAGAAATATGATGCCGTTCGTTCAGAATACCTGAAAGTCAAGGGGATTGAGGTTATGCGGTTTTGGGACAATGAGGTATTGCTTGATATGGAAAGCGTCCTATCTGAGCTGGGACGAAAAGTAACCCCTCCCCACCTCCCCTTAACCTAAAGGGAGGTTACCCACTCAATTCCCGGATGAACCATAATTCAAAATTCGTCACTCCGGTGAAAACTCGGTTTCGAGTCGCAACGACCGGAGTCCAGTCATTTCAATCCCGCCAAAAGCGGGACTGGATTCTCCCGATAAAGATCGGGACCGGAATGACATTTTTAGAGGTAGCCTTAAGTGTGTCCCACAATCAGGGCAGAGCCGGGGGTTTACCTAGTTGCTAATTACATCTTTGAACAAGTTGACTGAATTTTTCAGTCACGAACTGTGGCCTGGATTTAAGATTTGAGCTACCGTTGCCTGCCCTGAGATCATTTCTCTGAATTTACAATCCAAGGCCTAACACCGGAGCCTTACTAAAATTTCCCTTTTTGTAACTCCTCGGCGATTTCCTGGGCGATGATGGGGCCATTGCCCCCCGCCCGATTATTGATGATCAGTCTCATCCTCTTATTTTGCCTGACCCCTTTCATAATGATTTCAACTGCATCATCGATCATTTCAGGGTTCATCATTCCTTCCACATTCTCATTAAAGGGAAATGCCTTGGTATACGAATCCTCGTAGCTCATGCGCCTGGGTGTCATCAGACGGATAATACAATCTCCTCCCGAATTAAAAAACCTCCCCTTCGTCTTAGAAAACTGCTTAGACAGAGGTGGAAGCCATGTCCAGTGGGAGTAAACCAGCCCTACCCCATGTTTCTCCAGGACATCAAATACAGGTTCAGCTAAATACGCCTCTGTGCGAAGTTCAACATGGTAGCGCTTATCCTTAGGAATGGCATTAAAAAACGCATCCAGAGCTTTCGCCATCTCGTCCGGTTCAACCCGCTCCTTTTTAGGGTGATACTCCTGCTCGAACATAAATCCCCTCAAGTTAGAACTTAAAATCTCAACCGCTGGTTTATAAAACTGGTGGGTGAAGATTTGAGAATTCAGATAGGCTTCGTTCTCAACAAACTTCCCGCCCTGCCGGATTCTTCTTGCAAAGATCAACTGGGGGACCTTGAGAATGAGTTGGTCATCTTTTTTCAAATGTTGCTGGTATTCTTTCAGGGTAAAATAGTTCGGGGTCGGTTTTCCGTTTTTGTCCAGAAGCAATCGGTAAAAGGTAAAGTCAATCTCCAGGATCGGGAAGTGTTCAAAATATTCTTCGACGCTTTCAACAGGGAGAACTTCTTCGGTAAAGGTTTTTTCTCCTATTTTATGAGTACGGTGCTTAATCTCTTTGCTGTATCGCCCCTCCGAGTAAACCTGCCCAATCCATCCTGCATACCGATCACTCGCCATCCCTATGGAGATGTTTGGATGGAGGTCCCTAAAGCGATATTTCTTAAGGTCAGATTCCTCTTCAGTGGTCATCTGGATGTTTTATAGAACCGAAGTAAAATACCTTTCAATAAATGAATCGCTCATACCAAAGAAGTAGGTTATAGCTGAGATGAGGCTCTATGTGCCACGAGCTTTGCGTTATTCTCGGATGCCGAACTTTTTAGGGAGGACACCGAATCTCAATTTTTAAGTCTGACCCCAAAGCCTTACCCTCACGGGAGGTCATGCCAAGAAAATAGACCTGACCCCAGAGCCAAATAGCTCAATGGCCCCCAAAATGGCTAACCTTGGAGCGATGATACCCCATTTCACTTTACGAGATTCAATTCTTTCTTAATTTCCTCTGAGAGCCAATGTCGAATCAAGGTTTGATAAGGGACCGATTTCGTCGTTGCCAATTTCCTAATGGCCTGGACCTGAAGGGGATCTATTTTAATCGTTATATTCTGGAGTCTCCTTTTTCTCCTTTTTGAAACAATATCGCGGCGGAGTTGTCCTCCCAAGCTAAATTCAACAGGTTCCTCCAGAAGCTCATCCAGAATGTTTACCTGGTCATAGTAATCCGCCCACTGCTTCTCTCTCTCCTTCTTCACGGCCCCTCACCTCCTATGCTTTCTATAATATTGAACTTCTGATCGGCTCATATCCCAACCTGTGATTGGGCGTACGATCCCTTTGGATTTCTTCTCGAAAATCACAACCAGATACCTTCCTGCGTCGGTTGGACCCATGGCCACATAATGTCCCTTTTTGGTCTTGCGAAAGAGAGGTCTATGAACAAAGACTTCTTCGGCTTCCTCCGGTTCAATTCCGTGGCCGAGCTCGAAATGAAGAACATTACCTTCATCCCACTCAAACTCTGAGATCTGCAATCGAGGCTCCTAGATGGTCATACATAGTATTACATTTATTGTGGGAGATGTCAAGATTCTTAACAGGGACTTACCGGACAGCCAGTCAACGGCTGTGGAGGTCTTGACTGAAAAATGAAGTACCTAAAACAACCGATACAGTAAAGACTTGGTTTTTGAAACCTTTTGTGTTTGACTGAATTTTTCAGTCAGACACCTTGGTCTGGATTGAAGATTTAGAGCTGCTGTTGCCACCCGAGATCCTTTCCCTAAATTCACAATTCAAGGCCTGACACCGGAGCCTTTTTCTTTTCTTATATTAGGAAGGACACATCAGCCGAAACTTAATGACATATGAAGATGTGACCCCGTATGTCTCGGCATCCAGACCGATACCGACCACAGCAACGAAATGGTCACCACCTACTATTCGGCACCTGTTTTGATGAAGAGATGAATAGGAAATCATTGGAAGAAGGTTTTCAATCCAACCATGATCAAGATCAGAACCAAAACAGAGAAGAGGATCATTCGGAGAAATCTAATATGGGTCTTTCGGCTAACATGAGCTCCTAAGAGAGCCCCAATGACTGAGCCTGAAACAACGAAAAAGGTAATGGTGAGATGAATGTGCCCAACTTTAAATTTTGCTGCAATGGTTCCCATGGATGAAATCAGTATAATCAGTAGAGAAGTCCCGATTGTTACTCGAAGCGGGATCCCCAGAAGGTAGATCACCAAGGGAATCATGATAAATCCCCCTCCGATACCCAAAAGGCCAGCCAGAGAACCACCTCCAACACCAATCACAACCCCAAGGGCCTTGTTGAAATTGCCCTTCTTGTAGTCATTGTTCTCCAACTTAAGCGGAATCAAGAGAATTATAATGGTCAGGAGAACTACCAAAAGGTAAATGATCTGTATGTCGTAGGTAGACAAATGGACAGATAGGAAAGAACCTGCGAATCCTCCTGCAACGCCTGCCAGCCCCAACAACGCCCCAGCTTTTAGATCGATATTCCCGCTTCGGTAATGGGAAAACACGCCTGTCGCCGAGGCGATACACACATGGACGAGATCCGTTCCCGTGGCAAGCTTGAGAGGAACCCCTCCAATGAAGGTGAGAAGGGGAAGTATAATCACCCCTCCTCCCAGACCGAGCAATCCCGAAAGGAACCCACCTGTCAGACCAATCAAGGGTAGAAGAGGCAGGGAGACATTCTCCATCTTTTCTTATAGAGTTCGGTAATATTGGGTCAGGATCTTGAGAACTTCAGGCCGGCTGAACTCTTCGGGTATCGAATCTCCATCGGCCAGTTTCTTGCGTAGTAACGTCCCGCTCAATATCAGATGATCCCCCTCAGGGTGAGGGCAGGTTTTATAAGAAGCCATCCCTTTGCAGCGGTAACAATAGAAGGTCCAGTCAATCTTTAGGGGTTTAATCAAGAGAATATTGGGGGGAATTTGATCGAAGATCTCCTGGGCTTCAAATGGACCATAATAGTTACCAACACCTGCATGATCCCGTCCCACAATGAGGTGAGTCGCTCCATAGTTCTGCCTGAATATCGCATGGAGCAGTGCCTCTCGTGGCCCGGCATAACGCATCTCTAAAGGATAACCTTTCTGGATAACTCGATCCTTTGGAAAATAGTGCTCGACTAAAACATCAACGCATCTGACTCGGATTTCGGCTGGGATATCTCCTTCTTTGAGATTTCCAATAAGCTGATGAATGAAAAGCCCATCGCAAATCTCCAAAGCAACTTTAGCGAGATATTCATGGGAACGATGCATTGGATTTCTGAGCTGTAAGGCGGCGATCGTCTTCCACCCTTTTTCCTGAAAGAGTTTACGGGTCTCTTCCGGGGTGGCATAGATACCATCAAACCTTTTTGGATACTCACCTTCGCTCAACACCTTCACCGGACCGGCAAGAATGACTTCTCCTTGTGCCATCACCTTGGCCACCCCGGGGTGCTTGATATCATCGGTTTTAAAAACCTTTTTACACTCATAAACCTTATCGATCTGATACTTTTCTTGGACCGCCATGATGCCCATGAGTTCGTTGTCTTCTCTATCGAACAAAGTGATTTCCTGACCTTCCTTCAAGCCCTTGGCAACCTCCTTATCCACCGAGAGTGTAATTGGAATTGGCCAGAGGGTTCCATCAACCATTCTCATCTCATCACAAACCCTTTTCCAGTCAGCCTTTCCCATAAACCCTTCAAGAGGGCTGAAGGCTCCAATCCCCATCATAATCAAATCATCCCTTTCCCGGGTTGACATCTGAACTTTTTGAAGTGTTTCTGCTTTCTTCTTGCCCTCTTTTAGTGCTTCACTCTTAAGGATTAAAGGGGTAAGTTTCCCCCCATGAGGTAATATAAGTTCTGGCATGTCTAACGAACCTTCATTTTCAATATTTTGCTTGGTAATTGAATCATTGGAATGTGTTTGGATTTTGCCTGCCTGCCGGTAGGCAGGGAAATTGGAAATTGGGATTTTCCACATCTGCTGTGTGGGCTACATATATCCTAACTGTCGCATTCGTTCCATGGCCTTCTCTTTATCCTGGCGTCTCCCAGCTCTCTCTTCAGTATTCTCCAGATCCTGTTTCCAGGCGGGAATCCCTTCCATAGAGATGAGGCTGGTAGTCTTGGCTCCTAAGGAACGATACCCCTTTTCATAAAGAGGGCAATATGGAATCTTGAAAGCCGCATAAGTATCCCAAAGATCCTTCTCCGTAAAATGGAGAATCGGGCGAATGCGTGTATGCTCCGGTATCAATTCTCCCTCCTCCTTAAACTCAAAATAGGGATCGTCAAACCGAGCTGGATGTTCGTCCCACCTCAACCCCTGAAAAATCCCCTTGATTCTGTTTCGCTCTAGAAACTGATTGAAGACGACGGTCTTCATCAGATGGTTCCCCACATAGGATTCTGCCTCGAAGGGAAATTCATCCTCCTCAAAGCCGATGCGCTTCAGCTCCTCGCGATTCCTTTTATTTAAGTCCTTCACACTCACTAAGGTATTCAGCCTGTAGTCTGCTGTTTTTAAGACATCTTCGTTTCGGCAGACCTCCAGCGGTACGTTCCACTCCTTCTGCATCCTTTCGACAAACTGTTCGATCTCCTCAAATTCGTCCCCTTCACCGATGATCATGGTTTTGGGAATGGGGATCCCTCTTTCCTGGCAGACCTGCCGGATGATCCAAAGTCCTAATCCGCTGTCCTTTCCACCTGTCCATGTGATCCCCAACTCTTCGGGTTTAAATTTATCGAGGGCCTGCCTCACGATCTCTTTCGATATCTCCACCAATTTTGCACATTGTCTCTTTCTCTTCTCACTAATCACTCTGTCAAACGCCATCCTTGCTCCTCCTCTTTTTTGTTATGTGACGTGGAATGCTAGATGAGGTTCATCATGAGGTTTCTCACGAAGACCTTACCGCTGTTATTAATGGAAACACGAAATTCCGCATAAGTCGCCAAAGGGGGGACTCTCACCTCGAAGATGTCATGGGTCCAGTCGTTGGTTCCTGTTAGATACTCTCCAGCCGGAATCAACGTAATATCACGATAAAGGCTTCCTCCATAGCTATCAAAAAAGTCGACCATGAAACAGGCAGCCCCTTTCACGTCGACGGTCTTGATATCCCCCCCGATTCGATAAGTCGTCCCTGGTTTGACTGAAATAGCCTGCTGAAGGAAAAGCGCCCCCGGCCTGTCAAACTCCAAGCCAGGGCAGGGATTCGGTTTCTGATCGGTGTCCCATATCACTTTCCCTCCACCTTCGGATAGACGTCTGCCCACCACCCAGTGCAAAGGGGTCCCCTCCCCCCCCATCTCTTTAAAGAAACCATTGGTCAAACGGGCATAGATCGGGGCAGGCCTTCGATAATTCCTGAATAACCACACGATATTTCCGATCCGGTCCACCTCAATCACCTGATGATGGGCTGTACAGGCGATGAGAAACGTTCCCTCTTGGGTGGCCTGGGTGATGTAAAACCTGTCCACATGTCCTGTTTGAAATGTCCAGACGGGCTTCCCGTCCGGAGACACCTCGATGATCCGGTGGTTCTTGCTGTCCGTGACCACGGTATTGCCGTTTTCCAGTCTAATCCCGCTCCTCGGCCACCACAGGGTTTCAATGGTTCCATCTCCATACGACCAAACAATCTCTTTGTTTCGGTTAATTTCGAGGACCCGATTTCCGTCAGAATCTGCAATGAGGATATTTCCATTGGGGAGAGCGTTGGCGTTATGGGGATGCTCAAGTTCTTTTTCGAAAGCCCAGAGGATATGCCCCTTTCGGTCTATCTCAATGCAACGGTCATTGTTTCTATCGGTCAGCAGGATGGAACCATCCTCCAGTTCGAAGGCCTCATTCGGGTAGTGAAGGTGAGACCCGTCGGATAAATTTCCTGTCCCACCACCCCATTCGTCGGAAGTCATCACGATCTTCTTGTCGGGAGTCACCTCAATCAACCGGTCGTTCGTCGTATCGGTAATTAAGGTATTTCCATTTTTCAGGCGCCGACCGCTGTGAGCAAATCGGAGTCCTTCATTGTAATGCCAGACGATATTTCCATCCCAATCCGCCTCGATCAATGCTCCTCCGGTGAATGGTAAATCCGGAAGGGGCCCTCCTGGCGTGAGAATACCGTAAAGGAGATTGCCATTGGGTAAGAGGACTGCGTGCATCCTGACCCAGCCGTGCAACTTCCATCGATGGAGAAGCAGGCCTTGCATATCGATTAACCAGGTGGTGCTTGGATTTGGGGCCATAGGAGTAAACAATGTAAAACCTTTCCATGCCAAGTCCGGCCGGTAAAATGTGACACCCTGTAGTGCTCTTCTTGCGTAGGTCATTTCGATCCCCCTTATATCAAGCCTTCTAAGCCTTTACCCTTCCATCCGCAAGCCGGCAATTTCTCTTCCTTTTATGATCGAATAAAACCAAAAAGCTTTTCATTGGCCAGACGTACGTCTTATATCCATTCTTCTTCAGGACAAACGTATTCCTTCAAGCCCAAAACTGATCTGCATTAATTTGTTTGCCGTAGCCAAACAAATCATCCAGTTGAACCATAAACCGATTCACCCATGGCAAGTTCCTAACCTGCCATCTTACAAAATCATGGATCAGACCTTGCGGTTTGTTATAAGGACAGACCCGTATACAATTCGCGCAGCCCATTCGGATTCTTGACCAGAATTCGAAACACTTTTCATAATTCGAATACCATTTTAATATTCCGGAATGGTTTGAAATGTTCGGCCCTTCTGTGGACATGTGTTTATAAGAAATGGCTTGCGGAGGACAATGGATGGCGCATTTCTTACAAACCTGGCAGAACTTCGTGACTCCAAAGGGTTGATAGGAATCGTAGTGTAGCGGAAGATCTGTAAATACCTTGCACAGACGTACTCTTGGGCCAAATTTTTTGGTAATCAAAAGTCCATGCCTTCCTGCCTCGCCAAGCCCTGCTGCCATGGCCAGGGGAACACTGAGAGCTGTATCGTTTCCGCATGGGATAGCCCTATAACCAAGGTGGCGAATGAAAATGGCCATCAGGTTTGCTACAAAAGCCATCTGCGAATATCCCAATCCTGTTGCGGCCGCTTCTACTGCGCTCGGAGAGGTGCACATGGCTTTATAGTCCATTGCAAAGGCCATGACAATAGCATTCTGGCATCCCTCTGGTAGTTCTATTGGGTAGCGCTCTTGGGTGGCCTTATTGTACTCATGCGAGTAAACCCAGTTGGGATGAACTTTGCAAATACCCACGAGGTCCGCACCATAGAAGTGAGCCACCTTTTTAACAATATGGCTCATCTTTTCTGGAGAATCTTTCATCTGCCCTCCAAGTTCAGCCCAATGCCTAAACCTTGGCGCAACACCATCCCATGAATATAGCCCTGAGTTGCTTCGAACATTTCCAAAACCAGCACTCGCTTCCAAATTCCAGGCACCAAAGTGAAAGGCATGGTCTAGTCTTTGGAAACCGGGCTGTTCTCCATATTTTGCCTCTTTGTAGAATCGATGGCCAAAGGGCTTTACCTTATCATCCCAATCGCTCCTTTTAAACATCTCGTTTTTTTGATCAAATCGATAGTTCGGAACAGGAAATGGCAGATCTTGCTTAACTTCCTTCATTATGGCATCCATATCCTCTTACCTCTGTCTTTCGCAAAAATGGGTGGGGGCCCAATTGGCCAAGTCCTCTCACTGTCTATTGCCTTGAGTAAGTTTACATATAACCCAACTTCCGCATCCGTTCCATGGCCTTCTCTTTGTCCTGGCGTCTACCGGCCCGTTCTTCGGTATTCTCCAGATCCTGTTTCCAGGCCGGAACCCCTTCCATCGCAATCTGACTGGTCGTCTTGGCCCCCAAAGAACGATAACCCTTTTCATAGAGCGCGCAATAGGGAATCTGAAAAGCAGCATAGGTATCCCAGAGATCTTTTTCTGTAAAATGGAGAATAGGGCGAATGCGGGTATGCTCTGGAACCAAATACCCAGCTTCCTTTAACTCAAAATATTCATCATTAAATCTTGCTGGATGCTCATCCCAACGAAGCCCCTGAAAGATCCCTTTGATGTGGTTTCTTTCAAGAAAATCATTAAATACTACAGTCTTCATCAGATGATTGCCCACATAGGATTCTGCTTCAAAAGGGAATTCATTTCCATCAAAACCAATCCGTTTTAGCTCGGCTTGATTTCTCTCGTTTAAGTCCATCACCTTCACCGGAGCATTCAAAGTATAGTGGGCTGCCTTGAGGACATCTTCATTTCTGCAAACTTCAAGCGGAACAGTCCACTCCTTCTTGATCCTTTCAACAAATGTCTCGATCTCCTCAAATTCATCCCCTTCCCCGATGATCATTGCCTTGGGGAGGGGAATTCCTTTTTCCTGGCAGACCTGACGGATGATCCAGAGTCCTAATCCGCTGTCCTTTCCCCCCGTCCAGGTGATTCCTAGTTCCTCAGGCTTAAATTTATCGAAGGCCTGCCTCACAGTATCTTTGGAAATCTCAACCAGTTTTGCACACTGTCTCTTTCTCTTCCCGCTCATCACCCTGTCAAACGTCATCTTTCTCCTCCTCAATAAGTTGTGTTCTTTCAAACCCTATAGGGGGTTCATCATGATATTTTTTACAAAGACCTTGCCGCTATGGTTGATGGCAAGTCGCAGTTGTCCAAAAGTGGCTTTGGGTGGAACCTTGACTTCGAACGAATCATGAGTCCAATCATTCGTCCCGGTAAAGTATTCGCCCGATGGCATGTCAGTGATATCGCGATAAAGGCTTCCTACAAGATGGTCATAAAAATCGATATGGATGCAGGCAGCTCCCTTTACATCAATGGTCTTAATCTCAGCCCCTACTCGATAGGTTGCTCCTGGTTTGACGGTAATATTCTGTTGCAGGAAAAGACCACCGGGTCTGTCATATTCCAATCCGGGACAAGGAGAAGGTTTGTTATTGTTGTCCCAGATAAGCTTACCGCCCCCTTCAGAGAGCCTTGGCGCAAACACCCAATGTCTTGGCACCCCATCTTCTCCCACTTCTTTGAAGAATCCATTGGTCAAACGGGCATAAATCGGGGAAGGTCTTCGATAGTTCCGAAAAAGCCAGACGATAGTTCCGGTGCGGTCCACCTCCATCACCTGGTGATGCCCGTCCGTACAGGCAATCAAAAAAGTGCCCTCTTTCGTAACATGAGTGATATAAAATTTATCCACATGTTCGGTCTGAAATTTCCAGAGGACTTTTCCCGAAGGAGAGACTTCAACGATCCGGTGATTTTTGCTGTCGGTGATCACTGTATTCCCATCCTCCAGCCGGATCGCACCTCTGGGCCACCAGAGAGTCTCCGGCTTCCCGTCTCCGTAAGACCAGACGATCTCCTTTTTCCTATTGAGTTCAACAATTCGATTTCCATCTGAATCTGCGATTAAAATATTACCATTGGGAAGGGGGTTGCCATTATGAGGGTGGTGAAGCTCCTTTTCAAAAGCCCAGATCACATGACCTTTCCGGTCCACCTGGATACAGCGGTCATTGTTCCGATCTGTGACCAAAAAGGTTCCGTCCTCGAGTTCAAAGGCTTCATTGGGATAATGCAGACGGGAGCTGTCTGAAAGTTTGCCTGTACCTCCACCCCACTCATCTGAACTCATCACAATCCTTTTGTCTGGAGTGACTTCGATCAATCGGTTATTGGTCGTATCAGTGATCAACGTGTTTCCATTTCTCAACCGGCGACCGCTGTGGGCAAACTTGAGTCCTTCGTTGTAATTCCAGACAATACTGCCAACAGGGTTGACTTCGATAATCTCACTTCCAAACCCTGCTTCATCTCCCGCGTCCGCGATGAGCGTATTCCCATTCGGCAAACGTTCCACTGCTAAAGGCATCTCCACATTGCCAGGAATTCCCCTTTGGCACCCTGGACCCACCATATCTGCCATGATCCCTACTCCTTTCTTGATGTTGTCCTTTTATTCCTCAATAGACCACCCATTTCATCTCTTTCTCTTTCTTCTCCCGGCCCAGATGGACTGAAAATTTGAAATGTTCCGCACGGGTAAACGTAATTTGGAAGAGGACGGGAAGTCCTGAGTCTTCGAAAAAAGTTCGCTCCATGTAGAACAGCGGAGAGCCCATTTCGATTTGAACAAGAGAGGCAATTCGCTGGTCTGCCGTGGATGACTCGATGGTCTGGATCGCCTCTTTCAGAACCACTCCCTTTTTCTCGGTCAGAATGGAATATAAAGAGGGCGTTGATTTTTTGTTTCTAAAAAACGGTCCGATCAGTGACTGAGGTGCATATTCTTCGACCACCATCATGGGAATCGTCTTCCAATGCCTCACTTTTTCGACAAAACAGATCGGGTCTGTCAGATTCAGCTTGAGATAGCGGACCGGCTTGTCAGACCCTTGAATGACCTCTGAGCGGAGAACCTTTGTTTCGGTCTCCAAACCGAGCGAAAGAAGCTCATCAATTTTACCTGAGAGGCTCAGGGTAATCTTTTCATCAGGAGTCTTTTTGACCATCGTCCCTATTCCGGGTCTCCGGTCCAGTAACCCTTCTCCGACAAGAAAAGAGAGGGCTTGCCGAAGGGTCAACGGACTCACTCCAAATTGTTTCGAGAGTTCGTTCTCCGGAGGGAGACGATCCCCTTCCCTTAATTCACCGGTGAGAATTTTCGATTTGAGAATCGATTCAATTTGGAGGTAGAGAGGTAATTTCTTCCGTTGCACCATGTTGATCTCCATTGACCCTGTTAGAAAACCCCCTTGTTTGCCCTCCACCAGAACGGGTACTGGGCTTATCCTGTGTGAACATTCCGTTAGAAGCGCAAAATCCTTCTAACGGGTTTTACATTTTCTACCCTCCCTCATGGAAGGCGTCCTCCCTTTTCCGGCGGATGGCTGGAAGGGCAATAACGATGAGCATGGCAAAAGCCATCAGCAGGAACGCAAGAGATAACGGTCGGGTGAAAAAGACCGAAGGATCGCCCCGCGAGAGCAGCATGCCCCGACGCAAGTTCTCTTCCATCATCGGTCCTAAAACAAAGCCCAGGATTAAAGGTGCCGGTTCACATTCAAGTTTTGCGAAGACATAACCCAGAAGCCCAAAAAAAGCGGTCAACCCGATATCAAAGGTATTATTGTTCACGCTGTAGATGCCAATACAGCAGAAGAGGAGAATGGCCGGGTAGAGAAGACGGTAAGGAACGGAAAGGAGCTTGACCCATATTCCGATCAAAGGCAGATTCAGAATAACCAGCATCAGATTGCCCACCCACATCGATACGATCACACCCCAGAAGAGAGAAGGGTTGCTGCTGATGACCCGAGGCCCTGGTTGGATGCCATGGATGATCATGGCTCCGGCCATCATGGCTAAGATGACATTGGAGGGTATGCCGAGCGTGAGAAGAGGGACGAAGCAGGTTTGTGAGGCTGCGTTATTGGCCGACTCCGGAGAGGCAACGCCTCGGATGTTTCCTTTGCCAAAGCTCTTGGGATCCCTGGAGATCTTCTTCTCGAGGATGTAGGAGATAAACGAAGCTAGAATCGCACCTCCGCCTGGCAGAATTCCTAACAGGGATCCGGTCAGTGTTCCACGAACCACAGCAGGGACAGCCGCCTTGATCTCCTTTTTGGTCATCCAAAATCCCACGATTTTACTTTTGAGAACCTCTCGCTTGTCTCTCCGTTCAAGGCTCTTGATGATTTCGGCTATTCCAAAAAGGCCCATGGCAAGAGGGACAAATCCAATCCCGTCTGCCAGCTCGGAGATGCCGAAAGAAAAGCGGTGTGTACCGCTCGTAACATCCGTCCCAACCATCCCAAGGATCAGGCCAAGCACGACCATTCCCACGGCTTTGATCACCGACCCCGATGCAAACACAACAGAACCGATCAATCCAAAGACCATCAGCGAGAAATACTCCTCCGGTCCGAATTTGAAAGCGACTTCCGATAGAGGAATGGCTAAAACGGCAAGCAGGAGTGTGGCGAAGCAACCCGCAACAAAAGAACCGAGCGCCGCGATTGTCAGGGCCGCTCCGGCTCGACCCTGAAGAGCCATCTGATAGCCATCGATGCAGGTCACAACCGCAGAGGCTTCTCCCGGCACATTCACCAAAATGGATGTCGTGGACCCGCCATATTGAGCCCCGTAGTAGATCCCGGCGAGCATAATCAACGCCGTCACAGGAGGTAAGGCAAAGGTGGCGGGAAGCAGGATGGCGATCGTCTGGACAGGTCCAATCCCCGGCAGCACGCCGATGAGCGTTCCGGTCAACACTCCGAGGAAGCAGTAAACGAGATTCAGTGGAGAGATGGCTGTCTGAAAACCGAGCGCCAGATTGGACAGAAGTTCCATGTCATCTCTTCCTGTATGAAGTCAGATTCGTCCGGTTAGAAAAGATGGCCATACAGGGATCTGGAATTTAAGGAGATAGATAAAGACGATCAGAACGACGGCCAGCAATACAAAGGCGCTTAGGATGGCTTCCTTCTTTTTGAATTCATCACTCGCCATGCTTGATATCATGATGAGAATCACCGTAGAAAAGATAAGGCCAAGCGGCCGAAGGAGCAGCCCGAAAAGGATGACAGAGGAAAGCACGAGAATCACAGGTTTTACTCGAAGCGATCGTGCTTTCCTCGTTTCCTCTCCCCTGGAGAGGCTTCTCAGCGAAACCACGAGGCCTAACAGGGTGAGCATTCCCCCAAGGACAAAGGGGAAATATCCCGGTCCCATCTTTGCGGCTGTCCCAATCTGGTAAGTTCCGGAAAAAACCGCGGATGCTATACCAAAAAACATGAATAGCAGACCGGATTTGAAGTCCTTCGTTCTTTTGATGTACATCAACGACCTTATGTTTTACGTGATGAGATCAATCTGCCTTGAACCCTGAGGCCTTGATGATGGGTCCCCATTTTTCACGATCATGCTTGAGAATATTGGCAAACCCCTCTGCCGTTGTACCAGTCACATCAGATCCCATCTGCTGGATCTTCTGCATCACATCCGGCATTTTGATGGCTTTGACAACCGCCTGATTCATTTTGTCAATGACCGGTTTGGGTGTCTTGGATGGAACCACAATACCATTCCAACCCATACCCTCAATGTCCTTATATCCCAGTTCCTTAAAAGTTGGGATGTCAGGGTGCTTACGGGAAGCGCCTGCTGTGGCCAGGATTCGGATTTTATCAGGATGATGTGGGGATTGGGAATCGTAGGAATCTACACCCATCGGGATCTGACCACCGATCAGTGCGGTGACCAGAGGGGCGGAGCCACTGTATGGGGCATGAACCATCTCGACCCCCGCATATTTGCTGATCATCAGACCGAAGAAGTGTGGGAGGCTACCGGCTGCAGGGGAACCATAGTTAGCTTGCTTCGGATTTTTCTTCATCCACTCGATCAGGCCTTTTACATCCTTGATAGGAGAAGATCCTGGAACGGAGAGGACGAACTCATAGGTAGTGATTTGGGATAAGGGCTTAAAATCATTGTCAGGGTCATAGGGCAGCCTGGAGTAAACCATAGGGCTCACAACAAAAAGAGCTGGATTTACAAATAACATTGAACTTCCGTCTGCCGGCTGCCCCTTAGCATATTCGGTGCCGATCCTGCCCCCTGCGCCTGGTTTGTTCTCCACAATGACCGTCTGGCCTAAGGAATCCTTCAACTTGTCTGCGATCAGACGGGCTATCACATCGGTACCTCCACCCGCCGGATAGGGCACGATGATCTTGATGGGCCCTTTTATCTCCTGGCCGAATCCCAGTGAGATACTTAAAACAACCACCATTACTCCAATAACAAAAACCCAAACCGATTTTGAAAGGAAAGACCTCATAATCCACCTCCTGATGGTTTCTATGTTTCTATAGTTATGCATAGAAATAGATGAATGTCAAGGAAAAAAACAGATCCTTTCCCAAATGATTTGCCAACAACTTAGGCTTTCCTGATGACCCGCCCCTTTTGCGAATTCAAAAGCTTTGTCCTCTCAAGTACGATAGATCCACCAATCAATACATACTCAATCCCTTCAGGTTTCTCATGAGGATTGAAATAGGTCGACTTTTCTTCGATGGTTGAAGGATTGAAAATGACAAGATCGGCAATCATTCCCTCTGCAATCATCCCTCTCTCTTTAAGACCAAACTTCTGTGCAGGCAGGCTGGTCATCTTTCGAATGGCTTCTTCGAGGGAAAAAATCTTTTCCTCCCTTACATATTTTCCTAACACCCTTGGATAAGTCCCATAGGCGCGGGGATGAGGTTTCCCTGAGCTTGGAATCCCATCTGTTCCAATCATGACCAAGGGATGCTTCATGACAGTCCTCACATCCTCTTCGGACATGGCGTAGATAACCATGACGACCTTTCCCGCTTCTTCCAAAAGGATATCGAATGCAGTCTCCGCAGGCTCGCGATTCCTCTCGTTTGCGATTTGAAGGATTGACTTACCTTCTAATTCTTTCTCCTTCTTACAAAAAGCGATCACGATCCCTTCCCAACCGGCAAATTGATTCATATTTTCCCAGCCCTTAATCCCCTGTTCTATGTCCCCTTTAATTCTCAATCGTACTTGAGGGTCTTTCAAACGGTTCAGAGCTTGGTCCATGCCCCCATCGTGCATCCAGGGAGGAAGAATGGAAGCGAGCATCGTCGACCCTGCGGTATAGGGATAGACATCCAGATGGATATTAATCCCCTGGGTTCTTGCTTTTTCTACCCGATCGAGTGTCTCTTTCACCTTTCCCCAGTTTTTCTTCCCGCCAGCTTTATGATGTGAGATCTGAACCGAGACGCCACTTTTCTGCCCGATTTCAATGGCTTCGTTGACTGCTTCGACAAGAGTATTACTTTCGCCCCGAATATGTGTGGCATAGAGCCCTTCCCTTTTAGCCACTATCTTGCACAGTTCAATCAGTTCATCCGTTTCGGCGAACACTCCGGGGGGATAAATCAGCCCTGAGGACAAACCAAAGGCTCCTTGATCCATCGATTCCGAAATGAGATCTTTCATCTTATCCATTTCGTAAGGGGTTGGCTTCCGATTTTCAGGGCCTATGGCAGTTATTCTAATTGTCCCGTGTCCTACTAGAGCAGCGATGTTACGCGAGGGACACTTGATCTGATCCAGGTACTGGCCCATCGTCTGCCAGTTCCAATTCAAATGAAAGCCACCCAGGAAAGGAGCAACATAGGTCTGCAGATCTGGAAGATGTTCTTTATTCAAAGGGGCTAACGAAAGACCACAATTCCCAATGCATTCCGTTGTTACTCCCTGCTGTATCTTACTATCTTCTGTTGGATCAACCAGGGCAATGGTATCGGCATGGCTATGGGTATCAATAAATCCAGGGGCGACAACCAGTCCTCTTGCATCAATCACTTTTTGACTGGGAAGTCTGATCCCGCGCCCGATGAGTTCGATCCGATCACCCCGTATCCCAACATCTCCGGAAAACCCCGGGTGACCCGATCCATCAATGATCCAACCGTCCTTGATGATGAGATCAAATGTCCTGGATTCCAACGTAATTATCTCTCCTTTCAAAACGGAAGTTGACTTCTTGGATTTGGATTCAAAGACAAATTCAAATAATTGTCAAGCGAAATGTGAACCATTGGCCGAGGGGGACGTTGTTGAAAACGTTCACTTATTTTTCCTTTAAGAAATCTCATCCACTCTCTCCTTTCAACCGTTTCTATTTAAAAACGTGGGCGTGTCTCGTGACCGTATCCGTCAAAAAGCATAGAGCGAAGAGCTTACACCCTGTATCCCTACTTCAATGCTTCAGGGCAGCCCAACCTTTTTAGGAAAGACACCGCTTTTTGAAATGGCGATAGTCAACCCTGACCCCAAAGCCTACCCCTTCTCACTGATAACTTGACAATTTACTTTGAGCTTTCAGCTTTGAGCTTTACGCTGTGCGTTCAGCGCTATGCGCTCTGCGATCTTTTGTTAAGAGGGTCAACTTTTTTAGGGAGGACACCAGAGATCAGTATTTCAAAAATAACTTGTTGAATGTTGCGGCCTGACCCCTCTGACCCCTCAGCCTTTCCATATCCAAGTTTGTAGAATGTTGACTCCGAATCCTTATCGTTGACACCCGCCACCTTCGATCTGTTCCCACGTCAAAAAATGACACCTCGAACTATCAAACAAGTAAGAACAAAATTTATTAAATTCTTCTTCGTGTGATAAGCCGCTGTGAGACTTATTTTCTGCACTTGCAATGGCCACAAGGTGAAATACTTTATTTAATCTTTTTGCAAAATGTTCTCCTATTATGTAGTTCCGCATTAACTGGTAAAATCTTCTTGCTTCAACTTCAAAGTTGTCAATAAAAGGCTTTCTGAAAAAGGATAAAGCTTTCCTCTTGTATAACTGGTGTTTACCAGTAAATAGTCCTTTTCTATTCCACGCATCTATATTGGCTCCCGGTTTCCCTAATTTGTTTTCATTAAATACTATATTTTTTTGACCTATTACGATTACATCGGGCTCCGTTTGCTGAACTTTCCATAGATGAGGTGGTTCTATTTCATCCAGAATGGATTTCAAAACTCGGTCAAATTCTCCTGTTTGAGGATCCAAACCCCAAAAGAGTTGATTTTGAAGGTTATCCCGTACTGCGATCAAGCCATAATACTTTTGCATGTCATTTTGTAATTGAAGGGATCTGAAAAGGTTCCAACTTCTTGCATCTTCACTGTTCTCGCTTCCCAACCGCGAAAGGCCTTTCACCTTTCCTCTTGCATATCTCTCTCTTGGAAAATTTGCTTTCTTTTTAAGTATGGGATTATCTTTATCAATTGTTATGTTATCTTGATATTTCGGAAATACCTTAACGCCCGATTCGCTTACTACGTAACCCTTTTTCACCATGGCAGCCCCCTCCTTCGTCTTCGGACTCGGTTTGCTTATCCTACTCTTCTTTTATAAGAATCGAACCGTGATAGCAATAGTGATGCATGGCTTCACCTGTATCATTGAGACAATAATGGTCTCCAATCTCAATATCCTTACTACATATCACACATTCCAGAGTTTTTTTCGCTTCAAACCACTCTATTCTCTTACTAACCATAAAAATTCCCCCCCTGCCATCCAAGCTATCCCGCTTAGGCGGGACTCTGGCTCTTACCATGACGGGACTTGCACCCGATAGATTGCGCTACCCTTCGCTGGGCACGCCAATTAGTTATGCCTAACCCCAAAGTCTTTTCCTACTCTCGTACTCACGAGCAAGGATTGAGATTTTCAGAAAATGAGGTTCGTGCATTTCCGAAATTTTCCTTGACAGAGAACATCTAATTTAGTAACACTCCTCATAAATTACAATATGCCGTAGATTAATTGTTATGCCAAAATGAGAGGAACAATACATGAAATCAGTTGACGAGATCCTTAAGGACGCCGAAAAATACCGTTCAGAGAAACAATACGAACTTGCCCTCGAAAAGTATACGGAGGCTATCGCTAGTCTCTATGTATCGAGGGGAGAGGTGTTTGGATTACTCCAACGGTTTGGGAACCAAGTTGACGATTTCACAACCGCTCTGAACATGACGACCGACGATTGGCTTAATAATCACCTCCACTTCATGCGCGGATTAACATACTTAGTCATGCGCGATTACAAAAAGGCAATTCTTGACTTGACTATCGCTATCGACAAGGAACCCGTATTCCAATACTTCTATCTCCGGGGCTGTGCCTTTGAGTCGACCGGAGATTATCAGCGGGCAAGGGAAGACTACGTCATCACACTCAAGATGTACCCTGGCCATCAAGAGGCGAGAGAGGCCCTTGCTGGTTTGGACATAAAGGAATCAAAGGCATAACAAGGGAGGCAATCCAGTCGATCGCTTTCAGCACCGGCTGATTTTTGTCGTTACCATAAATTTCAAATTATAATTCTCATGTCAGATCCAGATCTATCCATACTTGAGCTTCCTTTCGAAAATGGTTTCGTATCTGTGGGACTTCTAAATATTCATCGCGAAAAGTCTTTAAAGCATATATAGATTTTCTTATATGTGTATAAACAAGATAAACCACACCAAACCCACCCATTCCCAAAACATCCTGAACTTCATAATTCTTACCAATAAAATCGCCTTTTTTGTAAATAGTTGGATAGGGATTATTCTTATCAGATGTATTCATGGCTTTCTCCGTTATAAATGTTTTAAAAAATACCATTACCAAGCGGCTCAACATGATCATTAGGCCCCAATATGTAACTTTGAAGGTTCAATTATCAACCAACAATTCCTTATGGCCGTGAAAAATTACTTTTGGCAAGACATTCCCTTACTTTGCGCTCTAAGATTCCTTTGCCACCGTAAAAGATATCGATAGCCCTTGGTAACCCGAAAGGAAAATCTTCTACAGGGAAATTTACACCGAAATCTATAGGACTGTCTATTTTTAATCCTTTAATAAAGGGCATCAGAGTATAGCCCGGAGGGGCTAAATTGGAACGTCGAGGATGATGTAAATTGAAATACACGGTATTCCATTGTGTTCCGTCCAAACATACGACCTCATAGATATCTATTGAGGTTTTGCAAACAGATGAAGTAGTATTGCCAAGACGGTGGAAAAACAAGGAGTTACCTGTTTTTCCTCTTAATTTTCCTAAATATTTTATCTCGCCAATTGCCCCATTCACCGGTATTGGGTTAGTTAAACTTCCAATAGGACCATATCCGTCTGCAATTTGGTCACAGTCCTCGCCATTGATGATTGATTTTGCAAAGATCTCCGGATAGGCATGAAGGACGTCCTGGCGTTGAATCTCAACTGACTCGTGAATTTGTTTTTTAAATAATCCCAACATGGTAATATCCTCCGTAAGTCGAAAATTATTATGATGTTTTGCCCTTAACCAGTATATCTGATTGCTATTTATCAACTCTCTCGAGAATTTGTTGGGAAACTTTTGATATCCGGTCCAGCGTGATTTCGTCGGGATATTTTAAATTGAATGATTGAGTGAAACCCTCCCATCCTTTTTTGACCACAGGGTGATAGCTATTCGGGGTCCCTGTTTTTAAAAGATAGACCATGAATAAATTGGGATGGAGCGAGAGGCCTGTCAGGCAGGCTCTCAGATACTGGTAGTCCGATTGGAAACCGGAATCCTGATCCGTCTTCATCCTGGCGGCCATCGCAAACAGGGCTGGAAGATAGATTTTTCTTGCTTCTTCCATAAAGTGTTGTTTCGCCTCTTTTTTGTTACGGTAAGGCCGTCTTTGAAAGATATACTCACAGATTTCCTTTAGGTCATTGTAAAGAAAATAGGTACGTGGGTCTTTGTGTCCAGCCCACTCCTCGTAAAAACCCCGTGGAGTTCGGGTATCCGATTCCCAGAGGGAATCAAAATACCAGCTAAGGTGGTAGTCTATACTGTCCCTGTGAATGTAGGCCACTTTCTCCCCTGCTGAAACAAAGACCATTTTCTCCCGCCCTTCGTCATATTCAGGGAAAGGAACAATCTTTTTCTTTCCGAGGATGAAATAGTCAAAGGCCACCTCTTCGGGGATCTCTGCCTTATGTTGTCCCCTCTCAATGACCCGGGCCAGCAGATAGGAATTCCTGTTCTTTTCCTGCCAGAGATCGAATAAAAACCCTTCCTTCATAAAGAAGGCCTGCATCTCCTTTTTCTCCAAACCATCAAAAGAACCCCCAAACAGAGAATCCAGTCGTTCCTTATATCTTTCTCTATAGAAATCCGCCTCGTAGATTTCCTTCTCGAAGATGGATTTTCTTACTTCATAATCAGCATAACAATACCGCTTGAGGGTGTCCGTGACCTTTTCAAAATGGCTTGTGTGGGTAATGAGTGACGTCCCTCCGTAGAACATAAGGAGGCCCATGCAGAGATGGATATATCTCGCATCAGCAAATGATCTCAGCAGTTTTTTCAATCTCAAAATCAAGCGATTCCCCTTTCTAAAGTCGACCCAAGGATCCTCTCGATAAATTGTTTGTGCGCCGATTCCGGGAATTTGAGTAAATATGTTTCATAAACATATCGGGCTAGGTCGTCGCGATTGAGTTGCTCCCGGTAGATCTTTCCCAGACTGAGATAGGCCTCCTCCATGTGGAGATCCAGGGGGTGATTGCTGTTGATCAATGTCTGCAGGGTATGAGCGGAAAGGTCTATCTCGCCGTTTCTACTCAATAACAGGCTCAGCCTGACCTGGTATTTTGCTTCCAGGACATTTAAATACTTTCCCCAGTATTCGATGAAAACCTCCATTGCCTTTTGAGGCTCCTTTTCAAGGAGGAGTTTGATGGCTTTTTCATAATGGGCTTTTCCTTCAAGGGAGGCTCGCCAGCGGGATTTTGCCTCTGCCAGGCCGAGATGAAGCTCCGGATTATCCGGATTCATCTTGAGCAATGTTTCCGCAGCCTCGATGCCCTCACCGTTTCCCGTGAATGTCTTCAATGTGTTTTCAGCCACGAATTCCAACTTCTCTTTTTTAGCCTGAATCTCGTATTGGAGATACTTACTGGCGCCAAACCCGGCTGCAAACCCTCCCACATGAGCCCAGAAAGCTATATTCCGGCCAATCCCCCGAATGGAATCAATCCCTCCCATGAAATCCTGAGCGAACCAGAGAGGAAGGATGATATAACCGGGGATTTTGATCCGATAAGGCAGGAGGAGGTGGAACATCAGTTTTATTTTTGAATAGTAACAACGGTAAAGATATATCCCCATCACACCCGATATGGCGCCCGATGCCCCGAGGGAAGGAATAAAAAGTTCATCTCTCAAAAAAAGTCCTGACATCATTCCGTGAAGAAGATTGGCCGAAATGCCGGTAAAAAAGTATAAAAAAAGATAATCTCTCCATCCGAGCTTATCCTCCGCGGGCGGTCCGAAGACCAACAAAAAAAGAGAATTACCCAGAATATGGAGCAGACTTACATGGAAAAACATGGACGTGACCAACTGCCAGGGGTATTGTTCTCCCGGGACGGCGTAAAGATACCGCGTCAGCCAGAAATCAATGCTATAGAAGTCTCTGCTGAAAGTGATGAAGAGGAGCCAGTTGACAAAAAGAAGGATGATCGTGACCCATGGGAAACGCTTCAGATTGAGGTTTGTTCCTACCGGGATCACAATCACTCCTTATTGGGTCAGGTGTTATTCAAGGATTCTTTTCCAACCTGCGAAAGCATGCTCTTCAATTCTTCGGTAGCTCTCTCCGATTCAAGAACAAGGGGATGAGTCGAACCGAATTGATCCTTCATGGCTACTATCCCGTTATATTCGCTCAAGGCCAGGCCCGGATACCCGGCCCTCCAATAGATCTGTGCCAGGTTGTATCTTGGCTCACACATCAAGGGAGATTTCTGTATGATCTCACGATAAGCATGGATCGCCTTGTCGTATTCTTCCCCCCTCACCAGGCTTTTCGCCTTGTCCATGTCATCCTGAAAGGATCGGTATTCATAAGAGTCATCCGAAGAGAAAAATCCATAGACCAGTTGACCAAAGACGTTTGATATGAAATGAACTCCTGATGGAACCAGGTAACCAAGGAGGGAGGCCATGAGTAACCCACCAATCAGCACTAAGGGTTCACCAGTAAAGGAAAAGACGATGATCATCACCATTGATAGGAAAACCTGAAAGCATATCCGGATCTGCCGGTCATCCATATGGAGTCTCTGCTTCCTCTTTTTCGTAGCAGTAATTTACTTTAAAGATGTTATAGGCTTGACAACTTTTCCATTTAAATAAGACCCCAGGGCCTCGTCCATGACTTCCTTGATGGTCTTTCTTTCCCAGTATGCCAGCGATTTAATCTCTTCCAGATGGTTCTTTCTTAAAATGAAAGTGGCCCTTGTCCAGCCATCTTGAAGTCCTTGCTGTGTCGTCTTAATCGAAGGCATTGCCGATGCTCCCTTCTTTCTTCTCCCAACCCAATTTATGTAAATTTGACCAGATAAATACTGTAAGATTTGTAAACCATTGGAAATTACTGCAAATTCCTTGCCTACTTCAATTATTTTTAAAAGATAGATAACCTACTAAATTTATTAATGTATTTCTAATGCTGAAAAGTTCATTCAGGCTTCTTGTTTAGAAAACCGTACAATAATTGAGGTTTTTGGCAAAAAAAGTCACTCAGATTTTTGTAAAATTTAGGCAAACAAAATAGGATATTTAAAGAGGCGATTGATCATCTGACACAGCAGATCTATAGGATTGAATGGGGTCAATTTCGGGGTGGTACAAAAGAAGATTACATTGAAGAATGCGTATCGGTATCTTTTAACGCTTCCGGGAGGTAAGATTTTATCGTTGACGATCATGTGGGGGACTGGGCCGATAAACTGTTTTGAGACGGTGGGGGATTATGTATCGTATTGCCAGAAGGTTCGATGCGAATGGACGGGTAATGGGAAGCCGAAGGGTGTCTCGCAATACGAGGAGTTATCCGACCTTTTAACAGTGCCCCCCTGCCATCCAAGCTACGCGTCTTTGGCTTTTACTATGACAGGACTTCCACCCGTTAGAATACGCTACCCTTCGCTGGGCACGCTTGAATATTGCGGTCTGACCCTTTTGCTACTTGTTATGTGCAATTTATTAATTTGGTAATCAATTCATTCTTATTTACATATGGGATGAATAACTCATACCTCGCTCGGGTGAGGCCGACATAAGCTAAGCTATTAGCTTCTGCCTCAAGCCACTTGGCTGGGTCGAAGAGGTCTAATCCGAACAAGAAGACTCGTGAGTAGTCGAATCCTTTTGCGCTTTGGATGGTGGAAATGGTAACGGTGTCTGTGGTTATGTCGTAGGATCTTTTAGACCTGTAATCTTCGGACACCCAGTTGTGAAGGATTCCCCTCTTCTCCAGAGCTTTACCAACCATCCGGGGAATATTTATTGCTGGATTGCCCTCAATTGATCTTGTGGTGTATAGAATGGCAATATCCGAGCAGGAACATTCCCCTGCATCAATCAGTTTTTTTATGGTGTCGGAGATAAACTCAATGATCTCTCCGATACTTTTAAACTGCTTAATCTGTGGCTTTGGACCGTGATATTCATACAGATCCGGAAACATGGAATATTGGCCAGATCCAGCGGGCTTAGTTGAGCCTCCATTACTCCCAATAAACCTTGATACAAATTCATGTAACTCCCTTGTGCATCGGTAAACGTACGAGATCCTGTGGAGGCGTCCCTTTGCCTGGACTCCCAGGTCCTTCCAGCTCTGCCTGCGGTGGTAGATGTTCTGTCCCTCATCCAGGGCGATGGTAAGATTGTTTGTCTTCTCGTTTAAGATGGAAGTGACCACCCTGTACATGTCGTCGGAGAAGTCCTGCCCTTCGTCAACGAGAATGGCATCATATTTGAGGTTCGACCCGGGGATTTTGGAAAGGGTTTCGGAGACGATGAGCTCATAATAGGCCGCTTCTTCTTTTTCGTAGGCGATCTCCTCACCCAGAATCTTCGAACAGAGTTCGTAGAAATGGAGGACTTCCACCCCGTTTTCTCCAAAGGAAACCTTTTTATCCGAGAGTAGCCTCTTGATGTAGTTGACGAGCGTGATGTTGTAACAGACAAAGAGAATCTTTTTGATATTCGGGTTGTAGTTCTTAAGGAGGGCGGCCTTGTGGACGAGGATGAGCGTCTTTCCACTTCCTGAGGGGCCTATAAGAATCCTGTGCCCTCCGTCATATTTCCGGGCAATGGCTTCCTGATGGTTGTCCAGCACCTTGAGGCGATCTATTCCTTCCGCGCATCTGTCTTCCTGGCCTCTTCGGGGTAGTTCGATCTTTACGATTGGAAAGATGATCTCCTTCAGGTGGTTCAATTCTTTGAAGGTCATCTTAAAGGGGAACATCGGCGGGAATCTTTCTTTGAGTGCTTTCAGGAAGCATTGGCCCGAAGAGTCGCAGCATATATCAGACATGGGATGAAGATCATCCCAGAAGAAGATTTTCTCAGTGCTGATGATCTTTTCTAAACCCTTTTCTATGTACTCATACTTGTTGATATTTGGAAAGACCACCCCGTAGCTTAGCGGAATCCTGGGTTTTCCGAAGTAGGCCGATTCCTTCGAGACGAGACGTCCATCCTTCTGGAGTTTATCTTTAATTGAATTGAGGTAATCATGGGCCTGCTGGAAGGGATTTTTTCTGAATTCGGTTCTACCTTTCGTCTGGATGAGAAATTGATGTGGGTTGGCCTCCTCAATCTGGCCAAGAATCCAGTCCTTCACCTCAAATACAACCAGACCAACATCTTCACAGTAGAGCAAAAAATCAGGTTCATTTCCGTTGATGTCAGGAAGGTACCAACAGAGATAACGGATATCAGGCTTAGCTACGCCTTCAAGGAACTTGTAGAAGGCCTTTTCGCCATCCGTCCCAAACTCCCCAAGATCATTGGGTATCATCGTCGCCATAACTACCTATTTACCGTTGCATGGCCCGAAATCTTTCGTTACTCATTCTAGGGATTTCAGTCCGTAATAGGAGTCGGATTGGGCTTCTTTTTGCCAGAGATCCCTGATCCTTTTGTTTTTACCAAAAATCTTTATGCCATTAGACCACGCCTTCCATACCTCTGGGTAAATGAGCCCTTGCTTGTAAAATAAATATTCCTCCCCGCAAAGATTGAAGTAATCATAAAGGAGGTGAATCTGATCTTTGCTGAGTGGTTTCTCTTGATCCTCCTCAAGAATTTGATTCAATCTCTCGTTCATGCCATCATACCTCCTATTGAAATCCGTAAATAACTCCTTAAAAAGGGCCATCTGCTCTAGCTTTTGTTTTTCGATAAAATAAATCGAAGAAATAATGCTTCCGACAAGTGTAATGATAAGTTTCCAGTCAAGTACCGCAGGGAAAACGAATCCTGCAATGATCAATATGATTGATATGGATAGCGCTATCGGAAAGTAGTATTGAAAAACCTTGTATTTGATTTTCATGACTCCCCTCATGCAGAAGATTTAATTAGTCTTATTACATCACACACTTTGCCCGATGCTTCAGTGCAAACCACCTTTTTTAGGGATGAGAACTAGTCTTTAATACTTTCAGGAACGCCATGCACGAACGTCCCCACAGTTCATATCCACTGACTTGTTCAATGTTGCGGCCTGACCCCGATGTCCTCCCTCCCAGAAACAGATAAGATCTTATTCTTTCTCGCCTTTCAATCCATTTCCATTAATAACGTGACCGTGTTTCGTGTCGCGTGTCCGTAAAAGAGCATAGCGTAAAACCTTTTTGTGGCACCAGAGGGGACGTAGGTTCTGAAACAACTTATGCCTAAGGGAGAGTTGAATTCTTCTGGCTATTTTCCCCCTCCATAAATTTAATCCCCCACCGGAATTTGCCCCAATATACCAAAAACAGAAATTTATGACAATCCCTGACATAATTTAAATCGTCAGGTGTTAGGTAACAGGGATATTCAGCACAATCCTTACAATCATAGGGTCAGGGGTTGGTCTTTATTGGCTGATCAGTTCCTTGAATTTCTTATAGATGTCCCGTCTTAAAAACCAGTTGTCTTTCAGAAATTCATCTTTCTTACAATCTGGGTATTCAGTAACCATTCGCTTTGCCATTAATTTTGCCCTGCTTTCATCACGATTAAAGGCATAGGTGATGGCCACCAGTGCAGTCAACACATTGTGGCTGGTCAACTCCTTCCCGCTGATTTTCTTTACGATTTCATATGCCTCCCTGTATTTCTTTTGATCCAAAAGGAAGTACAATGACACACGCTCTAAATGGTCTTTATTGTCAGGGAATTTCCTGATCGTCTCAGCATTTAATTTTTCAGCCTCGCCACTTCGGTCATCCATGTAAAGTATTAGGGCATGATTTATCCGTATTTCTAAATTATTCGGGTCTATTTTGGCTGCCTTTTCAATCGATTTAAAGGCTTTTTCGCTATCCCCCTTGATACCTGCTATGATAGCTATTCCTGAAAGGGGTTGGGCATCATTTGGATTTAACGTAAGGGCTTTTAGAAAATACTTTTGGCTTGTTTCCAACTCCCCCGCCAAGAAATAGTGCTGACCCAAACTAACGATAAGTTCAAAGTTATTTGAGTTGAGGCCATAAGCCTTTTTCAGATACTTTAATTCATTCTTCTCTTCCCCAATGGCCCTATATACCGTTGAAACCATATGATATAGCCTGGCTTTCATCGAGTTGCTTTTTTTTGAAAAGATTCGTTCATTGTCTTCTATAAAATTGTTTAAGGTATCATGCCACGATTTCCCCCAGAGGATATTAATAAGCCCTACGGCCGCCTCTATATACTCGCCTCCCTTTTTATAGTCACCTTCGATGAATGAAATGAGTCCACTGTAAAGGCAGATATCTTCCAGGTTGTAAAACCCAATGACTGTTTCTTTGTTGTTATAAAAATTCCCGCTGTAATACGCCTTCACATATTTATCAAAATCGGATGCAAGAATCTTTTTTGCTTTTGGTAAATCGTTTTTCTTAATGCAGGCTCTTACCCTATTGATATTTTCTGCAACGATTTCATCATTGTCTGCCCAGCACGGCGTAAGTGAAGTGATAATAATGATCAACACTACCCATATTTTCATTCTTCTTCCCCCCTTATTCTTAGCACCCTGTGCTATTAGATATTCAATATTCCCTTACCTCACATCCTGAATCGTGTGCGGCGGCTGGAGCTTGAGATCGTCTCTTTAGCATCCATGGGAAGTCAGTGAATCATTGTCTGTTCAACCAGATCGCGGCATCTCCAGAGCTCAGCCATTATATGACCAATATCCAGGATATGCTCACCTTTGCATGAGACCAGCTCTTCCAGGAGATTCAGTGCCCTTCCATCTCGCGGACAGATCCGTATCGCCTCAATATAAGCAACGGCGGCCTTCGAATACTCTCCCTGGCCTTGCAGCGCGACCCCAAGGTTTTTAAAGGCATTGTGACGGTCGGGATTTATTTCAATGGCTGCCCGACAAAACTGCATCGCTTCGACATGCCTTCCAAACAAGTTCAGGCAATACCCAGTATTATTGTAAAGGAAGTACCAGTTATCATTTCGTTCGGGAGGCAGGTCCATAGCTGAAAGATATATCTTCAGCGCTTCCCCGTAATCTCTTACCCTTTCTTTTGATTGCCCCATGGAAAGAAGGCAATAGGCCTTTTCCCTCGCGTCCTCTGCATAGAGAAGCATTTTTTCAGCATAGGCATAAGCAGAGACATCATCCCCCTTATTGGCACACACCACGACAAGTTTATAGAGCTGATTAAATATTCCCCTTTTGTCACTACAGGACTCCTTCAATATGGCGAGCACCTTGTCAGAATCATCCAGAGGGACGCATTCTCCATCAGAACAGATCTTCTCTTCTTTCACATGAAACCTCCTTAACCCATGCAAACCTTGCAATCAATTTTGAGTTTACAATTCGCACACGGATCGGTTGGCCGTAATATCTCTTCCCGTCTGGAAATTTCGGAACAATGCTCTTTGAACTGTTGTATCATTTCACGGTAGATTTCCCGATAGGGGGTAGTTCTTTTCGGAGTGGGGAAGTACCAAGCCTGACACTCACAAAAAGCCATACCAGAGGCCACATCATCAATGACGAGTCTGTGGCTCCGAGAAGCAGACAGGGAATCATCTTCACACATTTCCGATTCATGCCTTAGCAAAATGATTGTGTTGCGGTATCTGATAACGAAAAACATATGTTTTGTTCTCCCTGACCTGTGGACGGTTTGTCATCAATCGTTATTCCAGCAGTTAACGTGTTTCCCTTTTTTTTCTTACCTTTATTTTGTGCCCCAATTGAAATAAATTATTTTATCAGCCTCCATTATACACGGAGACCTACCCCAATAAGTGTCCTATGTTTTAGCTAATAATATCGATATGTTGCGTGGTGAAAAGGTTAACTTAAGGTGGGAATTTAATAAATCTTTACGATTTTTTGGGCTTCGGTTTTGACCAGTTCACGGAGGATTTCAGGCTTGATGACCATCACGGCATCGCCGTGTTTCAGTATCTCTCTCGTGATCTCTGAGAAGTCTGAAACCGGGAAGCTGATCTGAAGGGATCCATCTTCGAGAGTCTTTACTTTCTGGTCTTTGTGCCATATCTGGTCTTTGATCCACTTCGACTTCTCGGGTGTAAACCGGATCGTCACCTCTTTGGTCGATTTGCCCTTGTATAGGCCGAAGGTCGAGAGAAAATATTTCTTGAAGTCGAAGTCGGCGGGTATCTTGAAGGACTCGGCCAGCACCTTTGGCTCCGAGATCCTGTAAGTCGCCAGAGGGGACGTAGGTTCTGAAACAACTTATGCCTAAGGGGAGAGTTGAATTCTTCTGGCTATTTTCCCCCTCCATAAATTTAATCCCCCACCGGAATTTGCCCCAATATATCAAAAATAGAGGCTTATAACAATCTTTCTTTAGAGCATTATTTACTGACCCCAATCCCAGGCTTTAAAAATCAAATTATTTTTTACCCCCCCTCACCTTTCAATTTTTCAGGGGTAGCCTCTTCGAGCCACAACCAATAATTCGCAAAGCGCATGGCGCACGGCGTTCCTTTTATCGCAAGTTGCAAGTCATATGGTAGCACCTAATTTCTCTTCTTGATCTTTGTGATATAAGGAACTTTAGGTTCCTCGACAAGAAACCCTATTCCTCTCTTGGGCGGTGCGGGTTCTGGTGGTGCACTCAGCAATCGTCTAATTTGCCCTAATATGTCATTGATTGCAGACTCATGGATGTCAAGCCTCGCGGTCAATTCTTTTTCCAATTCTGCAAGCTTACGTGCAAGCCCCTTTTGCTCAATGAACATCTGCCTCATACGAATGAACGCACGGACTACAAATACACTCATCTGAATGGCTTTGGGAGACCGCAAAATATTGGCAGCCATAACAGTCCCGTGTTCTGTAAAAACATAGGGGAGAGTACGTCGACCACCACGTCCAGGCTTTGACATCGCAAATTGCGATGTCAAACAGGCTGCCTCATCACGTGTAAGTTGGAACATAAAATCTTCCGGAAACCGATTACGGTTACGTTTAACCGCTTCATTAAACCGAAAGGTAGGAACCCCGTAAAGAGCAGCCAGATCCCGATCCAAGATAACTCTCTTACCACGGACTGTTGAAATCAGGGTCGTTATGTCAACAGTGGAGTATGTTACCATTTCTCTCTTCATCTCCAGCCTTCTCCTATGTGTTCAGTTTGGAGGACGTTGTTCACCTTTTCCCCTTCTTTTTTCTCTCACCAATCTCATCCACCTCCACCTTTTAATCCATTCCTATTAATAACGTGACCCCTGACATATCGGGGCAGGCGTGTTTCCCTCTACTCACTGGGGCCGAAGACGGCGTGATCCGTGTCCGAAAAAAAGCAGAGCGCCTTGAGGCTAAGAACAATTGAGTGTTTTAAACCTTTACTTTAAATAACTCAAGCACCAAGATCACCGTTTTATCAACTGATAGAAGAAGGGGGGCAGGTCTTGCAATCATACCCCCCCCACGTTTCTCCCCGGGAAATGTCCCTATTGCCCCCATTATGTCCCTTTTAACCATGGGATTGACCCGCGTCCCCATTGTCTCCTTACGAGTCTTGGCGGAAAGAAGGTAATTTCGTTCACGATTGGCAAGCAATTTCTTCATTCTGAATCTCTATTGCCGTAAGGGATTTCCCCCTCCCTGACCTGCATGGGTTGGGTTACGGCATCTAAAGGATGAGACCATAATCCCTCATTCCGATATTTCCAGCTTGCAAAAGGAAAGAGGGGGACGTTGGTTCAAATACAACTTCACCCCACCAAAATAAACTCACTCCACCTTCCTGGCCAGCCCTCAAATCCTGAGTCGGTGCAATCGCTGACATAGGTTCGTCCGGTTACTGATCGTTCGACTTTGGCAAGCTATAGGTTCTACCCTCCGTACCTTGAGGTTGGAGGATCGGCCTTTGGCCCTGAGGCAAAAAGTCAATTCTTGCTTTTATAAAAGCTCTGGGTGGTTTTTCTTAAGCCAAGCGATGACCTGATCTCTTAAATCTTTGGCCAATTCAATCATCTCTTTTGCCTCTTGCTCAGAGATTGCACCGGCTCGCTCGTAGCTCCCTATATTCCTTTTCTTGCGGAATTTATCTAATCGATTAATTAAGTTTTTATCCGCCTTGATGGTATAGGCAAGTGACTGGATCACCCTATAGTGATGTGCCTCTCTCGCCGCCCGATAACCAGAGGCGGCAAGGGCTGCCATTGCCGCTTGCAGTGCCGCATTGTAGGCTATATTGAGTTGCCAGTCCGGGCCAAGATGGGCCGTCTGGCATTGGGCCAGGTCACGATCCGCCATTTTCAACAAATCCGAAATTTCCTGGCGACTCGTCTGGTGTTCAACGAGCCACCGGCTTTTTAGCCACTCTTGCAAGCTCATGTTTGTCTCCGATGAGGAACAACATGGGTCCTTTTAAGACAGCATTGAGGAAATGGTGACCTTTAGCCAGTTTTGACCGGAACTCTTCGGGGGGATAAACCGTTGGGTTAATCTCACGGCCAATTGTCTGTTGAGCCTCTTCAAGGGATGAGACAATTTCACTAAATGTGACTTTGCCCACGACCAATACATCGACATCGCTGTCCCGGTGCTCGTCACTGCGTGCAACGGATCCATAGATGAAAGCCACATTAATGCGATTCGCTAAAGGGGTCAACGCAGCTTTTAGGGTGGCCCCTACTCCAACCGTCTTGGTAATTATTTTTTTCAATTCTTCAAATACAGGGCACCTGGGATTGGCCTGGTAGTAGACCTGCCGACCACGCACAATCCGCTGAATAATCCCTGCCTCTGAGAGATGCTTTAACTCTCTCTGCACCGCTCCCAATCCGACTCCAGCGGCACGGGCAATTTGGCGTAGATAGAAAGCGTCGTCCACATGGCTGTAAAGCAATGAGAGAACCGTCCGGCGGGTCTTGCCAAATAGCGTCCCCGACAAGTGATCCTGATCAAGTTGTGTACTCATAATGAGTACAATTGTACCTCTATTGGGTACGCTTTTCAACACTTTCCCCATCCTTCCCCCTTCCTTTTCTAAAAATTGGCCTCAATTAGAAGATCCATGCTATCCACCCCCACCGGAATTTGCCCCACCACATAATAACCGCATAGAGCATAGCGCAGAGAGCAAAGCGCTATTATAGGATACCAAAATCTAAAGAATAATTGTGGCCACTATATCAGAAAAGCGATGAATTAACAATTATCTCACCCATAATGCGTAAAGATGATCAAACTTCCACTCAATCTTTTTCTTCGAGACCTTTTAGGATCTCAGGGAGAATGGAATCCATAAATTCTGAAGGGGTTACAACATAAAATGGGTATTTATCAAGTTCCCTCAATTTTCCAAAGTGCTGTTTATCACCTGTCACTAAAAAATCCGCTTTACTTCGAAGGGCTGAGACAAGGACCGGGATATCTTTATCGGCAATCTTTCCAGAATATTCTCTTAATTCCCCTTTTGGGGGTAATGGGATGATCTTAAGATTTAATTTTGGAAGATATTCTTTATAGACAGAGAGGATCTGGTCCATTTTGTTCTTTAAAACGTCGCCAGAGGGGACGTAGGTTCTGAAACAACTTATGCCTAAGGGGAGAGTTGTAAAAAAGACCCTGGGGGACGTTGTTCACTTCTTACACTTTTCTTTAACCACTCTCACCTTTCAATCCATTTCCATTAATAACGTGACCGTGTTTCGTGTCGCGTGTCCGTAAAAGAGCATAGCGTAAAACCTTTTTGGGCAGCTTTTAAATCTTCAATCGCTGCAATCGCTGGCATAGCCTCCAACTTCTCGCATCCATCCTTCGCCCCGCAAGGCGGGACTACGGAGGACAGGTAGCGCCCGCCTACGCCACCCTCCTGCGCCAAGGCTACGGAGGGCAAGAGGCTCCGGCGGGCAGGCATGGAGCATAGCGTTCCCTTAATCGTAAAGCGTGAAACGTAAGGCGTAAGGGGAACAGAACTTCACAAAGCGAGTCATCTTTTCCCGACCTCTTTGACCTTTTCTTCAAGGAAACGCTGGATTTGCTCTTTCTTGGGGAGTTCAAGTTGGTACTTGG
>Ga0194126_10000642_pt1 | contig 58721 bp, 53 predicted proteins | sample TA2KigC150mmetaG_FD_148641 | JGI IMG/M metagenome (GOLD analysis project Ga0194126, IMG submission 148641) | Freshwater microbial communities from Lake Tanganyika, Tanzania - TA2015035 Kigoma Deep Cast 150m | ecosystem: Environmental > Aquatic > Freshwater > Lake | place: Tanzania: Lake...
GGTGCTCGGCGCCAACGCCAGCCAATCGGCGCATGGCGTGTTCACCAACCGGCCCGGCGTCCTCGGCAACGACTTCTTCGTCAACCTGGTGGACATGGGCACGGTGTGGACCCCCACCTCCGACGCCGCCGAGCTGTTCGAAGGCCGCGACCGCGCCAGCGGCGCCCTGAAGTGGACCGCCACCCGCGTCGACCTGGTGTTCGGCTCCAACTCCCAGTTGCGCGCGCTGTCCGAGGTCTACGCCCAGGACGACGCGAAGGAGAAGTTCGTGCGCGACTTCGCCGCCGCCTGGAGCAAGGTGATGCACCTGGACCGCTTCGACCTGAAGTAACAAGGCAAGCGGCGTTCCGGAGTATCTGCCGCAGGCAGCCGCGGCAGCCTCCGGAACGCCCACTTTCAGGGCATGCCGGACAAGCGGGACGAGTGGGGCTGTGCCGGTTCTGTGGAGATTTCCCGACCGAGGACGTTCGTGAGCGTCTGCTACCGCCTCGTAGCGGTCTTATTAGGTATGCGCGATGTATGTCAGCTACCGATTCAATGCGGCCGATCTCATGGGGTCGCTAAGTCGTTCAACTACTGGAAATCCCACAAAGTTGGAGATACTCATAGATGCAGTCATAGACCTGTGGCGCTTTTGTCGGGTCGGATGAGTCGCCAGGGGGAACAAAGATCACCATGCCTTGGCGAGCGCGGGTCAGCAGTACCCGATAGGCGTTCTTGAGATAAAGCTGGCGATCGGGCGCATTCATGCGCTGCCACTTTGTGCCTCGAAAACTGAAGTACTGCCACTCGGCATTACCCCGGCGGAAGTCGGCGTCCCAGCCAACGCAGGCCCAGTCAAGTTCAAGCCCTTGGATGTCGAATTCGCTCGCGGTTTCTTCGAGGTAGTACGACGAGCGGACATCCATCTTGTCATTCAAAAACCATACTGGGGCATCTATCTTTGACTTGATCCAGATGCCATCTGCTCGCAGGCGGTTCGCTCCAGATGAGGCTGTAAGGCCATAACGCTCACTGCCGCGAGCCTTGGTCTGCAGCCACGAACGCGCCTCTGCCAAACTGCGCGTCAGAAAGATCGGATATTTGTCCGCGATCGCCTGGTAGGTCACACGAGCCTGATCTGGCCTGTTATCCACAACATGCCCAACAAACTCAGACAAGGCCTCCGCACGGAACGATCGGATTGAAACCCCGAGGTGGAGGGCTTCATCCCATGATGCCGAACCCTTGGATAACTCCCTGGCCAGTTCTTTGTCCCAGATGTAATCACGGTCGTCGAGACGACTTGAAACATGAACTTCCCAGTCTGGATGCTGTTCGCGCAAAACAGTGATCCATTCGGCTAGGCCAGCCTCGCCCGTGTTGATCTCTTGACCACCTCCGATCAGACAAATCACCACACACCAGTCTCTGTGGCGGTTCATCGCGTCAAGCAGAAAGGCCGGTTCAGACATATCGAAGGTGGCATGCCCGCGTTTTTGCTGCATGAACTTGCTCGCCATGTCGCGATTCCAGGCCCGCTGGGCCTCGTCGAATATCACCACCTTCTCGATCGGCGGGTTCGTGCTATCGAGTGCCTCGTCACGGAAATGATGGATGTTTTGCACGAAGGTTGAGACTTCACGGTACGCACGGCTTCGTGGGATGCCTTCCCGCTCAGCCTTGTCCCGAGCAAGTGCCTCCCGGAGAACATCGACCAGTGGACCATTTCCGGACAGGAAGACCGCATGCTCGTCAGAATGTTTCTCGGCACGCGATGTCGCGATGTTCAGGCCTGCGAGCGTCTTTCCTGCGCCTGGTACGCCGGAAATAAAGCAGATGGCTTTACGGCTGTTTGATTTTGCGCGCTCGATGATCTGTTCAACGCGCCTGGCTGTCAGACCAAGGTTGTCTGCGCCAGCTTCTGATCGGGTGATTTCTTTGACATCGTGTTGTCGATACAAAGCCAGAGCAGCTTCCACGATGGTAGGGGTAGGTTGGTAGCCGGATTGTGACCAGGCGATGGCATCAATGGGTAATGCCGAACATAGATTTACCACCATCTCGATCGCTTGAGGCAAGTTCGCGGCCGAAAGGCACAGCGGTTCGGCGACCTGATCGGCGGCCCATTTGACCGCTGGGACTGGCTGAGATGGTGCAGCCGTAGGGATCAGTATCGGAACGATTGGGAGATTATGACTGCCTCGGTGAAAGTTCTTAAGATCAAGCGCGTAGTCATGCGCCTGCTCTACCGCGTAGCTATCAAAGTTGTGCGAACCAACCTTGAACTCAATGACGAACACCACCCCGCCTGTCAGTAATACAACATCGGCCCTTTTGCCCATCCTGGGGATCGAAAACTCGAAGTAGATCCAACCCAACAGGGTAGGTACCAGAAGGCGGCGCAGGATCTGAATCTGGCCCTGCCAGGCATGCTTTTGCTCATGTTCCAAGGCAAAGCCATGTTGCATAGACAGCGTGCCGAGAATCGCATCTTCATCGGCATCCAAAAAATCCTGGATGCTGGCTTCGTAGTAGGCAATACGGGGCATGCCGAAAATATACAGGCGATAGCGTCTGTACGACTCCGGAAATACGGAAAAATGGGCGTCAGCTTATGGCCGACAGCGGGAGTAGGTTCTCGGAGTGCCGAAGGTCGGCATCAGGTTCGATGCTGTCGGCTGCGGCTGTACCCCATAGCAGTCACTGCCGAAATTTTCAGCGACATACGCTGCTGGCTACAGGGATCAAGTTTCCATCACCGCGCTGAAATTCTCCTTCCAGTCCCCGTCCCGGGGCATCACACACCGGCCCGCAATACGGGTTCAACGCGCCTTGGGCTTGGCTTCCTTGGTGTGTCGCGGCCGCCGCTTCTCTTGCCGCTCGGCGGTGCGCTCCTGGCGCGGGGTCAGGTTGGAGGTCTCGCGCTTCTCGAAGGGGTTGTAATTGGCCTTGAAGTCCACGCGCAGGGGCGTGCCCTGCAGGTTGAAGGCGGTGCGGAAGACGTTTTCCAGATAGCGCTTGTAGGCGTCCGGCATGCCTTCCAGGTGGTTGCCGTGGATGACGATGATGGGCGGGTTGTTGCCGCCCTGGTGGGCGTACTTGGGCTTGGGCCGGAAGTTGCCGGCGCGCGGCGGCTGGTGCTGGGTGACCGCCTCCTGCAGCACGCGGGTGAGGCGCGGGGTGGAGAGCTTGGCCATGGCGGCGGCGTAGGCCTCGTCCACGGATTTCAGCACGCCGCCGACGCCGGTGCCCTTCAGCGCCGAGATGAAGTGGAAGCGGGCGAAGGTGAGGAAGTCCAGCTTGCGGTCGAGTTCGCGCTTGATCTGCTCGCGCTGGTAGCTGTCGAGGTCGTCCCACTTGTTGATGGCCACCACCAGGGCGCGGCCGGCCTCCAGGATGAAGCCGGCGAGGTGGGCGTCCTGGTCGGAGATCTCCTGGCGGGCGTCGAGCACCAGCACCACCACGTTGGCGTCCTCGATGGCTTGCAGGGTCTTGATGACCGAGAACTTCTCGATGGCTTCCGTCACCCGCCCCTTGCGCCGCACGCCGGCGGTGTCGATGAGGGTGTAGGGCTTGCCGTTGCGTTCGAAATCGACGTAGATGGAATCGCGCGTGGTGCCCGGCTGGTCGAAGGCGATGACCCGCTCCTCGCCGACGAAGGTGTTGACCAGGGTGGACTTGCCGACGTTGGGCCGGCCGACGATGGCGATCTTCGGATGCTCGTCTTCGCCGGCCGCCTCGGGCTCCACCGCGAAGGGCTCCATGACCAGTTCGATGAGTTCGCGCACGCCCTCGCCGTGGGCGCCGGACACGGCCACCGGCTGGCCCAGGCCGAGTTCGTGGAATTCGGCGGTGACCACGCCGGCGTTCATGCCCTCGGTCTTGTTCACGGCCACCAGCACCGGGCGGCCGGTGCGGCGCAGCTTGTCGGCGATGATCTTGTCCTGCGGCGCCAGACCGGCGCGGCCGTCCACCAGGAAGATGACGGCGTCGCCTTCCGCGACCGCCTGCAGGGTCTGCTTGGCCATCTCCGCCAGAATGCCGGTGTCCACCACCGGCTCGAAGCCGCCGGTATCCACCACCAGGAAGGGTTTGCCACCGACACGGCCGTGGCCGTAGTGGCGATCCCGGGTCAGGCCAGGCAGGTCATGGACGAGCGCGTCCCGCGTCTTGGTAAGCCGGTTGAACAGGGTGGACTTGCCGACGTTGGGCCGGCCGACCAGGACGATGGTGGGTTTCATGTTTGAGCGGGTCGCTTGTAGCCAGTAGCGGGTAGCTGGAAATTTCCGCGCCGGAGGCGCGCATGCATTCAGCTACACGCCACAGACTACCAGCTACTGGCCGATCCTGAGCGCATACACCCCGCCGTTCGCGGTCTGCACCACCAGGCCGGACTTGAGCGGCAGCATGATGCCCTTGATGAGGCTGCCATCGGTGGCGGCGCGGGCTGCGAAGGCGCCGTCGTCGGCCTGGATCAGGTGAACATAGCCCTGATAATCACCCACGGCCACATACTTGTCGCCCACGGCCACCGGACTCGACAGCTTGCGGTCGCGCAGCTTGTCCTGCTTCCAGGGGTTGTTGCCGCGGTTCTTGTCAAAGGCGGCCACGCTGTCGCTCGCATCGACCACGTAGAGCTGGCGCTCGTCCAGATCGACGCCGCCGGTGCTGGAGGTGTCGCGCGCCCAGAGGGTGTTGCCGTTGGCGCGGTCGAAGCAGGCCACGCGGCCCTGGTAGGCGGCGGCACAGACGCGGCGGTCATCCATGGCCAGGGTGCCGGTGACGTCGGCGATGCGCTCCAGTTCGGTGGCGCCGCGCGGCAGGGCGACGTTGGCTTCCCATTGCGGCGCGCCGTTGTTCAGGGTCAGCGCGCTCAACCGGCCGCCGGCGTGGCCGGCATAGACGGCGTTGACGCCCAGCAACAGGTGGCTTTGCTCGCGCAGGATCAGGGTGGGCAGGCTGCGCGTGGTACTCCAGCGCGCCTTGCCGGTAGCGGCTTCGAGCAGATCGATGCGCCCGTCGTTGGTGCGCGCGGCGACGAGGCCGTTGACCGCTTCCGCGGGCGTCAGCAGTTCTCCGGAGAGCATGGCCGTCCATGCGCGCGCGCCGTCCGCGCTCTTGAAGGCGAGCAACTCGCCCTTGGGCGTGCCCACCAGCACCAGCCCCTCGCCCACGCCGACGCCGGAGGAAAGCGCGCGCCCAGCGTCGATGCGCCAGATTTCGCGGCCGCTGGCGATATCCAGCTTGACGATGCGGCCGTCGCGGCCGGCGGCGTAGATCGCCTGGCCATCGGTGCCTGGCGAGAACTCATAGGCGCCGGCTTCGCCGACGCGGGCGTCCCAGGCCCGCTCCAGGCTGACGACGGCCTTGAAGTCCGGCAGCGGGGCCGGCTTGACGACCGGCGTCGAGGGGCCGAACCAGTCGCCGAACCAGGAACAGCCGGACAGCGAGAGCGCCAGGCCCAGCACCAGCAGCGTCGAAGGGAATGCGCGCACGTCAGCCTCCCAAGCCATCCAGGCGGATTTCCACCAGGGGCTTCAGCGGGCTTGTGTCGCCCAGTTTTTCCAGCGCCTGTTTGTAGGCTTCACGCGCCTCGGCGGTCTTGCCCTGGGCCACCAGGATGTCGCCGCGCAACTGGCCTTCGAGGCCCTGAAAAGCCGGGGCGAAGGCGCCCTCCAACTGTTTCAGGGCGGCATCCAGTTCCTTCTGCTCGAACAGCAGACCGGCCAGGCGCAGGCGTGCCAACTGGCGCGCGCCGTCGTCGCGGGCATGTTGCATGGCGTACTCATATTGGGCGCGGGCGCTCTTCAGGTCGCCAGCCTCGTAATTGATGTGGCCGGCCAGCCAGGCGGCGGGCGTCGCGTAGGCGCTGCGGCCGTGCGCTTCCATGATTTGCGCGGCCGCATCCTTGGCGGCCTTCGCGTCGCCGCGGTTGGCGGCCTGCACGACCTGGTCGAACAGCATCGAAGCCGACGCCGCCTGATTGCGCTGCCAGGTCTCCCAGGCGCGCCAGCCGGCCACCGCCACCAGGAAAAGCGTCACGCCCCAGATGACCTTGTTGCCGTGCTGCTTCCACCAGGCTTTCGCATCGTCCAACTGTTCCTGTTCTTCAAGATCGAGTGCCATGCATTGCTCCAGAAAATGGATAGAGGGAAACGGGAAATGAGAAAAGGGAAACGTAAGCGCGGGTTGGCTTTACCCGTTTCCCGTTTCCCGTTTCCCGTTTCCCGAACCCCGAATCATCAAAACCGCGTCCGCCAACGCCACCCGGCGCTGCTCGCCTTCGCCCCGCAGGGGCTTCACCGCCACCTCACCGGCCGCCGCCTCGTCGTCGCCGATGATGGCGGCGAAGCGGGCGCCGCTGGCGTCGGCCTTCTTCATCTGCGACTTGAAACTGCCGCCACCGCCATGCAAGACCACGTCGAGTCCGCCGTCGCGCAGGCTCTCGGCGGCCATCAGGGCGAAGCGGCCGGCGGCCTCGCCGACGTTGACGATGTAGACGTCCGGCGCGTCGGGCTCGGGGGCGAGGCCCAGTTCGGCCATCATCACCAGCAGACGTTCCACGCCCATGGCGAAGCCGCAGGCGGGGGCCGGCTTGCCACCCATCTGGGCGACGAGGCCATCGTAGCGGCCGCCGGCGCAAACCGTGCCCTGGGAGCCCAGCTTGTCGGTAACCCATTCGAACACGGTGAGGTTGTAGTAATCCAGACCGCGCACCAGGCGCGGGTTCACGGTGTAGGGGATGCCTGCTTCCTCCAGGCCCCGCTTCACCGCCTCGAAGTGGGCGATGGCGGCCTCGTCCAGCTCGTCCATGAGTTTGGGGGCGGCTTCCACCAGGGCCTGCATGGCCGGGTTCTTGCTGTCCAGGATGCGCAGGGGGTTGCTGTGCAGGCGGCGCTTCGCGTCTTCGTCAAGTTGGTCCTGCCGGGCCTCGAAATAGGCGATGAGCTTTTGCCTGTGGCGGGCGCGGGATTCGGCGCCGCCCAGAGTGTTGATCTCCAGGCGGATGTGCTCGGCCATGCCCAAGAGCTTCCACAGCCGGGCGGTCATCAGCAGCAACTCGATGTCCAGGTCGGGGCCGGCAAAGCCCAGGGCCTCGATGCCGACCTGGTGGAACTGACGGTAGCGACCCTTCTGCGGGCGCTCGTGGCGGAACATGGGGCCGGCGTACCAGAGCCTCTTGCCGCCGTCGAACAACAGGTTGTGCTCGATGGCGGCGCGCACGCAGGAGGCGGTGCCTTCCGGACGCAGGGTGAGGGATTCGCCGTTGAGCTCGTCGACGAAGGTGTACATCTCCTTCTCGACGATGTCGGTGACCTCGCCGATGGCGCGCTTGAACAGGCCGGTGTGCTCCAGGATGGGCGTGCGCATCTCGCGGTAGCCGTAGCTCTTCAGCCAGGCCCGGACGATGGATTCGAAACGCGCCCACAGCGGCGCCTCGGCCGGCAGCAGGTCGTTCATGCCGCGCACGGCGCGGAGGGCGTTGCTCATTGCTGAAGGACGGGAAAAGGGAAAAGGGAAAAGGGAAACGTGGCCGGACGAACGGAACCGCGGGTTTCGCGTTTCCCGTTTCCCGTTTCCCGTTTCCCCAGCAACCAGGCCACCGCCATCACGAGGAGCCCTTGCCATAAGTACGCTGGACATAGTCCTCGACGATGGCCTGGAACTCCTCGGCGATGCGCTCGCCCTTGAGGGTGACGGTCTTCTCGCCGTCGACGTAGACCGGGGCCACCGGGGTTTCGTTGGTGCCGGGCAGGCTGATGCCGACGTTGGCGTGCTTGCTCTCGCCGGGACCGTTGACGACGCACCCCATGACCGCCACGTTCATGCTCTCGACGCCGGGGTATTGAGCGCGCCAGACCGGCATCTGGCCGCGCAGCCAGTTCTGGATGCTCTGCGCCAGTTCCTGGAACACCGAGCTGGTGGTGCGGCCACAGCCGGGGCAGGCGGTGACCAGCGGGGTGAAGGAACGCAGGCCCAGGGTTTGCAGGATTTCCTGGGCCACCTGGACTTCGGTGGTACGCGGCTCGCCGGGTGCCGGGGTGAGGGACACCCGGATGGTGTCGCCGATGCCTTCCTGCAACAGGATCGCCAGGGCGGCGGTGGAGGCGACGATGCCCTTGCTGCCCATGCCCGCCTCGGTGAGGCCCAGGTGCAGGGCGTAATCGGAACGGGCGGCGAGGTCGCGGTAGACCTTAATCAGGTCCTGCACGCCGGACAGCTTGCAGGACAGGATGATGCGGTCGCCAGCCAGGCCCAGTTCCTCGGCGCGCTTGGCGGAATCCAGGGCGGAGGTGATGAGGGCGTTGCGCATCACCTCCTCGGGCTCGTGCGGTGTCGGGCGCTTCGCGTTCTCGTCCATCATGCGCGCCAGCAGGTCCTGGTCCAGGCTGCCCCAATTGACGCCGATGCGCACCGCCTTGCCGTAGCGGGCGGCGGCTTCGATCAGCGTGGCGAACTGCTCGTCGCGCTTGCTGCCCCGGCCGACGTTGCCGGGATTGACGCGCAGCTTGGCGAGGGCCTGGGCGCACTCCGGCACGGCCTTCACCAGGCGGTGGCCGTTGAAGTGGAAGTCGCCGACCAGGGGCACGTCGCAGCCCATCGCATCCAGCTTCTCGCGGATGATCGGCACCGCCCGCGCCGCCTCCTCGGTGTTGACGGTGATGCGCACGACCTCCGAGCCGGCCTGCCAGAGCGCATGCACCTGCGCCGTGGTACCGGCGATGTCGGCGGTGTCGGTGTTGGTCATCGACTGCACCACAACCGGCGCGCCGCCGCCGACCGGCACATGGCCGACCAGCACCCGGCGGGTGGGACGGCGCACGATGGGGGAACTCCAGTTCACGACGGGTTCATTCCAGCGTCAGGCGGGCGACCTTCTGACCGATAAACGGAGTCAGGTCGATGACGTGGCCGTTGTAGCTCATGCGCACCCGCGCGGCCTCGCCCACCACCAGGCGAAAAGGCGGGTCGCCGGCAAAGCTGTCGACGCCGCCGGCGCGCACCAGCTTGGAGTAACGCCGTCCCTTGCCATCCACCACCTGGATCCAGGCGTCGTGGTCGGCCTCGAAACGCAGGACATGCCGGTCTCCCGCCGGCGGGAGACCGGCCTCCACCGGGGCGGCGGCCTGCGTTGCCGGCAGCGGCGCCGGGTCGGGTTGCACATTCGGGGTCGCGGGCGCCGGAGAGAGACCCGCATCGGCCTGGGAAGGCATGGCGGTCTGGCCATCGCCTTGCGGCGGCGGAGCGGCGAGCGGCTCCGCCGGCGGCGGTGCCTCGGGCAGGGGGGAGACCACGGCTGGCGGGGCCGTCTGGTCGCTCAGCAGGCTGTCCTCGCCCTGCCGCAGCCAGTGGTAGAGCAGCGCCACCAACAGCAGGAAGAGGGCCAGGCCCAGCAGGGGCAACAGCACCCAGCGATGCATGGGCGTGGAAGTAAAGGCGACGCCGGCGCTCGGCGCGGTGATGGTCTCCGACACGGTCGCCTGCGCATCGATGGGCGCGATGAGCTGCTCGGCATCGACTCCCACCATCCGCGCGTAATTGCGCACGAAACCACGCAGGAACACCTCGCCGGGCAGATGCGAGAGATCCTCGGCTTCCAGCGCCTCCACCTGGCGCGCGCTCATTTTCAGCTTGGCGGCGACGTCGGCCGCACTGAGTTCGCGGGCCTCGCGGGCGGCCTTGAGCTGCGCCCCGAAACCGGGCAGTAGGGTTTCGCTCACAATATGCCTCCGACTTGATCGTACTGTCCGGTGAGCAGCCATTGCGTCTGCAGGGCCTCGGGGAAACGGCGGCGCAACTGGGCGCCGTAATGGGCTTCCGCCTCGCGATCGCCCATATGCCGTTCCGCGCGCACCCCCACCCACAGAGCCGGCGCCGACAGCACGCTGGCGTCGCCCAGCTGGCGGATCTGCAGGCGCGCCGCCAGCCAGCGACCGTTCCGAACGTTGATCTCCGCCATGCCCAGGAGGGCAATGGGATGGTTGGGCGAGCGCTTGAGGGCACGCGCGAAATACATCTCGGCGGCGGCTGGATCGGGCTTCTCCAGGGCGCAGGCGCCGGCGTTGGCGAGGGCGCGCTCCGGAGTCTCGTAAAGCGGGTTGGCGAGGGCCGCCTCGAAATGCTTGAGGGCTTCGTCGACGCGCTTGCGCTTGCAGAGGAACAGGCCGTAGTTGTTGTGACCCTCGGAATAACGGGGAGAGATCTCGATGGCGCGGCGGAAATTCTCCTCGGCCTGGCGGTCCTCGCGCAGTTCGCCATGCACCAGGCCGAGCATGTTGTAGGCCGGCGGATAATTGGGGTCCGCCTCGCGGGCGATATTGAGATTCTGCATGGCGAAACCGTACTTGCCCTGCGAGTAGTAGCCGGCACCCAGTTCGGTATGGATGCGCGCCTTCTGATTCACTTCCTTCGGCACACGCGCTTCCGGGTTGACATCCTCCACCCTGTCGCCCGTCCGCAGGCCCGTGCAACCGGCCAGGAGCAAGACCAGGGGGAGCCAGGCTAAACGTGCATTCATGCGGCCAACTCCATGCGCTGCAAGACCCGGCGCGAACGGTCCTCCACCTGGCCGGCGAGCTGGCCGCAGGCGGCATCGATGTCGTCGCCGCGGGTCTTGCGCGTGGTGGCGATCCTGCCCTCGGCCATGAGCCGGCTGGCGAAGCGGCGCACCGTTTCGCCGGGGGAGCGGCGGAAGCCCGACATCGGGAAGGGATTGAAGGGAATCAGGTTGAACTTGCAGGGCACGTCGCGGGTGAGTTGCAGAAGCTGATCGGCGTGTTCGGGCCGGTCGTTGACGCCGTCCAGCATGATGTATTCGAAGGTGATGAAGTCGCGCGGGCCGTCGTTCACGTAGCGCTTGCAGGCGGCCATGAGTTGCTTCAGCGGGTACTTGCGGTTGATCGGCACCAGTTCGTCGCGCAGGGCGTCGTTCGACGCGTGCAGCGACACGGCCAGGGCCACGGGCATGCGTTCGCGCAGCCGGTCCATGGCCGGCACGATGCCGGAGGTGGAGATGGTGACCCGCCGCCGGGACAGGCCGTAAGCATGGTCGTCGAGCATCAGGGAAACCGCCGCCACGGTGGCGTCGAAGTTGAGCAGGGGCTCGCCCATGCCCATCAGCACCACGTTGGAGATGATGCGCTCGCCTTTCGGATCGCGCCCCAGGGCGCGATTGGCCCACCACAGCTGGCCGACGATCTCGGCCACGCTCAGGTTGCGGTTGAAGCCCTGCTTGCCGGTGGAGCAGAAGGCGCAGTCGAGGGCGCAGCCAACCTGCGTGGACACGCACAGGGTGCCCCGGTCGGTCTCGGGGATGAACACCGTCTCCACTCGATTGCTGGGCCCCACCTCCAGCAGCCACTTGCGGGTGCCGTCGGCGGAGATCTGCTCGTGCCCCAGGACGGGCGGCCGGATTTCGGCCACCTCGGGCAGCTTGGCGCGCAGGGACTTGGCCAGGTCGGTCATCCCCTCGAAGCTGTCGGCGCCGTACTGGTGCAGCCAGTGCATGACCTGGCGGGCGCGAAAGGGCTTCTCGCCGATGCTTTCGAAGAAAGCGACGAGAGCGGCCTGGTCGAGATCGAGGAGATTGACGCGATTCAACGGAGTGGCCGGATCAGCGCGAATAGACCTGGGAGGCCGGGAAGAAATAGGCGATTTCCACGGCGGCGGTTTCCGGCGCGTCGGAGCCGTGCACGGCGTTGGCGTCGATGCTGGAGGCGAAGTCGGCGCGGATGCTGCCGGCCTCGGCCTTCTTGGGATCGGTGGCGCCCATCAGTTCGCGGTTCTTGGCGATGGCGTTGTCGCCTTCCAGCACCTGGATCATCACCGGGCCGGAGGTCATGAACTCGACCAGATCGTTGAAGAAGGGACGGCCCTTGTGCACGGCGTAGAAGCCTTCGGCCTCGGTCCTGGACAGGTGGGCCATACGGGCGGCGATGATCTTCAGGCCGTTGGACTCGAAGCGGGAATAGATCTTGCCGATGACGTTCTTGGCGACGGCGTCGGGTTTGACGATGGACAGGGTGCGTTCGATAGCCACTTGGGAATTCTCCGGGAGGGATGGGAAGCGGGATGAAGGTAGCAAAGCCGTGCGAAGGCTTTGAAAATACTTGGAAAAAAGCGCGCGCACCTTAGCACGAAACGCCCCTAAAATAAAGGCGATGCGCCGCACATGGGCGTCGAACGAGCCACCGCGAGGAGACAGGAATGGCCGCCGAGGACAGGTCCCCGGAACAAGAGGATGTTCGCAGGAAAGCATTGCTGCGCTTGGGCGTGGCCGGGGTGGTGACCGCCGTTGCCCTGGCCGGTCTGTGGTGGCTGGACCAGGACGGGAAGAAACCGTCGGTGGCTGAAAAACCCCAGGCGATCCCCGCGCCCATCGTGCCGGCACCGCCCACCGACGTGGTGCCGCCGCAGGCCGAGACACCCTTGCCACCTGCCACGGCGGAGGACGCACCCCCGGCGCCGCCCGCCGAACCCGAGGCGCCGCCACCACCGCCCAAAGTGAGCAATCTGCCGAGTCCGCCAGCGCCAACGCCAACCCCGCCGCGCACACCGACGGCCACCCCTGGCGCCGCCGCCCCGGCCCCCTCGACGCCACCCGCGCCGCCCCCGCATGCGGCGACCGTGCCGGCCGGCAAGGGCTTCGTGGTGCAATTGGGCGTGTTCAGCAATCCGGACAATGCGCGTGAACTGGTGGAGCGGCTCGCCAAGCAGGGGGTGCGCGCCCAACTGGAGGCCCGTGTCCATCTGGGGCCCTTCCGCAACCGTCAGGAAGCCGAGAAAGCCCAGGCGGAAATGCGACGACTCGGCTACACGCCGCTGATCACGCCGGCGAGCACGGCGAAATGAGCCAGCCGGGCTGGTCACTGCTGGCCAGGAATTCGGCGTCGGCGCCGATCTCCGCCACCCAGGCCAGACGCTCGCCGACGTAGACCAGGGGCAGTTGCTGCCGGCGCCAGGGCGGGATGCCCGCCTCGCGCAGCAGATCCTTGAGCGGACGCCGCGGCCGGTCGGGGGCGGTGCGCAAACGCTCGCCGCCGCGCCGCAGACGGACGGTCACCGGCCCCGGCTCCAGCCTGACCCCGGCACCGTGCGCCGGTGTGAAGCGCAATCCACCGGCGTCGCCCAGTTCCAGCACCGCCTCACCGTTCCACGTCCACAGCGCCCCGGCCGGCGCGACGACGCGCGCGCTCGGCACGATGCGGGCGAGGTCGCGATGGCGGCGCAGGCCGACCGTGCCGAAGTCCACCATCACCCGCGCGTCCCGGCGCGCCTCCAGCAGTTGCCGCAGGCCCTCGCGCAGGGCTTCGGCATGCAGATCGGCACCCGCCAGTTCCAGGCGACGGCGCAGAAGGTTGCGCGCGCGCGCCGGCGAGAGGCCGGCCAGTGCGGCGATGCTCAGGCCCTCCGGCGTGAGCACCGCGCCGGCGTCGAGATCGGCCAGGTCGTCCAGCAAGGCCGCGGCCTCGGCGAAACGCTCGGCGGCGCGAGCCAGGGTTGCGCCCGGCGCGGCAAAGCGCGTCTCCAGCAGCGGCAGCACCTGGTGCCGCAGCAGGTTGCGGGCCAGGTGGGTGTGCAGGTTGCTTTCGTCCTCCACCCAGTACAGGCGGCGCGCGCGCGCCCAGGCGGCGATATGGGCGCGCGGCGCCGACAACAGCGGGCGCAGCAGCAACGGGGCGCCGGCCTGCAGGCGACGGCAGACCGGCATCGCCGCCAGGCCCTTGGCGCCGCCGCCGCGCAGCAGTTGCGCGAGCACCGTCTCGGCCTGGTCGTCGCGGTGATGCGCGAGGACCACGGCATCGGCGTCGAGGTCGGCGAATACCGCGTAGCGTGCCGCCCGCGCCGCGGCCTCCAGGCCCTCGCCGCGTTTGCGCACCTCGACCCGCGCGACTTGCAGGGGGACCTCGATATCGCCACACACCCGCGCGCAGTGCCGCGCCCAGTCGTCGGCTTGCGGGGACAGGCCATGGTGCACATGCACGGCGGCGAGGGAAAATCCGCGCCGCGCGCGCAGCTCGGCAAGCAGATGCAGCAGCACGCTGGAATCGAGTCCGCCCGAATACCCGACCACCAAGCGCCCCGCGGCGGGCAGGTGGCTTTCCAGACAGGCGGAGACCAGATCGATGAGGCCGGTGGTCTCCGCAAGAGACCTGTCTGCGCCCGTGCCGGCAATCGCGGCGGGCGCGACGGGAGTGGACTCAGGCCCGCCCTTCCTTGAACTTGCCATAGGCCATCAGGCGGGCGTAGCGATCGTTCAGCAGGGTATTGAGGGGTCGCTCGCGCAGGCCGGCCAGCACCTCCGACAGGGTCGCGCGCAGGTTCTCCAGCATGGCCTCGGGCTCGCGGTGCGCACCCCCCAGGGGCTCGCCGACGATGTGATCGACCAGGCCCAGGGCTTTCAGCTTGGTGGCGGTGATGCCCAGCGATTCCGCGGCCTGTGGGGCCTTCTCCGCGCTTTTCCAGAGGATCGAGGCGCATCCTTCCGGCGAGATCACCGAATAGGTGGCGTACTGCAGCATGACGATCGCGTCACCCACGCCGATGGCCAGGGCGCCGCCGGAGCCCCCCTCGCCGATGACGGTACAGATGACGGGGGTTTTCAGTTCGGCCATGACGTACAGGTTGCGGGCGATGGCCTCGGACTGGCCGCGCTCCTCGGCGTCGATGCCGGGGTAGGCGCCGGGGGTGTCGATGAAGGTGAACACCGGCAGGCGGAACTTCTCCGCCAGGCGCATCAGCCGCAGGGCCTTGCGGTAGCCTTCCGGCCGCGGCATGCCGAAGTTGCGGTACTGGCGCTCCTTGGTGTCGCGCCCCTTCTGGTGGCCGATGACGACCACCGGTTCACCCTGGAATCGGGCCAGGCCGCCGACGATGGCGGGATCGTCGGCAAAGGCGCGATCGCCGTGCAGTTCCTCGAATTCGCTGAACAGGCCCTGGATGTAGTCGAGCGCGTAGGGCCGCTGCGGATGGCGCGCGACCTGGGAGATCTGCCAGGCGTTGAGCTTGCCGTAGATCTGTTTGGTCAGCGCCGCACTCTTCTTGCGCAGGCGCTCGATTTCCTCGGAGATATCCAGGGCCGGATCGCCGCGGACTTCGGACAGCTCCTCGATCTTCGCCTCCAGTTCGGCGATGGACTGCTCAAAGTCGAGGAAGGTGACTTTCATGATGGCTCGGGCTCGGGCAAGGGGCAGGCATTTTACCTGATCGCCCGCGCGGATTGGTCAATGCTGGTGACCGTGCGGCCCATGCACATGGCCATGCGCCACCTCCTCTGGCAGAGCGGCGCGCACCTCGCTGACCACGCACTTCAGGCGCAGGCTCTGGCCGGCCAGGGGATGGTTGCCATCCACCACCACCTTGCCCTCGGCCACGTCGGTGACGGTGTAGAGCATGACGTGGTGGCCGTCCTCGCTGGAGCCTTCCAGCTGCATGCCGACGTGCACCTCGGACGGGAACAGCTCGGCCGGCTCCACCCGCACCAGTTCGGCGTCGTATTCGCCGAACGCGTCTTCCGGCTCCAGCGCCAGGTCCAGTTCGGCGCCGGCACCCTGGCCCTCGAGGGCCGCCTCGACCTTGGGAAAGATGCCGTCGTAACCGCCGTGCAGGTACACCGCGGGGGCGTCATCGGTGGCCTCCTCCAGCAGTTCGCCGTCGGGGGTCGTCAGTTGGTAGGTCAGGGTGACCACGGTGTCCTTGGCGATCAGCACTCACAGCTCCTTGACGAGTTTGAGAATTTCCGCGGCATGCCCCTTGGGCGTCACGTTCTGCAGGATATGGCGAATGCGGCCGCCGCCGTCGATGATGAAGGTGCTGCGGTTGATGCCTTCGCGCGACACGCCGTCCACCTCGCGCTGGACGACGACGCCATAGGCCTGGCAGACGCCGCCGTCCTTGTCCGCCAGCAGGCGCACGGTGATGCCGTGCTTGTCGCGGAAGGCGCCGTGGCGGATGCAGTCGTCGCGCGACACGCCGGCCACCGCGCAGCCCAGCGCGGCATAGTCGCCTTCCAGATCGCTGAACTCGATGGCCTGGGTGGTGCAGCCCGGCGTATCATCGCGCACGTAGAAGAACAGCACGAGCGGCTTGCCGCGGTAATCCGAAAGCTTGGCGATGGTCATGTCCGCGTCGGGCAGTTCGAAATCGGGCGCCTTGTCGCCGATGTGCAGCATGGGGTCCGCTCCTGGGAAAAAAGCCGAGGGCATTATATGAGCAAACGCGCCGCCTCCCGCCAAGGCTTTTGCATGCGGGATTTCTCCCTCCGCCGCCTGCTCGGCGGCATTCCCCCATCCACCTTCCTCGCCGAGTACTGGCAGAAACGTCCCCTGCTGGTGCGCCAGGCCCTGCCCGGCTTCGGTGACTGGCTCGACCGCGACGGGCTCTCCGCCCTGGCCTGCCGCGACGACGCCGAGAGCCGCCTGGTGCGCCACCAGCGCGGGCGCTGGCGGCTCGATCACGGCCCGTTCGCCCGCGAGGAACTCGACGCCCTGCCGGCGCGCGGCTGGAGCCTGCTGGTTTCCGGGGTGAACCACCTGTTGCCCGAGGGCGACCGCCTGCTGCATGCCTTCGATTTCGTGCCGCACGCCCGCCTGGACGACCTGATGGTCAGTTTCGCCCCGGACGGCGGTGGCGTCGGACCGCATTTCGATTCCTATGACGTGTTTCTCATCCAGGGACTGGGCCGCCGGCGCTGGGAAATCGGCGGCCAGGACGATCTGGCGCTGGTGGAGGGCGCCCCCCTGCGCATCCTGCGCAACTTCCGCGCCGAGCAGTCCTGGGAACTGGAACCGGGCGACATACTCTACCTGCCGCCGCGCTTCGCCCACAACGGCGTCGCCCTGGGCGACTGCATGACCTGGTCGGTGGGCTTCCGCGCGCCGAAGGCGCAGGAAATCGTCGGCGAGTTCCTCAACCACCTGCAGGACACCCTGGACATCCCGGGCATGTACGCGGACCCGGCTCTGCGCCAGCCCCGCCACCCGGCCCGGCTGCCGGACGAGCTGGTGGACTGGGCGGCGGGGGTGGTGGATTCCCTGCGCTGGGGCCGCGCCGACATCGTCGACTTCCTCGGCCGCTATCTCAGCGAACCCAAGGCCCATGTGTTCTTCGAGCCGCCGACCCGTCCGCTGTCGCCGGCCACCTTCGCGCGGCGCGTCGCCGTTACCGGAGTGGCGCTGGATGCGCGCAGCCGCTGCCTGTTCAGCGTGCGTACCTTCTTCATGAACGGCGAGCGTGTCGAGGCCGCGCCCGCCCTGCTGCCCGCCCTGCGCCAACTGGCCGACCACCGCCGGCTGCCGCCGGGCGAGTACGCGCAGAGCCTGCTGGCTCTGCTGCATGCCTGGTATGCGGCCGGCTATCTGCGCGCTACACCGGCGCATGGTTAACGCTAAAGTCGCGTAGGCGACTTCTCGACGCTCCCCTCTACCGCGTGCGGGAGAGGGGTTGGGGGTGAGGGAAACGGACATGACTTTCATGCTCCGGGACGTCTCCTCAAAGTCATGTCCGTTAGACCTTGCATTTTTTTGTTACTAGAATGCTTCAACCTCGTGATCGCCGCCTGCCATGACCAGCACGCCCACCCCCGTACTCTCCCGTGAACACCTCACGGACCTGTTGCGCGCCCATGACATCACGCCGACCCACCAGCGCATCGAGATCGCCCAGGTGCTGTTCTCGCGCTGCGAACACCTGTCGGCGGAACAGATCATGACTCTCGTCAACCGACGGCACAGCGAAACCTCGAAGGCCACCGTCTACAACACCCTGCGGCTGTTTCTGAGAAAAAAGCTGATCCGCGAGGTCATCGTCGATCCCGACAAAGCCTTCTTCGACCCCAACACCACACCGCACCACCATTTCTACGATACCCACAGCGGTGAACTCATCGACATTCCCGCCGCCGATCTCAGCATCCATGGCCTGCCCGAACCGCCGCGGGGCATGCTGACCGAGAGCGTGGATATCATCGTGCGCATCCGGCCGGGCGCCGCCGCCACGGCCTGAACCCTTCCAGCCTCGACCGCGGAGAACCCTGCATGCACCGACGCGCATTCCTGCGGGGCGCCGGCGCCGCCCTGGGCGCCGCCACCGCCAGCCTCGCCCCGCGCGCTTTCGCCGATGGCCCCGCCATCCGCTGGCGCCTGGCCTCCAGTTTCCCGAAGAGCCTGGACACCATCTACGGCGCCGGCGAGCGCCTGGCCGAGCGCTTGCGCCAGCTCACCGGCGGCAAGTTCCAGATCCGCGTCTTCGCGGGCGGCGACCTGGTGCCCGGCCTGCAGGTCATGGACGCGGTACAGAACGGCACCGTCGAATGCGGACACACGGCCAGCTACTACTACGTCGGCAAGAACATGGCCTTCGCCTTCGACTGCGCCCTGCCCTTCGGCCTCACCGCGCGCCAGCAAAACGCCTGGATGTACGCGGGCGGCGGCCTGCAGGCGATGCGCGAGCTGTTCAGGCAGTACAACATCATCCAGTTCCCGGGCGGCAACACCGGCGCGCAGATGGGCGGCTGGTACCGCCGCGAAATCAAGTCCCTGGCCGACCTGAAGGGCCTGAAGATCCGCATTCCCGGCATCGGCGGGCAGATCATGGCGAAGCTGGGCGCGGTGCCGCAGACCCTGGCCGGCAGCGACATCTACCCGGCCCTGGAACGCGGTGCCCTGGACGCCACCGAATGGGTGGGGCCGCACGACGACGAGAAGCTGGGTTTCCACAAGATCGCCAAGCATTACTACTACCCCGGCTGGTGGGAGGGGGGGCCGCAGTTGTCCTTCTACGTCAACCTGGCGAAATGGAACGCCTTGCCCGAGGCCTACCGGGCCGCCTTCGAGGCGGCCTGCGCCGAGGCCAACGTGGTCATGCTGGCGGAATACGACCAGCGCAATCCGCTGGCCCTCGCGCGGCTGCTGAAGCAGGGCGCCCGCCTGCGGCCGTTTCCCAAGGACATCATGGAAGCCGCACGCAACACCGCGCTCGCCATGTACGACGAGGAAGCCGCGAAGAACCCCAGCTTCGCGCGCATCTACGGCGACTGGAAGAAGTTCCGCGATCTGCAATTCGAATGGTTCAAGGTGGCGGAGGCCTCCTACGCGAATTTCCTCTATTACGCGAAGTGAGGGGATCCCCGGTCGCGCTCAAGTAGCGGACCGCCCGTGTCGTTATCCTGCACAGACCCGCATGGGCGGGTCGCGAAAGGTAAGCCATGTTCGAATCCGCGGAACTCGGCCACAAGGTCGACAAGGAAACCTATGAACGGGAAGTGCCGATCCTGCGGGAAGCCCTGCTCGATGCGCAATACGACCTGATCAGCCAGCGCGGATTCCAGGTCGTCATCCTGGTCGGTGGCGTCGACGGCGCCGGGCGCAGCGAATGCGTGCAGCAGCTCAACGCCTGGCTCGATCCGCGCCACATCGAAACCCACGGCATGGGGGAAATGTCCGACGAGGAACGCGACCGTCCGCCCATGTGGCGGTTCTGGCGCGAACTGCCGGCCAAGGGCAAGATCGGCGTGTTCCAGGGATCCTGGTACAGCCTGCCGATCCTGCACCGTGTCTACGGTGAAACCAGCAACGCCGCCCTGGCCGAAGCCATGGAGCGCAACGTGCGCTTCGAACGCATGCTCAGCGACGAGGGTGCCCTGATCCTCAAGTTCTGGTTCCACCTGTCCAAGGCCGGGCAGAAAAAACGCCTGCTCGCCCTGGAAAAGGATCCCCGCACCCGCTGGCGCGTCACCGAGCGCGACTGGCACCATTTCAAGCTGTACGACCGTTTCGCGCGGGTCTGCTCGCAGTCGCTGCGCGTGACCGGTACCGCACACGCGCCCTGGCACATCATCGAGGGCGCGGACGCCCGCTATCGTGAACTGGTATTCGGCCGCATCCTGCTGGAAGCGATACGCAAGCGCCTGGATCGGCCCGCGCCCCCCGTCGACACTCCCGCGCAGCCGATGGCGCCGGCGGTCGACCAGCTCAACCTCCTGAGGGCGCTGGACCTGACCACCAGCCTACCGAAGGCCGCGTATCAGCAACAACTGGAAGCCTGGCAGGGCCGCCTGAACCTGCTCACCCGCGACAAGCGCTTCGCCAAGCTCTCCGTGGCCTGCGTGTTCGAGGGTCACGACGCCGCCGGCAAGGGCGGCGCCATCCGCCGCATCACCGGCGCCCTCGACGCGCGGCGTTACCAGGTCATTCCCATCGCCGCTCCGAGCGACGAGGAGAAGGCCCAGCCCTATCTGTGGCGTTTCTGGCGGCACATCCCGCGGCGCGGCCGCCTCGCGATGTTCGACCGTTCCTGGTACGGCCGCGTGCTGGTCGAACGGGTGGAAGGCTTCTGCGCCGAGCGCGACTGGCGACGGGCCTACCGGGAAATCAATGAATTCGAGGCGCAACTGGTCGAACACCGCGTGGTGCTGGTGAAGTTCTGGCTGTCGGTCAGCGAGGAGGAACAGCTCAAGCGCTTCCGGGAAAGGGAGGCCACGGGTTTCAAGCGTTACAAGATCACCCCGGACGACTGGCGCAATCGCGAGAAATGGCCCGCCTACGAACAGGCGGTGTGCGACATGGTCGACAAGACCAGCACGGAAATCGCGCCCTGGACCCTGGTGCCGGCCAACGACAAGTACCACGCCCGCATCCAGATCCTGAAGACCCTGTGCGAACGCATCGAGGCCGGCCTGCGAGACCGGCGTTGATGCGCGCATGCCCGGCTTTCAGCGCACGGCGAGCAGTTCCACCTCGAACACCAGGGTGGCGTTGGGCGGAATGACGCCGCCGGCGCCGCGCGCGCCGTAGCCCAGATCGGGCGGGATGGTCAGCTTGCGGCGGCCGCCCACGCGCATGCCGGCGACGCCCTCGTCCCAGCCGCGGATCACGTAGCCGCGGCCGAGCGGAAAGTCGAAGGGTTCGTCGCGGTCGACGCTGGAGTCGAACTTGCTGCCGTCGGTCAACCAGCCGGTGTAGTGCACGCGCACGGTATCGCCGGTCTTGGCTTCCTCGCCCTCGCCGAGGTTGAGTTCATCGATGATGAGACCGCTGGGGGTGGTCGTGGCGGACATGTCTGCTCCTTGGGGTAGTCGGGCTTGCGCGTGTATGCGTGGAATCCCGCGATAAAAAAACGGCGCGGCCGCGCCGCGCCGGGGTTGGACTTACGCGGGCCTACTGCAGCACCACCAGTACCACGCGGCGGTTCTCCTGGCGGCCGGCCTTCAGCTTGTTGTCGGCCACGGGAGCGCTCTCGCCGTAGGAAATCACCGACATGCGGTGCAGGGGGATGCCACCCTTCATGTTGAGATAACGCCGCACCGCCTCGGCACGGGTTTCACCGAGCTTCAGATTCAAGGCGGCGTCGCCGCGACTGTCGGTGTGTCCCTGGATCTCGATGAACACGTTCCTGTTCTCGCTCTTCAGCTTCGCGGCGAAGGCGTCCAGGGCGGCTTCCGCATCCTTGCCCAGCTTGGCCTTGTCGGAACCGAACTTCAACGTCTGGTCGCTCAACACCACCTCGTGCACCAGCTTGCCTTGCGCCAGCTTGCCGGCGGCGGTGGCCCGGTCCAAAGCCTCCTGGGCGGATTTGGAGAGATTCGCAACCTCCGCCTCGTTACGCGCGATGCGCTCGCCGTGGCCCTTGAGGGTGCCCTGCACGGCCTGCATGTCGGCAACCACGCCATCCACGCGCTGGTTGGTTCCAGCGATGGCCCCGGTGTTGCCCTGGATGCTGGACTCGGCCTTGCCCACCCGGGTTTCCAGCGTACCGGTGCGGCCCTCGACGGCGGCAACCTGGCCGGAAACCGGCTTCATCTGCGATTGCACGTATTCGTGCACGTAATCCTTGGTGGCGCATCCGGGCAACAACAACACCGCGATGGCGGCCAGACTCAGAGCGGATTTCATGATTACCTCACAAGTTGTCCCAATCCAGTTTACAGTTTAGCTTATCGGCTTCCGCGCGAAAAAGCTTTAAGAACCATCGCCAAGCTCATTGGCCTGCCCCGGGTGGCAGGAAATGCACGGCTCCACCGTCACTGCCGGAGAAATCCGGGGCCGGCGCGGCCGCCTCGCCGCCACCCGAGCCGACCAGCTCGGGAAAGGCCAGCACCAGGGCAACCATGAGCAGTTGAATGACCACGAAGGGCACGGCCCCCCAATAGATGTCGCCGGTGCGCACGCTCTTCGGCGCCACGCTGCGCAGGTAGAACAGGGCGAAGCCGAAGGGCGGGTGCATGAAGGAGGTCTGCATGTTCAGACCCAGCAGCACGCCGAACCAGATCGGATCGATGCCGAGCTTCATGGCGACCGGCGCCAGCAAGGGCACGATGATGAAGGCGATCTCGAAGAAATCGAGGAAGAAGGCGAGCACGAAGATCAGCAGATTCACCAGAATGAGGAAGCCCAGGGCGCCGCCCGGCAGGGCAGAGAGCAGGCCCTCGACCCAGAGGTCACCGTCCATCAGGCGAAACACCAGGGAAAACACGGTGGAGCCGATGAGGATGAAAATGACGAAGCTGGTCAGGCGGGCGGTCCTGTCCATCGCCTGCCGCAGCAGATCGAGGCTCAGCCTTTTCTTCGCCAGGGCCAGTGCCAGGGCGCCCACCGCGCCCATGGCGCCGCCCTCGGTGGGCGTGGCGATGCCGGCGAAGATGGTGCCCAGCACGAGAAAGATGAGCACCAGGGGCGGCCCCATGCTAACCAGGGCGCACCGATAAAGCGCCGCGCCGCGCAGGGTCCTCGCCTCCTGCGGCATGGCCGGCGCGGCGTTCGGTCGCGCGATCGCCACCAGCATGACGAAGACCAGATACAGGCCGGTCAGCACCAGGGCCGGCACCAGCGCGCCGCGATACATGTCGCCGACGCCGACGCCCAGTTGGTCGGCCAGGATGATGAGCACCAGGGAGGGCGGGATGATCTGCGCCAGGGTGCCGGAAGCGGCGATGACGCCGGCGGCCAGGCGCTTGTCGTAACCCAGGCGCAGCATGATGGGCAGGGAAATGAGGCCCATGGCGATCACCGAGGCCGCCACCACGCCGGTGGTCGCCGCCAGCAGGGCGCCCACCAGCACCACCGAGTAGGCGAGGCCGCCGCGCATGGCGCCGAACAGCTGGCCCAGGGTATCCAGCAATTCCTCCGCCATGCCGCTGCGTTCCAGGATCAGGCCCATGAAGGTGAAGAAGGGAATCGCCAGCAGGGTGGCGTTGGACATGATGCCGAACACGCGCTCCGGCAGTGCCTGCAACTGCTCGAAGCCGAAGAAGCCCTGCTGCATGCCAAGGAGGGCGAAGAGCAGGCCGTTGGCGGCCAGGGAAAACGCAACCGGATAACCGAGCAGCAGAAAGACCACCAGACCGGTGAACATGAGCGGCGCCATCCACTCGAAGCTCACACCACCTCCTCCGCGCGCTCCTCGCTCCATCCGCCGCGCCCGGCGAGGAAGGCGGCGCGCTTGATGACCTCGGACAACCCCTGCAGGAACAACAGCGCGAAACCCAGGGGAATGGCGAGCTTGATCGGCCAGCGCAGCAACCCGCCTGCATCCGGCGAGGTCTCTCCCACCGCCCAGGAAGCCTGGAACGAGGCCCAGCCCAGCCAGGCGACGAGCCCTGCCAGGGGCAGCAGAAACAGAAGGCCGCCGAGCAGGTCGATCCAGGCCCGCGCTCGCGGCGTCAGGCGGCCGTAGAGCACGTCGACGCGGACATGGCCGTTGTGCAGATGGGTATAGCCGGCGCCCAGCAGGAAGATCATGGCGAACAGGTACCACTGCAGTTCCAGCCAGGCGTTGGAGGCGAGATCGAAGCCGTAGCGGGCGAGGGCGTTGCCGGCGGAAACCAGGGTGGCCAGCAGGACCAGCCATTTCACGGCGCGGCCGACGCGGGTGTTGAGGGCGTCGATGGATCGGGCGAGGGCGAGCAGCGCGTCCATGTCAGTTCCGCACGGCCGTTCCGAAGGAACTGACCTCCCCCTCGGGGGGAAACGAGCGCAGCGAGAAAGGGGGCTGTTTCATTCTAGCGCTCCAGCCTCGCGCAGCAGCTCCGCGAGGCTTTGCGCGATCCGGGCGTAGCCCTGGGCGTTGGGGTGCACGGGGTCGGCCTTGAGCGAAGCCTGCCGCAACACCTGATTCAGCGCTTCGCCCTCGAATGGCAGGGCATAGCGCTCGGCGAGACGGGGATAGAGGTCCGCCACCCCGCCCAGCAGTTTGGGCTCGGGCACGCCGATGAGCACCACCGCCACCCCTTGCGCGCGCGCCAGTTCGATCATCGCCGCCAGATTGGCTTCGGCGCTTGCCGCGCCGCCGCGCAGAAAGTCGTTACCGCCCAGGCAAAGCAGCAGGATGCGCGGCGCGTGCCGTTGCAGAACCTCGGGCAGGCGGCGCAGGCCCTGCTCGGTGGTCTCCCCCGGCACCCCGGCATTCACCACAGGGCGGCCGATGAGGGCGCCCAACTGGGCGGGATAGGACTGCTCGGGAGCGGCGCCGGTACCGTGCGTGAGGCTGTCGCCGAAGGCCAGCAGCACGTCCTGCGCTCCCAGTCTGGGCAGGCCGGGATCGTCCCCGCCACAACCAGCCAGCAGCGCCGCCAGCAAGGCGCCCAGCAGCGGCCCGAGCCAGCGCCGCGTCAGCGTCACGGCTCAATCCCCCGCCACGGTCATGCGCTCGACGAGGATGGAGCCGACGCGCCGTGATCCGCGCGTCTCCACGTCGGTGCCCAGGGCGACGATGCCGAGGAACATGTCGCGCAGGTTGCCCGCCACCGTGACTTCCTCCACCGGGTGGACGATCTCGCCGTTTTCCACCCAGAAACCGGCGGCGCCGCGCGAGTAATCGCCGGTGACCATGTTGAGGCCGTGGCCGAGCAGTTCGGTGACCAGCAGCCCGGTATCCATCTTCTTCAGCAGAGCGGCGAAGTCCTCGCCGGTCGGCGGCACGATGAGATTGTGGTTGCCGCCGGCGTTGCCGGTGCTGCGCAGCCCCAGCTTGCGGGCACTGTAGCTGCCGAGGAAATAGCCTTGCAGCACGCCGTCGCGAACCACGTCGCGGTCCCGCGTCGCCACGCCTTCCGAATCGAAGGGCGAGGAAGACAGGCCGCGCGGCAGGAAGGGCCGCTCCAGCAACTGGAAGAAATCGGGAAACACCCGCGTGCCCAGGCTGTCGAGCAGAAAGGAGGACTTACGGTAGAGATGGCCGCCGGACACGGCGGAGACGAAGCTGGCGATGAGGCCGGTGGCGATCGGCGCCTCGAACAGCACCGGGCATTGCCGGGTGGACAGCCGGCGGCCGTTGAGGCGGCGCGCGGCGCGCTCGCCGGCGCGGCGGCCTACGGCGAGCGGGTCGTCGAGGTCGCTGGCAGCGCGCGCCGTGGTGTACCAGTAATCCCGCTGCATGCTGTCGCCTTCCTCGGCGATCACCGCGCAGGACAGGCTCTGCCGGCTGCTCGGATAGCCCGCGCAAAAGCCCAGGCTGTTGGCGTAGACGAAATGCGACGCCTGGCTGGACAGGGAGGCGCCTTCCGAGTTGGTGATGCGCGCGTCGGTTTCCAGGGCCGCCGCTTCGCAGGCCCGCGCCAATTCCCTGGCCTCCTCCACGCCGACACCCCAGGGATGATGGAGATCCAGCTCGGGCGGCGAGACGGCGAGCAGGTCGGCGTCGGCCAAGCCCGCGCAGGCGTCCTCGGCGGTAAAACGGGCGATGCTGAGCGCCTTGTCCACCGTGCGTGCGAGGGCGTCCGCGGAAAAATCCGAGGTCGAGGCATGGCCGCGGCGTTGGCCGAGGTAGACGGTCACGCCGACGCCCTTGTCGCGATTGTGCTCGATGGTCTCCACCTCACCGTGGCGCACGCCGACAGTCAGCCCGCCGCCCTCGGAGACCTCGGTCTCGGCGGCGCTGGCGCCGCCCTGGCGGGCCAGATCGAGGACGCGGGCGGCAAGCTCGCGCAAGGTCTCGTGGCTGTAACTGAAAGGACTGGCGGGGGGGATTTGGGTCGGCACGATGGCATCCGGGCGCAGCGGCAAAGCCGTTATGATAGCAACCCCGCTCCGCTTTCCCGGCGCCGAGACGCCCTTATCGCCGCATGGCCGCAGATCCCTCCGAACTCCCCGTCAGCAAGTCGCAACGCAAGCGCGAGATGACCGCCCTGCAGGACCTGGGCGCTGAACTGGTCAAGCTGAGCGCGGACCGCCTGGGCAAGCTGGACCTGCCGGAATTCCTGCGCGAGGCCCTACTTGAAGCACAGCGTCTCAGCAGCCATGGTGCCCTGCGCCGGCAGATGCAATATATCGGCAAACTCATGCGCAACGTCGACAGCGCGCCCATCGCCGAGCAACTGGCGGCGATACGCGGCGAATCGGCCGCCGCCAAGGCCGAGTTCCATGCCATCGAGCGCTGGCGTGAGCGTCTCCTGGAGGATGACCAGGCGCTTACCGCATGGCTCGCTGCCCACCCGCGCGGCGATGCCCAGCACGCCCGCCAGCTCATCCGCAACGCGCGTCGCGAACTGGCCGAGGGCAAACCGCCGAAATCCAGCCGCGAGCTGTTCCGCTTCCTGCGCGATGTAGGGGAGGACTAAGCGTCCTCTTTCGTTAGGGGTCGTGCCGCGCGCCGACGCATCGCATTGCGCGCATCAGTCGAATCCGCCGACAGCTCTGTCGGCACTTCATCAACCACGACGCCTGGCTGTCGGGATTTTTTACACTTGCAGACGGCGCGTGGCCGCGCGCCCGCGCGGAAGCCGTATTCAAGGTGCTTGTCCGGCGTGGCACAGGGCTTGCTTTGATTTCTATACTCTACGCTCCGCCCGCCTATCCAGATCGCCATGTCCTTGATACACCCTGCCCAGCCGCCCGCTGAAAAGCTGGTTTTCATCAGCCATCCCGGGGTGCTGGCACGCCTGTTGGCCGAGTTGGGCGGCGCCACCGACGTCGGCGAAGCGGGAGGCCGCCTGTTCATGCTGGACCCGGCCCTCGCCCTGCTCGCCCTGGAGGCCCTGGGCCAGTTGCATCCCGGCTGCCAACTCGCGGACATGCAGTTCGAGCAGCACCTGGCGCGCCTGGATCCGGTCACCGTCAAGAGCCTGGCCCTGGCCAGCGCGGCCGAGCAACTGGCCTCGCCGCCCTTCTCGCCCGAGACCCTGGAGACGGGCTGGCGCAAGGCCCTCGCCACCGCCCATTTCAGCCGCGCCCTGGCGGAGAAGGCGGGCTATCCGGGACTGGACGAAGCCTGGCTGGCCGGGCTGCTGTGCTGGCTGCCACGCTTCGCGCGCAACGCCGGCTCGGACGCCGAGGCCGGCCGCCAGCAGGCCCTCGCCGCGCTCGACCGACTGCCGCTGCGCACCTTCCTGCCGGACGTGCTGCGTTACCTCAACGAACCCGCCCAGCGCCTGCGCGATGCCGCGCCGCTGGTGCGCATGGCGGTGGCCGCACACCGCCAGACCATGAACTATCCGGCCTGGATCCCGGCCATGCCGCATCCCGACACCCTGGTGCTGGCCGCCCCCATCGAGCGTGAACAGATCAGCGAAATCTATCTGGCCATGGGCCGCGCCGTCGACACGCTGGCTGCGGAGAACAGTTACCGCCAATCCGGTGAGATCGCCCGCGAGCTCAGCCGCATGGGACGTCTGGAAATGGTGGCCGGCGCGCATCCGCAGGACACCGCCGCCGCCGTGCTCAGCCTGGCCGACAGCCTGGCCAGCCAGGATGGCCTGGGCCAGGCCATCTACCTGCATCTGAATCCGCGCAGCGGCGCGCTCGAAGGCCAGGCCCTCGGCGGCCGCCCGACCCCGCCCATCGCCATCCAGCCCGAGGGCAGCACCACCGCCGCCGCCTGGGCATTGCTGACGCGGGCGCCGGTGGTGGTGACCCTGGACGCGCCGGCGGACGCGGCCGTGCTCGACCTGCAGATCATCCGCCAGGCCGGCGCCGAAGGGCTGGCGGCGATTCCCATCGGCTCCGGATCGCCGCTGGGCGTGTTGCTGGTTTGCGGTAGCCGCCAGGCCCTGAGCGCGGTCGCCGCGAATCCCATGCATTACGCCAGGCTGGGCGAACTCGCCGGCCGCCTGGTTCAGGCCGCGACAGCCGCGCCGTCGCAGAGCGGCGGCGAAGCCCTGGCGGCGAAGGTGCGCCGCACCGCGCACGAGATCAACAACCCCCTCGGCATCATCAAGAACTATCTGGCCATCCTGAAGATCAAGTTGGGGGACGAGGCGCCCATCGCCGATGAGTTGCGCATCATGCACGAGGAGCTCGACCGCATCGTGCGCATCATGCGCGGCATGGTCCAGGACGAGGCGCCGACCGGATCGTTCCTCGAGCCGACCGACGTCAACGCGCTGATCGAAGACCTGGTGAAGGTGACGGATCCGTCCTGGCAGAACCGCGGCGTGCGCATCGTCCTCGCCCTCGATCCCGCCCTGCCGCTGCTGCCCTGCGACCGTGACAAGCTCAAGCAGATCGTCCTCAACCTGCTGCTCAACGCCCTCGAAGCGACTCCCGAGGGCGGCAGCGTGCGCCTGGAGACCAACGCCCTGGTCAACCACCGCCAGGAGAAGTTCGTCGAAATCCTGGTCGCCGACTCCGGTTCCGGCATCCCCGCCGAACTGGCGGGCCGCGTGTTCAGCCCCGTCGAATCAGCCAAGGGCGGCGGCCACGCCGGTCTCGGCCTGTCCATCGTCAAGGCCCTGACGCAGGCCATCCACGGCACCATCGCCTTCAAGAGCCACGCCACCGGCACCACATTCCAGCTATCATTTCCCACGGCCACGGGAGCACCCCCAGCGGAGAACCCGTAACCGCATGCCGATACCAGCGAAGGGCCGACCTTGATGCCGGGCAACTCCCCTCTCACCCACAGCAGCGCGCCCCTGATCAGTCTCCTGATCGTGGAGGACGAGCCGCGCTATCTGGAGAGCACCCGCCTGCTGGTCTCGCAATACGTGCATGCCGTCGATACCGCCGTCTCCGGCGCCCAGGCCATGGCCCTGCTGAACCGGCGCGCCTACGACCTGGCCCTGGTCGATCTGCGTCTGCCGGACGCCAGCGGCCACGACATCATGGCCTACATCCGCCAGCATCATCCGGGCTGCCGCGTCATCGTCATGAGCGGCGACAGCCAGATCGATTCCGCCATCCAGTCGTTGCGCCTGGGCGCCTACGATTACCTGCGCAAGCCCTGTGAGCCCGACGAACTGATCAAGACCATGCGCAACGCCGTGGCCAAGCTGCAACTGGAACGCGACAACGCCCGCATGCTGCAGCAGCTGGAGCAGTCCGAGCAGTGGCACCGGCTGCTGGTCAACACTTCGCCGGACGTCATCTACACCCTCGACGCGCAGGGCGCCTTCACCTACGTCAACGACAGCATCGAGCGCACCCTGGGCTACGCGCCGGCGGAACTCATCGGCAAGGACTACCTGGTGCTGGTGCCGCCCGGCGAGGTCGAAAACGCCCGCTGGCGCCTGAACGAGCGCCGCACCGGCGAACGCGCGACACACAACCACGAGCTCCAGCTCAAGCGCAAGGAGGACCTGCTCAGCGCCCTGTCCGAGCACACCTCGGCGGATCACGTGGTGGTGGAACTGTCCGCCATGGGCATGTACCGCGCGGTGGATGCCGATCACCGCGAATTCCTCGGCAGCTACGGCGTCGCCCGCGACATCAGCGAGCGCAAGGAGGCCGAGGCGACCATCGCCTTCCAGGCCTATCACGACCTGCTCACCGGCCTGCCCAACCGCGCCCTGTTCAAGGACCGCCTCGGCCAGGCCATCGTCCACGCCAAGCGGCACGGCCAGACCCTTGCCACACTGTTCCTGGACATGGACCGCTTCAAGGTGGTCAACGACACCCTCGGCCACCTGGTCGGCGACGGCCTGCTGCAGGCGGTCGCCCAGCGCCTGCGCGGCAGCCTGCGCGAAGGCGACACCCTGTCGCGCATCGGCGGTGACGAGTTCATGCTGCTGCTGCCGCACATCCGCGGTCGCGACAATGCCGCCTTCATCGCGGAAAAGATCCTCGCTTCGCTGAAGCAACCCTTCAACGTCGAGGGCCACGAGATCTTCGTCGGCATCAGCATCGGCATCGCCGTATACCCGGACGACGGCGACACCATCGAAAGCCTGGTCAAACACGCCGACATCGCCATGTACCACGCCAAGGACAGCGGCCGGAACGACTACAAGTTCTTCACCAGTGACCTGCGGAACTCCTTCAACGGCCGGCTGGCGGTGGAAAACGAGATGCGCCACGCCTTGGAGAAGCAGCAGTTCGAGGTCTTCTACCAGCCGCAGGTCGCCATCGCCGACCAGCGCATCCGCGGCATGGAGGCGCTCATCCGCTGGAACCATCCCAGCCGCGGCATGGTGCCGCCCAACGAATTCATTCCCATCGCCGAGGACTGCGGCCTCATCACCCCGATCAACGAATGGGTGCTGGCCGCCGCCTGCCGCCAGGCCAGCCTGTGGCGCGACGCCAGCCTGCCGCCGATCACCATGGCGGTGAACCTGTCGGCGCGGCAGATCGAGCATCCCCAGTTCGTCGACAAGTTCACCCAGTGCCTGCGCGAGAATGGCATGGCCGGGCGCGGCATCGAGATCACCGAGAGCACCCTGATGCGCGACATGGACGGCAGCATCGAGAAGCTGCGCAAGCTCGCCGACCTCGGCGTGGAAATCTCCATCGACGACTTCGGCACCGGCTACTCCTCCCTGTCCTATCTCAAGAAGCTGCCCATCCACACCCTGAAGATCGACCGCAGCTTCATCCACGACCTCAACGGCCACCTCGACAACGGCAGCACCATCGTCGCCGGCATCACCGCCATGGCCAAGGGCCTCAACCTCAACGTGGTGGCCGAGGGCGTGGAGACCCGCGCGCAGCTCGACTACCTGAGTTCCCTCGGCTGCGACGCCTACCAGGGCTTCCTGTTCAGCCGGCCGGTGGCGGTCGACAAGGCCACCGACCTGCTGGCGCGGCAAAAAGACTGAGCCCCACGCCCCGGCTTCCGGGAAAATAGGCGGTTGTTCCATCTCGTGCACGCGCCATGGCCCACGACCGCCTGCGTTCCGATTCGATGACCCCGCGCCCCACCGCCGGCCAGTGGCGCGCGGCCTGGTCGCTGGCGCCCTACGTCTGGCGCTACAAGAACCGCGTGCTGCTGGCCTTCGCCCTGCTGCTGGCGGCGAAGCTGGCCAACGTGGCGGTGCCGCTGGTGCTGAAGGAGATCGTCGACGGCCTCGACCGGCCCGATCCTGCCCTGCTCGCCCCGGCCTTGGCCTTCGTCGTCCTCTACGGTCTGCTGCGCTTCGGCAACACCGCCTTCACCGAACTGCGCGACGCCCTGTTCTCGCGCGTGCTGCAACGCGCCATGCGCGGCGTCATCCACGACGTGTTCGAGCGCCTGCACGCGCAATCCCTGCGCTTCCATCTCGAACGCCGCACCGGCGGCCTCGCCGTGGACATCGAGCGCGGCGCCCGCTCGATCCGCTTCCTGATCAACTTCACGCTGTTCAACATCGGCCCCACCCTGCTGGAGATCCTCATGGTGGCGGGGGTGCTGTTCGCCAAGTACGACCCCTGGTTCGGCGCCATCACCCTGATGACTTTGGTCGTCTACATCGCCTTCACCGTGCTGGTGACCAACTGGCGCCTGAAATACCGGCGCGCCATGAACGAGACCGACGCCGCCGCCAACGCCCGTGCCATCGACAGCCTGCTCAACTACGAGACGGTGAAGTACTTCAACAACGAGCGCTACGAATCCGAGCGGCTGCGCGCCGACCTCGGCCGCGCCGAGAACGCCGCGGTGGCGAGCGAGGTGTCGCTGGCCTGGCTCAACGCCGGCCAGGCCTTCATCATCGCCTGCGGCGTCACCGCCATGATGGGCCTGGCCGCGCGGGGCGTGGCGGAGGGCAGGATGACCCTCGGCGACCTGGTGCTGGTCAACGCCTACCTGATCCAGTTGTTCATCCCCCTGAACTTCCTCGGCACCGTGTACCGGGAGATCCGCAACGCGCTCACCGACATGGAAAAGCTGTTCGGCCTGCTCAGGCAACCCCCGGAAATCCGCGACGCCGACGACGCCCGGCCCCTGGCTGTGGGCGCCGGCGAGGTGCGCTTCGAGGCGGTCGGCTTCGCCTACGACCCGCGCCGGCCCATCCTCTCCGGGGTCGACTTCGTCATCCCGCCCGGTCGCAAGCTCGCCGTGGTGGGCGCCAGCGGCGCCGGCAAATCGACCCTGTCGCGCCTGCTGTTCCGCTTCTTCGACGTCACCGCCGGCCGCATCCTCATCGACGGTCAGGACATCCGCGCGGTCACCCAGGATTCCCTGCGCGCCCGCATCGGCATGGTTCCGCAGGACACGGTGCTGTTCAACGACACGCTCTACCACAACATCGCCTACGGCCGCGTCGACGCCAGCCGCGAGGAGGTCATCGAGGCCACGCGCGCCGCCCATCTCGACGGCTTCGTCGCCAGCCTGCCGGAGGGCTACGACAGCCTGGTCGGGGAACGCGGCCTGAAACTGTCCGGCGGCGAGAAGCAGCGCGTGGCGATCGCCCGCGCCATCCTCAAGAACCCGCCCATCCTGGTGTTCGACGAGGCCACCTCCTCGCTGGACAGCGCCACGGAACAGGCCATCGGCGAGGAACTCGCGCGCATCTCGGAGAACCGCACCACCCTGGTCATCGCCCACCGCCTGTCGACGGTGGTGGACGCGGACGAGATCCTGGTGCTGGAAGGCGGCCGCATCGTCGAGCGCGGCGACCACGCCGCCCTGCTTGCCCTGGACGGGCGCTACGCCGCCATGTGGCGCTTGCAGTTGCGCGAGGAAAAGCCGGCGGACTGAGCGCGGCGTCGGCTCAGGCCGTCGCGCGGATCACCGCCAGGAAGGCCTCGCCGTAGCGTTCCAGCTTGGCTTCGCCCACCCCGGACAGGCGGGCGAACTCGGCCAGGCATTGCGGCCGCTCGGCCACCATCGCGGCCAGGGTCTTGTCGGCGAACACCACGTAGGGCGGCACGCCCTGGGCCTGGGCGAGTTCCCGGCGCTTTGCGCGCAGGGCCTCGAACAGGGGATCGCCGGCGACCTGGTCGGCGGTGGTGCCGGCCCTGGCCTTGCGGCTCTTGCGCTTGGTTTCCAGATGCTGTCGGCCCAGCAGCAGGCTTTCCTCGCCCTTGAGCAGGGGCCGGCAGGTCTCGCTCAGGGCGAGGCCGCCGTGGCCTTCCGCGTCCACCGCCAGGTAGCCGCGCGCCACCAGTTGCCGGAATACGGCGCGCCATTCCTTTTCGGCAAGCTCGGTGCCGATGCCGAAGGTGGAGATCTTGTCGTGGCCGAAACGGCGCATGCGCTCGTCGTCCTTGCCCAGCAGCACGTCGATCAGGTAGTTGACGCCGAAGCGCTGGCCGGTGCGGTGTACGCAGGACAGGGCCTTGCGCGCCGCCTCGGTGGCGTCCCAGGTCTCCTGGGGCTCCAGGCAGTTGTCGCAGTTGCCGCAGGGTTCCGGCAGGTTGTCGCCGAAATAACCCAACAGCGTCTGTCGTCTACAGGTGGTCAGTTCGCAGTAGCCCAGCATGGCGTCCAGCTTGCGCCGCTCCAGGCGCTTGTGGGCCTCGTCCGCCTCGGAGTTGTCCACCATCTGCCGCAGCAGGATCACGTCCGCCAGGCTGTAGCGCATCCAGGCCTCGGCGGGCTCGCCGTCGCGCCCCGCGCGGCCGGTCTCCTGGTAGTAGGCCTCCAGGCTCTTGGGCAGGGAAAGGTGGGCGACGAAGCGCACGTCCGGCTTGTCGATGCCCATGCCGAAGGCGATGGTGGCCACCATGACGATGCCGTCCTCGTTGAGGAAACGGGTCTGGTTGTGCTTGCGCGCGGCGGCGTCCATGCCGGCGTGGTAAGGCAGAGCGGTCAAGCCCTTGGCCTCGAGCCAGGCCGCCACCTCGTCCACCTTCTTGCGCGACAGGCAATAGACGATGCCCGCCTGCCCCGCGTGGCGTTCCTCGATGAAACGCAGCAGTTGCTCCCGGGCGCCGCCTTCGTCGACGCGCACGTGGTAGCGGATGTTGGGACGGTCGAAGCCGGTGACGAAATGGCGGGCGTCTTCCAGCCGCAGGCGCTGGGCGATCTCCTTGCGGGTGGGCGCGTCCGCCGTGGCAGTCAGGGCGATGCGCGGCACCTCCGGGAAGCGCTCGTGCAGGATGCGGAGCTGCACGTATTCCGGCCGGAAATCGTGGCCCCACTGGGATACGCAATGGGCCTCGTCGATGGCGAACAGAGCGGGCCGGATGCGCGACAGCAGGTCCAGGAAGCGCTCCGTCAGCAGCCGCTCCGGCGCCACGTAGAGCAGGTCGAGGCGCCCCGCGAGCAGATCGTTTTCCACGCGCCGGGCGGCGTCCAGGCTCAAGGACGAATTGAGGAATTCAGCCTTCACGCCCAGTTGCTTCAGCGCCGCAACCTGATCCTGCATGAGGGCGATGAGCGGCGAGACGACGATGCCGGTGCCCGGCCGCGCCAGGGCCGGCAACTGGTAGCACAGCGACTTGCCGCCGCCGGTGGGCATGAGCACCAGGGCGTCGCCGCCGGCGATCAGGTGGCGGACGATGGCCTCCTGGTGGGGACGGAAACTGGCATAGCCGAAGACCGATTGCAGCAGGTCCGCCGCGTCCACCCTGGTCGTTTGTGTGGGTCCTGACATGGGCCCGGACTATAGCCGGGACGCTAGTCAGGAACTAGCAGCCTGTCGGACTTTGGACGCGGGATGCGTTGGGCGTTTGGACGGATGGATGCAAGGCGCGTCGCGCAGGCCATGGTCGTTCCATGGCCAAGCGACGCAACACAGCAGGCGCCGTCCAAACGCCCAACCCGAAGGGCCGGGGCCGCTTTTTGCGCAGGGCGGTGTTGCGGCTCGCTTGTTTGGAATGACCAAACGGCGCTTCGCCGCGCCTTGCCCTGCGCAAAAATCGGCCCCGGCGCACCCACGGCCAAAGTCCGACAGGCTGCTAGCGGGGCGTATCGCAGGAGCCGCCGGAACAGGCGCCGCCACCGCCGCAGGATCCGCACTTGCCGGTTTCCCGGAAGGGACCCAGTTCCGGATGGCGGCGGGCGAAGCCTTCATAGATGCGCTGCACGGCGATGCCGAACAGAGCGATGCAGAGGATCAGACCGATGGTGATCAGGTAGGTGTCCATGCCCCTACTCGCCCGCCCCCAGGCCGGCGAAGCCCATGAAGGCCAGGGACAGCAGGCCCGCCAGCATCAGCGACAAGGCGGTGCCCTGCACCACGTTGGGCACGCCGGCCAGGTTCAGGCGCTCGCGCAGGCCGGCCATCAGCAGCAGCGCCAGGGTGAAGCCGGCGCCGGCGCCGAGGGCGAACACCAGGGCTTGCGCGAGGCTGTATTCGCGCGCGGTCTGGAACAGGGCGACGCCGAGGATGGCGCAGTTGGTGGTGATCAGCGGCAGGTAGATGCCCAGCGCGCGGAACAGGGCCGGGCTGTACTTCTTCATCACCATTTCCACCAGTTGCACCGCCGAGGCGATGATGACGATGTAGGAGATCAGGCGGAGGAATTCCAGCTCGAAGACGGTCACCAGGTAGTTGAGTCCGTAGGCGCACAGGCTGGCCACCAGCATGACGAAGGAAGTGGCGGCGCCCATCGGCAGGGCGGTGTTGAGGCGGCCGGAGACGCCGATGAACGGGCACAGGCCGAGGAACATGGCGAGCACGAAGTTGTTGGCCAGCACCGTGGCCAGGAAGATCTGGGTGAGTGTCGCTTCAGCCATGGCTCGCCTCCCCCGCGGCGACAACGGGTTCCCGCGGCGCCGGCTTGCGGTTGCGCCACCAGTTGAACAGCAGCAGCCAGGCGCCCAGCACGAAGAAACCGCCGGGCGGCAGCACCATCACCACCCAGGGCTGGAAGTCCGGCCCGAACAGGGGCACGCCGAACAGGGTTCCGGCGCCCAATATCTCGCGCACCGAACCGAGGGCGAACAGGCCGATGCTGAAACCGATGCCCATGCCCAGGGCGTTGATCAAAGCGCGGCCGGGGGCGAACTTGGAGGCGTGGGCCTCGGCGCGGCCGAGGATCATGCAGTTCACCACGATGAGCTGGATGAAGGCGCCGAGGGCTTCGTAGAGCTCCAGGCTGATGGCGGCGATGAGGTAATCGACGATGGTGACGAAGGTGGCGATGATGACGATGTAGGTGGCGATGCGCACTTCCCTGGGCACGATCCTGCGCATCAGCGACACCAGCAGGGCCGAGCCCAGCAGCACGAAGGTGGTGGCCGCGCCCATGGCCAGGGCATTGACCGCCGACACCGTCACCGCCAGGGCCGGGCACAGGCCCAGCACCATCACGAACACCGGGTTCTGCTTCCAGATGCCTTCCAGGAACTCGTCCAGGTTGGTGGGGGGGGTCTGACCGGGGATGACCATCTCATTGCCCTCCTTGCAACTTGTCCAGATGCGGCGCCAGCAGGGGCACCAGTTTCTGGGCGCTGTCGTTGATGCCGCGGGCGACGGCGCGGGACGTCACGGTGGCGCCGGAGATGGCGTCGATCTCCCAGGGGTTCTGCTTGCCGCCGTTCTTCACCACCCGGATCGGGTTGGCCAGGGCGTCGCCGGCGGCGCCGAGGCGCGCATCCAGGGCCTCGAAATTCTTCAGGAAGGCCTTGTCGAAAATGATCTTGTCGCCGATGCCGGGGGTTTCCCGGTGGCCGACCACGCCGAAGCCGTCGATGGCCTGTTTGGCGGGATTGTAGGCATACAGCACGCGCACCATGTCGGCGTAGCCCATGGCCGCCGCCTCGGCGGCCAGGCCCCTGAGCTGGCCGGCCTGGTCGTAGGCGGCGTAGAACTTCACCGCGCCGGCCGGCACGGCGCCGCCCTCGGGCACCAGGCCGGCCTTGCCGACGTGAAACGCCTTCATGCTGTGCGCGCCGGGAATCACCTTGAACACCGCCCGCTCCAGGGCGACGCGCTTGTTCGCGTTGATGGCCTCCAGGGTGTTCTGGTAGGTCAGCACCAGCAGGATGCCGCATACCGTGGCCACCAGGCCGAGGGTGCGGATCATGGCGGCGCTGGGGGTGACGGGTTGCAGGGTGGCCTCGCTCATGCCTTCTTCCCCTTCCCCGCGCCGAACACGCGTGGCTGGGTGACTTGGTCGATCAGCGGCGTCAGCGCGTTGCCGAGCAGGATGGCGTACATGATGCCCTCGGTGAGTCCGCCGAAGTAGCGGATCATCACCGTGGTGACGCCGATGAGAATGCCGTAGATCCACACGCCGAGCGGGGTGACCGGCGAGGTCGCCATGTCGGTGGCCATGAACACCGCGCCCAGCACCAGGCCGCCCGACAACAGCACGAAATAGGGCGGCGGAAAGCGAGTCGGATCGAACAGGTGGAACAGCAGGGCGAGCAGCAAGGCGCTGCCCAGGATCGCCGCCGGAATGCGCCAGTCGAGAAAACGCCGGGCGGCGAGATACAGGCCGCAGACCAGGACCAGCAAGGCGGAGGTCTCGCCGACCGAGGCCGCGGACACGCCGGACAGCATGTCGCCGAAGTCGGCCACCTGATTCTCGAATTTCCAGCGCGCCAGCGGGGTCGCGCCGGTGAAACCGTCGACCACGTGCCCCTTCACCCAGGCGGTGATGTCGGGCGGGATCATCAGCGGCGCCGTCAGGGTGGTCGGGACGAACTCGCTGAAGCGGCCGGGAAACTGCGCCGGCACCCAGGTGGTAATGGCCACCGGGAAGGCCGCCTGGACGAAGGCGCGCCCGACCAGGGCGGGGTTGAAGACGTTGTAGCCGATGCCGCCGAACAGGGCCTTGCCCAGGGCGATGGCGGCGAAACCGGCGACGACGCCCATCCACAGCGGGAAGGACGGCGGCAGGGTGAGCGCCAGCAGCAGACCGGTGATGGTGGCGGACCAGTCGGACAGGGTGCTGGCGGTAGAAGACAGGCGGTTGAACAGGCGCTCGGTGAGCAGGCAGGTGGCGACCACCGTCAACATCAGGGCCAGGGCGGAGAGGCCGTATTGCCAGACCGCGAAGGCACAGATGGGCAGCAGCGCCAGCACCACGTGGAACATGATGCGTTCGACGCTGGTGCCCTTCACCACATGCGGCGCGGTGCGGAGTTCAAGACGGAGCGGTTGGGTCATGGCGGTTCGGGCGCGATTTCAATCGGGATGCACGGAGGGTTTCCTGCCGTGCGTCGGCGGCGCGCCGAAGTCGAAGCGTTCGCCGCTCTCGTGCGCGGGAGCCTTGGCGGCCACGCGCTCGCGCAGGATCGCCTTGGCCACCTTGAACTGCTGCACCAGGGGAATGTGGGCGGGGCAGACATAGGTGCAACAGCCGCACTCGAAGCACTCGCCGATGTGGTGGTCGCTGCTCATCAGGTCGTACTCCCGCCGCGCCGCCAGCATGCCCAGCATGGACGGGTTCAGGCCCATGGGACAGACGTTCACGCACTCGCCGCACTTGATACAGGGATAAGACCGGCGGGACGCCGGTGCCTCGATGTGGCGTCGGTCGAACACCAGGATGCCGGACACCGCCTTGGTCACCGGCACCTCCAGGGAAGCCACGGCCTGGCCCATCATGGGGCCGCCCAGGATGATCTCGCGCTCGGACACGTCTTGCGCGCCGGCCCACTCCAGCACCGTGCGCATGGGCGTGCCGATGGGCACCCAGTAATCGCCGGGCTTTTTGATGCCGGGCCCGGTGACCGTCACCACGCGTTCGGTGAGGCCCTGGCCGGCGGGCAGGATCTGGCCCAACTGGGTCAGGGTGCCGACGTTGTTGACCACCACGCCGACGTGCATGGGCAGCTTGCCGGGCGGCACCTCGATGCCCAGCAGGGACTTGATCAACATCTTCTCGGCGCCCTGCGGATACTTGGTCGGCACCACTTCGACGCTGATGGCGCCGTCGGCCGGCAGTCGCGCGCGCATGGCCGCGGCGGCGTCGGGCTTGTTGTCCTCGACGCCGATGATGGCGCGCCCGGCGCCGATGGCGCGCATGGCGATGCGGATGCCCTGCATGAGGTCATCCGGATGCTCGCGCATCAGCTTGTGGTCACAGGTGAGATAGGGCTCGCACTCGCAACCGTTGACGATCAGCGTGTGGATGGCGAACTCGCCCGGCACGGTCATCTTCGCGTGGCTGGGAAAGGCGGCGCCGCCCAGGCCGACCATGCCGGAGTCCTGGATGACCTGCAGCAATTCCTTGGGGCTCAGGGCGTCCAGGTCGCGCGGCTCGGCCCAGCGGATTTCCTGGGTGGAGGCTTCATAGACCCGGATGACGATGGATTCCACCCAGGGACCGCGCGCGCTGGGCTTCAACTCGATGGATTCGACGACACCGTCGGCGGGGGCATGGATGGGCACCGACAGAAACCCGTTGGCCCGCGCGATGGGTTGGCCACGCACGACCTCCTCGCCGGCCCGGACGAGGGGCACCGCCGGCTTGCCGATGTGTTGCGCGAGGGGGAGGATCATGCGCGACGCGAACGGCATCCGACGAATCGGACTGCCGGCAGTGCTCTTGTTCCCGTCGGGGTGGACCCCGCGGGAGAATGTCTTTTTGCGCCAGGGAAACATTGGTTAGCGGGTAGCTGGTAGTGGGTAGTCGGTAGCTTTGATCTTGCGCGCCTTCGGCGCGGAAACTTCAGGCTACGATCTACTGGCTACCCGCTACCCGCTTCTCCTGTCAGTTGTACTTCGCCGCGCGGGCCATCAGTTTTTCGAGGCCCGGCTCGTTCATGTTCCAGGGCGTGCCGGGGTGCAGGCAGCCGGCGGTGCACTTCTCGGCGGACTTCACCAGGTCGGCGTACTTGTTGCCCTGGGGATTGATGACCACCACCTTCTTGTCGGCGTTGTACTGGAAGGTCTTCGGCGCGAGCTTGGTGCACTCGTCGCAGGCCGTGCATTCCGGCGTGTCCACGTACACCGGCTCGTAGCCGTCGGCGCTGGCCGCCGGCCGGGCCTGCGCCGGCGCGGCAGCGACAGCGGGCGCATCCACCGGGATGTCGGCACCGAAGCTGGCCAGACTGGCGCTGATCCTGCCCAGCAACTCGGCGCGGGCCTGCTCGGCGATGGCCTCGGTGTCCACGGCTTCCTTGTTGAGGCCGGCGACGTCGCGCAGCTGCTGCCAGAACTGCTGGCGCTCCTCGCAGGAGTTGACCAGCTCGGCGGAGACGATGACCCGCATCAGGCGCTGCTTCTTGTCCACCGCCCAGATGTAGGGGAACTTGCCGTCGCGCTCCTCGGCGGAGAGCTTGAGGAATTCGGCGACGGGCAGCATGTCGTCGTTCCAGGTCTCCGGCGGCGCCTTGCGGAACTGTTTGGCGAAGCGGCCTTCGGTCAGCGCGAAGTCGGCGAAGGTGAAGGGCAGTTCCATCTTCTGCTCGTCGCCCTGCTCGTCCTTGTAGGTCAGGGTGTAAACCGGCCACTCGGCATCCAGCTCCGGGTTGCCTTCCAGGCTGACACACTCGCTGAAGGTCGTGCCGGCGTCGGGATCGAAGCGGAACAACGGATAGGCGCGGGATTCCACCGCCATCTTCGACTGTTGCACCGAGGTATCGTCGCCGACGCCATGTTCCGGCGGGCAGACGGCATAGATGTTGAACAGCGCCGGACGCCGTGAATTCAGGCCGTCGATGAAGCTCTCGATCAGGTGGGTGGGGCTGGAGATGGCACCCTGCATGACATAGGCGGAGCGGTGCGCCATGCCGATGAGGGAGATTTCCTTGCGGATCTCCTTCTTGCCGTGGTCCTTCTTGCCGTAGGGCGACATGTCCGCCACCTGGCTGATGAAGCCGGAGGTGCAGGCCTGGCCGCCGGTGTTGGAATAGACCTGGGTGTCCACCACGAAGATCTTCACCGGCATCTGGGTCATCAGGGCGCGGGACAGGTTCTGGAAGCCGATGTCGTACATGGCGCCGTCGCCGCCCATGGCCACCACCGGCGGGCACAGCCGCCACTCTTCCTCGCTGAACTTGTCCCAGGTGAAGTAGGTGAACTCGGCGTCATGTACCGCCGGGTTGTAGCCGCCGTTGAGCTCGATTTCGGCCATGCGCACGGCCTTGAAGCCGTCCGCCATCTTCGTCATGTGGCCTTCGAACAGGCCCAGGGCCACGGAGGGCGAGTCCTGGAACAGGTGCGAGGTCCAGGGGAAGGGATAGGGGCTGTAGGGGAAGGTGGAACCCCACACCGAGGTGCAGCCGGTGGCGTTGACGATGCCCATCTCGGCGCGGCCGCGGCCGGTGGGGCCTTGCATGTAGCGCCAACGCAGGTCCTTCAGGCGAGCCAGCAACTGCGTCACCCACTTCAGCCATTGCGGGTCGATGGGCTGCACCTGGGCCCGCTGCTTGAGACTTTCGGAGAGGTTGGCGAGGGTCAGATCCTGGCCCTTGCTCGCCTCCACGGCGGCCAGCACGGCGCCGGTGTTGGACAAGTCGACGGTCTCGGTGAGCTTCATGCGCAGATGCTTTTCCAGACCATCGACGAGGCCGTCCAGCTTCTGCACGAAGGCCGCCACCCGCGGCTGCATCAGCGCGGTGACAGTGGAAGTGAACAGGTGGATGGAGGTCTTCTCGCCGCAGCCCAGGCAGGCGCCGTCGCCGCAGTTCATGGAGTTGTAGTTTTTCTTGTCGAGCAGCAGGGTTTCCAGGGCGCCGATCTTCTCCTCCAGATCGTCGATGCGGTCGTATTCCCTGGGCGTGGTGGGCAGGTCGAGCCAGAAATTCCAGTCGGCGCGCAGGGTGGCGATGCTGTCCTCGGTCTGCGTCACCATCTTCAGGGCATCGTCATCGCACACTTCGACGCAGAGCGCGCAGCCCTTGCAGGTATAGGGATTGACGGTGATGGAGAAGAGGCCGCCGGAGCCCTTGTTCTTCTTTTCCTTGTTGGTCCAGTACGGCTTGGTGGTGGCGAACTGGAAGGCGCCGATCTCCTTCTCCAGCAGGTGGTATTCCTCCTCCATGGCCGCGTTGCCCTGGTTGGGATCCTCGTGCATGGCGTCCTCGATGGCCCGCTTGAGCAGGGCGCGCACATCGAGGCCGTCCTTGTCGAGGGCGCCGCGCAGCTTCTTCTCGATGGTGCGCACGCCCTTGCGCAGGAAGCGGGTGATGCGGCCGCTGGTCTCGATGTTGGTGACGGCGGTATTGAGCACGTCGCCGACGGTGGAGACCAGGCCGGGAATGGCGGAATCCGGGCACTGCACGTAGCAGTTGCCGCAGGCGGTGCAGTTCTCGGCGATCCACACCGGATGCTCGAAGCGGATCTGCGTCATGTCCCGATAGACGCCGGTGACGGCGGGCACCAGGGCCAGCCCCATGAAGGGATCGGCCAGGTTGTCGGAGCCCTTGCCGGAAATGTAGAAGTTGCCGGTCTGTTCCCAGAAGCGATGGATGTCGGCGGCCTTGTCCAGCCGGCCGTCGTTCTCCGGCATGCGCTTCAGCATGATGGGCAGGGCGGGCATGACCTTGGCGCCCGGCGCCTGGCGCGCGCCCACCTTCTTCACTTCGGCGGGAATCTCGTGGATCTCGGTGTAACCGCGCTTCACCACGCGCAGGTTGTCCTGCACCACGCGCTCGCCCTTGCCGCCGAACTTGTCGCGCAACTGGTTCTCGATGGCCTTGAACAGGGATTCCTCGGTGAGGCCGGAACGCTGCTGGATGTCGGAAGCGTGGAAGAAGGCCCCCTGGAAGGCGATGCCCTGCATGCGCAATTGCAGGTCCGGGTTGAAGGATTCCTCGCGGGCGATGGTGAAGGCGTCCAGATAGAACACCTTGATGTCGTTGTCGACGATGGTCTTCTGGATGTGCAGCGGGAACGTGGCCCACAGCGCAGCGGCGTCCGGCAGGTTGCACTGGATGATGAACACGCCGCCCTTGGACAGGCCCGCCACCGCGTTGGTGTGGCCGAACACGTTGGGGTCGGGCGAGAGCACCACGTCGACGTGGGTGTATTCGCAATTGACGCGGATGGGTTCCGGCGCCGCCGACAGGTAGTAGGTAGTGGGCTGACCCTTCTTCTCGGAACCGTACTTGGGGTTCGCCTTGATGTCCCAGCCCAAGAGCTCGAACAGGGTCATAGCCAGGTTCTTGCCGGTGGTCACCGCGCCCCAGCCGCCCACCGAGTGCATGCGCACGGCGATGGCGCCCTTCGGCATCAGGTTGGGGTTCTCGCTGCCGCGCAGGGCCAGTTCCTTGATCCTGGGATAGGCGGCAACCAGTTCCTGCTGGTGGATTTCCTGCTTCGGGTTCGCCGCCTGGTCGCGCACGAAGTCGATGGAAAGATAGAAGAACTTCTTGTGCGCACCCTTGTCGAGCATGTTTTCGACCGCAGCCACCAGGGCTTCCGGTTGCAGGTCGCGCGAGCCCAGGCCATAACAGCCGGAATACAGGCGCGGCATGTCGCCGGCCTTGTAGGCGGCGTAGCCGGGGTAGGAAGTGGCGTCCATGCCGTTCTCGACGCACTTGGTCACGGTGGAACGCACTTCGCGCATCAGCGGCAGGTCTTCCGACAGCGGCTGGTCGGTGCGTTCCAGCACCGCCACGCCCTTCTTGCCCTTCAGCACATGGCCCAGCAGTTCGCCGGGGAAGGGACGGAAGCAAGTGATGTTGACCACGCCCACCTTGAGCTTGCGGTTCTCGCGCAGCCAGTCGGCGACGGCGGCGGCCTGCACGGTCATGGAGCCCATGCCGAGGATGAGGTAGTCGGCGTCATCGCAGAGATAAGTGTCGACGCGGCTGTACGTGCGGCCGGTCAGCTCGCCGAACTCGGCCATGCACTGATCCATGATGGCCGGGATGTGCTGGAAGAAATACGGACGCTGGGCGGCGGTGGCCTGCATGTGCGCGTCCTGGTTGGCGACGCCGCCGGACACCACCGGGCTGTCCACGTCCCAGATCGCCGGCACGCGGCGGCGCTGCGGACCGTAGAGGATTTCCTGTGCGGGGGTGGGCGTGGGGATGATGTCGTCGGGCTTGCCCAGGTATTCCTCCACCAGTTCCCGCTCCGGCACCAGCACCGGCTCGATCAGGTGGGTGGTCAAGAAGCCGTCCATGCCCATGATGGCCGGGGTGAGGGACAACTCGGCGGTCTTGCGCGCGATCAGGTTGAGGTCGGCGGCTTCCTGGGCGCTCTTCGCCATGACCTGGATGAAGCCGGTGTCGTCGACGCAGTGGTAGTCGTCATGGCCGCAGTGCACGTTCAGCGTGGCCTTGGTGATGGCGCGGCAGCCCATGTTGAGCACGTAGGGCAGGCGCTTGCCGACGGCGCCGTAGAGCGACTCGTGCATGAAGGCCACACCCTGGGCGGAGGAGAAGTTCACAGAGCGCAGGCCGGTCATTGCCATGCCGGCGGTGACGCCGGCGGCGGCGTGCTCGGATTCCGGCTCCAGGAAGATCAGCGGCCGGCCGGAGATGTTGACGTGGCCGGCGGCGGCGGCTTCCGACCAGTACTCGCCCATGTTGGTGGAGGGCGTGATGGGATAGGCGCCGGCGGCGTCGGAGGCTTCCCGCTCCACCAGGATGACGGCGGTGTTGCCGTCGATGGCGTCGCGCACGCCGGGGTACCTGGCGGCCTTGGCGCCGGTCTTGGTGGCGGTGCCCGGCTCGATGAGATGCATGGCGCCTAGGAGCTTGGAAATGGGGTTCTTGATCATGATGGAAGGCCTCTCAAACAACGTTGGCGCGCATCGGCAGCGCCTCTATGCGGATGATCTTCTTGGCTTCGCGGCCTTTCACCGCCTGGCCGTCCTGCAGCCAGACCATGGCCCCCGTGGGGCAGCGCTCGATCGCCACGGCAGACGCCAATCGGTTCTTGGCGTAGTCGATCACCGCCAGGTTGTTGTCCAGGCGGATCAGACCGGGGGCGGCATCCATGACGCATTTGCCGCAGGCGGTGCAGGCCACCTCGCATTGCGCCTCGGCAACATCGCCGTCCGCCCGGCTCCTGCAGGCCACCCAGAGCTTGTGGCTCACGGGCTGCAAGGAAAACAGGTCCTTGGGGCACACCTCGACGCAATCGCCGCAGGCGGAGCACAGATCGGCATCCACGACGGGAAGCCCGAAGGAATTCATGGTGATGGCGTCGAAGTCACACACCGACTCGCAATCGCCCAGGCCCAGGCAGCCCCAGGCGCAGGCCTTGCCGCCGCCGGACACTGTTGCGGCAGCGCGACAGCTACCGAGTCCCTGGTAGTGGGCACGCACGTAGGCGACATGGCTGCCGCCGGCGCAGGCCAGGCGCGCCACGCGCTTCTCCACGTCGCCCAGGGACACGCCCAGGAAACTGGCGATGTAGGCATTCATCTCCGGCGCGTTGACCGTGCACTTGCCCGGCACGATCTCGCCCGCCACCACCTGCTCGGCGAAGTTGCGGCAGCCGGCGGTGCCGCAGGCGCCGCAGTTGGACTTGGGCAGGTATTCCTCGACCTCGCCGATGCGTGGATCTTCATAGACATAGAGACGCTTGTTGGCCACCGCCAACAGCCAGGCCAACAGGGTGCCCAGGACGGCCATGAAGGCGCCTGCCACCGCGATGCCGGACATCATCTCCATCTCGAACACCTTTCTGGACTTGTGTATTCAACAATTCGGACCATCAAGTCGAAATTGTTGCAGTGCACAGTGTAAAAGTTTCACTCCTCAGGTCAGCCAATAATTTCAATCTTGCATATTGGCTGATTTAATGGTGCGATGCACAATACCCAAACTTATCCGCCTGGCCCGGGTATTCCTTTATAGGTGACCACCATGCCTTCCGATGCCCCGCTGTACTACAAGAACAACCGGCTCAAGCAACTGCGCGCCTTCTACCAGGTCGTCCGCTGCGGCAGCATTTCCAAGGCGGCCGACAAGCTGTTCCTCTCGCAACCCTCCGTCTCCCTGCAGATCCAGGCCCTGGAGCGGGAACTCAACGTGGTCCTGTTCGAGCGGCGCGGTCCCCACCTCAAGCTCACCCCCGAGGGCGAAGTCCTGTTCCAGCTTTCCGAGCCCCTGGTCGACGGCATCGACAAGCTGCAGGAAACCTTCGCCGGCCACTTCGGCAAGCTGGAATCGGGCGAACTCAAAATCGGCGCCGGCGAATCCACCATCCTCTACATCCTGCCGGAACCGGTGCGCCAGTTCGTCACCGCCTACCCCAAGGTGCAGCTCAAGATGCACAACGTCACCGGCCGCGACGGCCTGAAGATGTTGCGCTCCGACGAGATCGACTTCGCCGTGGGCTCCATGCTGGAGGTGCCCGAGGACATCGAATACAAGCCGGTGGTGAACTACGACCCCATGCTCATCACCCCCCTGGGCCACCCCCTGGCGGAAAAATCCGCCGCCGGCGGCGAGATCACCCTGGAGGACGTCAGCCAGTACGGTCTCATCCTGCCGCCCAGCCACCTGTCCACCTGGCGCATCGTCAAGTACGTGTTCCAGCAGAACAACCTCACCTTCACCGTCACCCTGGAAGCCGGCGGCTGGGAAGTCATCAAGAAATACGTCAGCCTGGGCATGGGCATCTCCATCGTCACCGACATCTGCCTGGAAGGCACCGAACCCCTGGTGCGCATCCCCCTCACCCAGTACTTCCCCCAGCGCAGCTACGGCCTGGTGTTGAGAAAGGGCCGCTTCCTCTCGCCCCAGGCGAGAAGGTTCATGGAGATCATGGAAGGGGTGTTCGCGGCGAATTGAGCGGCGCGTAAGCTCGACGCGCGCGACTCATGCCGCCCGGGCCGACAACGCCCTGACGATAAAATCCCGCGCCACGCGCGGCTTCGGCACGCGCATATCGAACCAGCCGCGCACGTCGTCGTCGAGGCCGAGGCCGTGCATGTAGTTGTACAGCGCCTTGTTGAGGGCGACGCCAAGGCGGTCGTGATCGACGCCGGCGGGGTCGATGAAGCCGACGTCGTTGCGCGCGAAACTCACCGGCGGCAACGGTTTCAGTATCACGCCGTAGTCCTCCGGGCGCAGACCCACCGGCGCATGCACGGTGCAGGCGAAGCGATGGAAGAAACCGGACTGGATGCAGCCGGCGGCGAACAACTGGCGCACGTATTCGAGCGCGTCGACGGTGTCCTGCACGGTCTGCGTCGGGAAGCCGTACATCAGGTAGGCGTGCACCAGGATGCCGGCTTCGGCGAAGGCATGGGTGACGCGCGCCACCTGCGGCACCGAGACACCCTTTTGCATCAATTTCAGCAGGCGGTCTGAAGCCACTTCGAGACCGCCGGACACCGCGATGCAGCCGCTGTCGGCGAGTTGCCGGCAGAGTTGCGGGGTGAAGGATTTCTCGAAGCGGATGTTGCCCCACCAGGATATCGCCCGGTTGCGGCGGCGGAGTTCCTCGGCCAGCGCCTTCAGCACCTTGGGCGGCGCGGCTTCGTCGACGAAGTGAAAACCGGTCTGGCCGGTCTCCGCGATGACCGCCTCGATGCGGTCGGCCAGCAATTCGGCGCCGGTGGCATCGTAGCGCGCGATGTAATCCAGGCTGACGTCGCAGAAGCTGCATTTCTTCCAGTAGCAGCCGTGCGCCACGGTCAGCTTGTTCCAGCGCGCGTCCGACCAGAGCCGGTGCATCGGGTTGAGCATATCCAGGATCGCCAGGTAGCGGTCCAGCGGCAGGCCGTCCCAGGTCGGCGTGCCGACCTCGGCGAAGGGGATGTCCGCCTCGCCGCAATCGAAATAACGCACAGCGCCGCCCTCGCGCAGGAAGGTGCGCACCAGTCGATCCGCCCCCCGCTCGCCGCGCAGGTGTGCGAGCAGCGCCAGCAACGGGCGCTCGCCGTCATCCAGGGTGACGTAGTCGAAATAATCGAACACGCGCGCTTCCTTGAGTTCGCGCAGCTCGGTGTTGACGAAGCCGCCGCCGAGCACGGTGCGGATGTGGGGGTGCGCGGCCTTGATCGCCTGTGCGACGCGGAAGGCGGCATAGACGTTGCCGGGGAAGGGCGCTGACACCAGCACCAGATCCGGCGCGTGCCGCGCGATGGCCTCCAGGGTCAGCTCGCCCAGGGTGGTGTCGACCAGGTTGGGCGGCGCCGCCAGGGCCGCGGCGAGCGGTTCGAAACTGGCCTGGCTTTGCGCCAGCGACTCGGCATAGCGCACGAATTCGAAACGCGCGTCGACCGCCTCGCGCAGCACGTCGGCAAGATCGTTGAGGTACAGCGTCGCCAGATGCCGGGCGCGGTCCTGCACGCCGAGCGCGCCGAACGCCCAGGCCAGCGGATCGCCGCCGTCCGGGTCGATGTAGACGTCGAGCGCGGCGAAGCGCGGCCCCTCCGGCAGGAAATCACGCCGCGCGATGCGATGCGCGAGGCTGGGATCGCGCCCCTGCAGGAAGGCGACGACGGCGTCGATGCTGGCGAGATACCTCGGGAAATGCTCGGCGAAGGCGACGAGCACCGGCGCCCGCCGCGCCGGCGGGATGACCTCGACGCGGGCGCGGATCGCGCGCAGCCCGTCCGGCGTGAACAAGCGCAGCACCAGGGCCAGGGCAAGATCTTCCTGCGTGGCGGCGACGCCGCGCGAACGCAGGAAGCCGGTGAGATAAGCGGTCGACGGGTAAGGCGTGTTGAGTTGCGTCATCGGCGGGATGACGGAAAGGACGCCACACCTTTGCATACTCAACTGAGCAAATCGGCCGACAGGAGCTTATTCCCCAGCAGGTACACCCGCCCCGCCTGGCGGTCGTCGCCGACGCTGGAATATTCGAAGCTGTATTCCCGGTAGACGCGGGCGCGCATGTCGGGGTCGCGGCGCAGGGCCATCTTGCGCAGGGCGACGGTGTCGTCGAGGAACTGCACGCCAGCCTGTTCGCAGACGCGGCGGGCGGCTTGCAGGGCGAGTTCGCACTTTTGCAGGCCGTCCCACCAGAAGGCGCCGAGGCCGGCCAGGCCGGCGAGCAGCAGCCCCTCGGTCGGGTTCATTACTGGCCGCTGGGAGGAGCGGGCTCGGCCGGGCGGGCAGGCGGCATCAGCAGGGCGCACACCGGTTCGGCGCGGCGGCGGCCGCTGCGCGCCGGGGCCATGGGCGCATCGTTGCCGGGGACGACGGCGGGAGCGGCGACGTGGACCGGCGCCGGCTCGGGCAGGGGAACGGGCTTCAGGTCGCGTTTGATGAAACGTTCGATACCGGCCAGCAGCCGTTCCTCCTCGTGCGAGACCAGGGAGACGGCGAGGCCGGAGGCGCCGGCGCGGCCGGTGCGGCCGATGCGGTGGACGTAATCCTCCGGCGAATAAGGCAGCTCGAAGTTCACCACGCAGGGCAGTTCGACGATGTCCAGACCGCGCGCGGCGATGTCGGTGGCCACCAGCAGTCGCATCTTGCCCTGCTTGAAGCCGTCGAGGGCGGCGAGCCGCTCCAACTGGGCCTTGTCGCCGTGAATGGTGGCGGCTTGGATGCCGCGCTTGAGCAGGCGCCGGCCGAGCTTGTCGGCGGCGATCTTGGTGCGGGTGAAGACCAGGGCCTGGCTGATATCGCGGGCCTTGATCACCTGGACCAGGGCGTCCAGCTTGTCGTCTTCCTTGACCTTGTGCACCACCTGCTCGACGGTCTCGGCGGCGGTGTTGCGGCGGGCCACTTCCACCTTGAGCGGGTTCTGCAGGAAGCTTTTCGCCAGGCCGACGATGTTGTCGTCGAAGGTGGCGGAGAACAGCAGGGTCTGGCGCTTGCTCGGCAGCAGGTTGAGGATGCGCTTGAGGTCGGGCAGGAAGCCCATGTCGAGCATGCGGTCGGCCTCGTCCAGCACCAGGAACTGCACGTTGGCCAGGTGCACCACTTTGCTGCCGGCGTGGTCGAGCAGGCGGCCGGGGGTGGCCACCAGGATTTCGACACCGGCCTTGAGGTCGGCTTCCTGCGGTTTCATGTCGACGCCGCCGAACACCACGGTGCTGCGCAGCGGCAGATTCTTGTTGTAGGTCACCACGCTCTCGTGCACCTGGATGGCGAGTTCGCGGGTGGGCGCCAGCACCAGGGCGCGCACCGGGTGGCGCGCGGGGGAGGCGCTGGCGTTGGCGTGCGGGATCATCTTCTGCAGCAACGGCAGGGCGAAGGCGGCGGTCTTGCCGGTGCCGGTCTGGGCCTGGGCCATGAGGTCGCGGCCCGAGAGCACCAGGGGGATGGCCTGCTTCTGGATGGGGGTGGGGGTCTTGTAGCCCATTCCATCCAGGGCCGCGAGGATTTTCGCGTCCAGCCCCAGGTCGGCGAAGGTGGTGGCCGCTTCGAGGGCGGGTGCGTGTTCAGTGCCGACTTCCATCAGAGTTCCCGCCAATCCAGTCCGGTTTCCTGATCGGCGACGCCGATCCAGTGTGCTTCGCAACCCAGGGCCTCGGCGAGCGCCATGCGCGCCAGCTCCGGGCTGTTGTTCTCCTCGGACAGGTGGGCCGCCACCACGTGCCTGAGGCTGGGGCCGGCCACCCGCGCCAGCAGCGCGGCGGCGGCGTTGTCGAGGTGGCCGTAGCGGCCGAGGATGCGCCGCTTGAGGGCGGCCGGGTAGCTTCCGGCCTCCAGTTTCGCCACGTCGTGATTGCATTCCAGCGCCAGGCCGTCGCAGCCCTCCAACACCTGTTCCATGTGCGAAGTGACATGGCCGGCATCGGTGAGCAGGCCGAAGCGGCGGGCACCGTCGGTGAAGACGAACTGGACCGGTTCCCGTGCGTCGTGCGGCACCGGATAGGGGGTGATTTCCAGATCGCCCAGGGCGAAGGAGCGATGCCCTTCCAGGATGCGGGGCGAAGCGGGGGCATCGCCCAGCGCTTCCAGCATGGCGTGGCTGCCATGCGAAAGCCAGACCGGACAACGCGCGGCCTGGGCCACCTTGGCGGCGCCGCGGCCATGATCGCTGTGCTCGTGGGTGATGAGGATGGCGGCCAGGCTGTCCACGTCAACGCCCAGCCGGCTCATGCGGCGGCCGGTTTCGCGGATGCCGAAGCCGCAGTCCACCAGGATGCGGGTGTCTCCGGCTTCCACCAACCAGGCATTGCCCTTGCTGCCGCTGCCGAGACATCCGAAGCGCATCCGTTTACTTGAGCTGTTCGAACAACAGGGTGGCGATGCGGGTGCCGGTGGCGTTGGCGGCCGGCGCTCCGTCGTCCTGATACACGCCTAGGCTGGTCTGGGTGTCGCCGCCCTGGACCCGCACCTGATAGCGCGCAGCCTTGGCCTTGGGATCATCCGAGCGCCAGAACGCCAGCTTCGACAACAGGCCCTTGTCCTTGACACCGGCCTCCGGGTCGGCATAACGCACGTAGTAGACGCCGCCGGCGCGGTCGCGGTCCTCGACGACGAAGCCGATGCGGTCCAGGGCCAGGCCGACGCGGCGCCAGGCCCGATCGAAGGATTCCGGCAACTGCAGGCCCGGCGCTTTGCCGCCGCCCTGAACCATCACGGCCTGGGGCGGTTGCGCCTGCGCGGCGAGCATGGTCTTGGCCTGCGCCTCCTCGACACCGAAGCGCACCATGAGGCGGCGCAGCATCTCGGCCTCCAGTTCCGGATCGGCGGCGCGCGGCTGCCAGACGGTCTTGCCCTGGCCCTGATCGCCCCCCCCCACGGTACCCTGGTAGACCTCGTACATGCCACGGTGACTGAGATAGATCTCGGTACGCTGATCCGCGGTACTTTCCAGGCGGGTGCGGAACTTGTCGCGCTCGGCCGTGGAATAGAGACCGTCGATGACCTTGCCGAGCAGGGTGCGCAAGGCATCCTGGGGAATCTTGGCGCGGTTTTCCGCCCAGTCGGTTTCCATGATGCCGGCGTCGGGAATTTCCAGGCTGATGATGAAGCCCATTTCCTGCCAGAAATCCTTCACCACCGGCCACACCTCTTTGGCCGGCATCTTCACCACCAGCCAGCGCTGGGTGCCGTCGCGCTCCATGGTGACATTGTCCACCTTGGGCAGCAGGGGCTGCGCCGCGCCGGCCTGCGGCTTGCCGGCGCGCTCGCGGTCGTAAGCCGAGAAGGTGGCGCTGCCCTTGGCGTTGCTGTCCGGCACCGCAAAGCGGTTGTCGCCCGAGGGCATGACCAAGTCCGGCGGCGCTTCCAGGCTGGGCAGGGCACCGGCGGATTTGTAATCGATCTTCTTGTCCTCCAGCACGCTGCAGCCGGTCGCGGCCAGGGCAAGGACGATCAGCGGGACGGCATGGCGCATGGGTGATGACCTCACAGGCAACCCGCCTCCCGCATCACGGCACGCAGGGTGTCGTGATGGGCAGCGGACAGGGGGACCAGGGGCAGGCGGATGCCGGGCTGGATGCGCTCCATCTCGGCGAGCGCCCACTTGACGGGAATGGGGTTGGCTTCCACGAACAGTTTCTGATGCAGGCCCAGCAGTCGGTAATTGATCTCGCGCGCCCGTGCCAGGTTCCCGGCCATGGCCGCCACGCTCATTTCGTGCATGAGGGCGGGCGCCACATTGGCGGTAACGGAAATGACGCCCTTGCCGCCCAGCAGCATGAGCACCATGCCGCTGGCGTCGTCGCCGCTGTACACGGCGAAATCAGCAGGCGCCCGCTTGATGAGGTCGGAACCCCGCTCGATGTTGCCGGTGGCGTCCTTGATGCCGATGATGCCGGGCACGCCGGCCAGACGCAGGACGGTATCGTTGCCGATGTCGGAGGCGGTGCGGCCCGGCACGTTGTAGAGGACCATGGGTAGTTCCACCGCCTCGGCAATGGCCTTGAAGTGCCGGTAGAGCCCCTCCTGGGTGGGCTTGTTGTAATAGGGCGCGACCGACAGGCCGGCGGTGGCGCCGGCCTGCTTCGCGCATTCGGTTAGTTCGATGGCCTCCGACGTCGAGTTGGCGCCGGTGCCCGCGATGACGGGCACACGGCCGGCGGCCTGTTCCACTGCGACGCGGATCAGCAGGCAGTGTTCCTCGGTGTTCACCGTCGGTGACTCGCCGGTGGTGCCGACGATGACCAGACCGTCGGTGCCCTGCCCGATGTGCCAGTCGATGAGCGTGCGGAAGGCGGGCAAATCCAGGCTGCCATCGGGCAGCATGGGGGTAACGAGTGCTACGAGACTGCCGGTGATCATGGTGAAGGCGTGGCTGTTTAAAAAAACTGATTTTACCCGAAACTCGGCGAGGCCATTCCCACCTCAGGGCTTGCGCGCGCACAAGCGCTGCAGGCAGCGCCGCTGCTCCGGTTCCTCGACGTCCTCGTAGGCAAGCACGCGCAGTCGGCCATGTACGGTTTCCAGCAACTCGCCCGGCAACAACAGATGCAGCGGATTGCGTGGGCGGCCATATTTCGCTTGGCCCAGGGCAAAGGTTTCGTAGATCAGCAGGCCTCCCGTCTCCAGGCTGTCGATGAGCACGTCGAACAGGGGCCGGTGCAGATAATTCGTGACCACGACGCCACCGAAGCGGCGGCCCGGGTAAGGCCAGGGGCCGTTCTCCAGATCCGCTTGCAGCCAGTCGATGCCGGGCGTGCCGCGCATTGGCCCGATCAGGCCGAGGTCGATGTCCACCGCCGCAACCGGATGGCCTAGCGCGCCCAGATAGCCGGCGTGACGGCCGTTGCCGCAGGCCAGGTCGAGGACGGAACGCCCGGCCGGGATGAGACCGGCCCAGCGCGCCACCCAGGCGGAGGGATTCATCGCCCCGCCACCCCGAACATGGCGGCAGCGCCCACCTGCATAGCCTTGAGCCAGAGCTGTTCGAGCAGCCCCGGCAGATAGGCGAGAGTGAAATACAGCACCACGAAACCGGCGCCCAGGGTGAGAGGGAAGCCGATGGCGAAGATGTTCAGCTGCGGCGAGGCACGGGTCATCATGCCGATGGCGAGATTGGTGGCGAGGAGGGCAGCGGTGATCGGCAGCGCGATATGCAGGGCCGTGCTGAACAGTGCCGCGGCCCAGTTCGCCACCATGGCGAAACCGGCGCCGCTCAGGCTGGCCGACACGGGAATGTCGTAGAAACTCTGCACCAGGGCGCCGATGACCAAATGGTGGCCGTTCAAGGCGAACAGAACGAGGGCGCTGGTGAGCACCAGGAACTGGGCGATCACCGGGGTCTGCGCGCCGTTCACGGGGTCGAATAGTGTGGCGAAGGACAGGCCCATCTGCAGGCCGATGAACTGGCCGGCCAGTTCGACCGCGGCAAAGATGATGCGCAGAGTGAATCCCAGGGCGGCGCCGATGGCGATCTGCTGCAACAGGACCAGGATGCCGTCGGCGGACATCAGCACCACCGGCTCGACGGGAGGCAGGACCGGAACGATGGCCACGGCAAGGGCCACGCCCAGTATCAGCCGCACCCGCGCCGGCGCGGAGCGGTTGCCGAGCAGTGGATCGAAGGACAACCAGGCGAGAATGCGCACCAGGGGAAACAGAAACAGCGTCAGCATGCCCTCCAGGTCTACGGACGACAGGGTGAGCATGAACTCAGCCCACTAGAGTGGGAATGCTACCTAGCAGCCTGACCACGTAGTCCACCAGCAGTTGCAGTGCCCAGGGACCGGTGATGACCAGCACGATGAACATGAGGACGAGCTTGGGGATGAAGGTCAGCGTCATCTCATTGATCTGCGTCGCCGCCTGGAAGATGGACACCAGCAGGCCCATGCCGAGGGAGGCCAGCAAGGCCGGCCCGGCCACCAGCATGGCAATTTCGAGTGCCTGGCGCATGAGGGCGATGACGGTGTCCGGCGTCATAGGTGGAAAGTCTGCACAAGGGAGGCGATGAGCAGGTTCCAACCGTCCGCCATGACGAACAGCATGATCTTGAAGGGCAGCGAGACCAGCATGGGCGAAAGCATCATCATGCCCATGGACATGAGCACGCTGGCCACCACCATGTCGATGATGAGGAAGGGGATGAAGACGATGAAGCCGATCTGGAAAGCCGTTTTCAGTTCACTGATGACATAGGCGGGGACCAGCACGCGCAGGGGGGTTTCCTCCGGCGTGTTCAGCGGCGGCACCTTGGCCAGGCGCACGAACAGGGCCAGATCCTCCTGGCGCGTCTGCTTCAGCATGAAATCCTTGAGCGGACGGGAACCCAGGTCGGCCGCCTGGACCAGGCTGATCTTGTCTTCCGAAAAGGGCTTCCAGGCCGTCTCGTGAATTTTGTCGAAGACCGGGGCCATGATGAAAAAGGTCAGGAACAGCGACAGGCCGACGATCACCTGGTTGGGCGGCGAGTTCATGGTGCCCATGGCCTGGCGCAGCAGGGCGAGGACGATGACGATGCGCGTGAAGGCGGTCATCATCAGTAACAGCGCCGGCAGGAAGGTCAGCGCCGTGAGCAGCAGCAGGGTTTCGATGCTGAGCGTGTAATTGGTGGCGCCCCCCGCCCCCGGCGAGCTGGAGAAGGCGGGAATGCCCGGCGCCGCCCAGGCGAGAACTGGGAAGAACAGGAAGAGGAGTGCTAGGGCGCGCGCCATGATGCGCGGATTCTAACGGACTTAGTGCCGACCCATGCCGGGTCAAGCCGACTTCGTCAGGGCTGGCGCTTGGAAATCAGTTCCTTCAGCTTGTCGGCGAAGCCGGGCATCGGATTTTGCGGGGACGGCACGAAGCCCTCCGGTCTCGGCAGGGTATGCAAGGTATTGACCTGACCACCGCCAACACCGAGCAACAGCCAGGTTTCGCCCACCTCCACCACGACCAGGCGCTCGCGCGGGCCCAGCATGACGCCACCGACCACCTTAACCGCGCCCTGGGCGCCGGTCTGTCCGGGGGAAAAGCGGCGCAGGAACCAGAAAAAAACCGCCAGCGTGGCGAGCACGATGAGCAGGCCGACCAGTCCCTGGAACAGGGCGCCGCCCGTCGAGACTGGCGGAGTCGGCTCCGCGCCCCAGGCCGGGAGAGCCAGGGCAAGACCTGCGAGGAAACCGGATAGACCGGGAAGCCTCATCGATTGATGCGGCGCAGCCGCTCGGCGGGACTGATGATGTCGGTCAGGCGGATGCCGAACTTGTCGTTGACCACCACCACCTCACCCTGAGCGATCAGGCAGCCGTTCACCAGCACGTCCATGGGCTGGCCGGCGAGGCCGTCCAGTTCCACCACCGAGCCCTGCGCCAATTGCAGCAGGTTGCGGATGGCAATCTTGGTGCGGCCCAGTTCGACGTTGAGCTGCACGGGAATGTCGAGGATCAGGTCGAGGTTGTTGGCCGCCGGCTGCACGGCATCCGGGGAGAGGCTCTGAAAGATCTGCGCCGCCTGAGGCTGCGTTTCGGCGCCGGCCTTGTCCGCCTGTTCCTGCTCGGCCAGGGCGGCGGCCCAGTCGTCTCCACCACCCCCGGCGGCCGGGGTGGTGTTCTCCTGTTCGGCCAGGGCGGCGGCCCAGTCGTCGGCGGAGATGTCGTCCTGCTGTTGCGCGTCTTCGCTCATCATAGGCTCCCGGCACAGGACATCTGATCCTGACCCTGCAGGACCTGCTCCACTTTCAAGGCCAGTTGTCCACTACGCTGACCATACTGACAGCGGAAAAGGGGCACACCGTCGACGTGCGCAACCACGGCATCCGGCACTTCCAGTGAAATCACGTCGCCGACCTTGAGATCGACGATTTGTCGCAGGGTGACCGAAGTATGTCCCAGGTTCGCCACCAGTTCCACCTCCGCGTCCTGCACCTGCAGCCGCATTTGCGAAATCCAGCGTTCGTCGGCCTCCGCGCGATCGGCCTGCATCGTGCTGGTGAGCTGGTCGCGGATCGGTTCGATCATGCTGTAGGGAATGCAGACATGGAAATCTCCGCCGCCAGAGCCCAGTTCGATGTTGAAGGTGTTCACCACCACCACTTCCGTCGGCGTGGCAATGTTGGCGAACTGGGTGTTCATTTCCGAACGCACGTATTCGAAGCGGATGGGAAAGATCGCTTCCCAGGCCTTGCGCATTTCTTCGAACACCACTTCCAGCATCTTCTTGATGATGCGCTGCTCGGTGGGCGTGAAGTCGCGCCCCTCGACGCGCATGTGGTAGCGGCCGTCGCCGCCGAACAGGTTGTCGATGACCAGGAACACCAGATTCGGATCGAACACGAACAGCGCGGTGCCGCGCAGCGGGTTCATGTGCACCATGTTCAGGTTGGTGGGCACCACCAGGTTGCGCACGAATTCGCTGTATTTGATGACAGTCACCGGCCCCACCGAGATTTCCGCGGTGCGGCGGATAAGGTTGAACAGGCCGATGCGGAAGTTGCGGGCGAAGCGTTCGTTGATGATTTCCAGCGTGGGCATGCGCCCGCGCACGATGCGTTCCTGGCGGCCGATGTCGTAGACGCGGACATCCCCCCCGGCCTCCTCGGCCGTGGATTCCTCGGATTCCCCGGTCACGCCCCTGAGCAGGGCGTCGACCTCTTCCTGGGAAAGGATGTCGTCGGCCACGTTGTTCCAGTCAGCCCTGGATGATGAAGGAAGCGAACAACACTTTCTTGACCCCCTCCGCCTCGTTTTCGACCTTCAGCACGGCATTCACCGCCTGGGCGATCTCCGCGGCCAGCGCATCCTTGCCTTCCTGCTGGGTCAACTCGTCGGTGGTCTTGCCTGACAACAGGCGGATCAAGGCATCGCGCACCTCGGGCATGCGCTGCTTGATCTTCGCCTGGACCTCGGCATTCCCAAGCATAAGCTGGATGTCGGTCTGCAGGTAGCTTTGCTGATCCGACAGGTTGACGGCAAAGGTCTCCAGGCGCTCGTACACCGGTGGAGTCTTGTCTTCCACTTCCGCCTCGGCCACCTCGGCCTGTTCCGCATCCGGCTGCGACAGCATCAGGTAGGCGGCGACACCGCCGCCCAGCACGAGCACCGCCACCACCGCCAGGATGAGGATCAGCTTGCCCTTTTTCTTGGGTACTTGCGCTTCCGCTTCCGCAGCCGGCGCTTCCTCTTTCGCCACATCGCCCCCTATGGAAAAACCCTTGCCAGAAAATATCGCGCAAAAACAGAATGTTTCTTCACGAAGCTTATGTTCTTTATTACGTCATAACAAAACAATAGGCAAGCCCCGGCGCCTGCGGGCTGCGCATGCCAGGCCCGCGCGACTCTCAGACGTAAAGATCCACCAGCCCCATGCCACGCATCGGCAACGCGCGCGCAGTCATCTCCTCGGAAGCTTGCGTGGAGGTGCCCGCGGAAGTGCGCATATCCCCTCGCGCGGCTTCGTCACGCGCGAAGGCCTCGTCGCGAACCTGGGCCTCGCCAAGATTGATGCCGGCTTGGGCCATGAGTTCGCGCAGGCGCGGCATGGCGGTTTCCAGGGCATCGCGCACGCCGGGATTGGCGGAGAAGAACTGGGCCACGGCCTCGCCGCCGGACACGCTTAGACGCACCTCCAAGGCCCCTAGATGCGGCGGATTCAGGCTGAGTTCGGCGAATCGCGCATGACGCCCGGCCAGCCAGACGACCTTCTCACCCAGTTCACTCGCGAAGGCCGGGGAGCGGAATGGCGCCTCGATGGCCACATTCAGGCGACCTTCGAGCTGCCGGGGAAGGACATCGAACAGCCTCGACATGGCGGGATCGGTCAGCACGCCCCCCGTCGTCGGGACAAGGGCAGCGGTTCCGCCCGGGCCGGTGGTGGTACTGGCCGAAACGGCGGCCAGGGCATCGACGATACCCTCGCGCGCGAGGCCAGCCCCCGCCGCGGACTGGGCCGCCGCATGGGCGGCCAGCGATTGCGGCAAGGCTTGCCCCTTTGTGGCTGCATCGGCGGCAGGGTTTGCCGGTCTGGTCAGCCCATCGGCGGGGTAGCGTGACAGGTCTGCCCGGGTCTTCGCGGTTTCCGGCAGTCCAGTGGCCGATGCTGGCGCGGGGTGCGCTGTTGCG
>Ga0194126_10000648_pt1 | contig 58410 bp, 48 predicted proteins | sample TA2KigC150mmetaG_FD_148641 | JGI IMG/M metagenome (GOLD analysis project Ga0194126, IMG submission 148641) | Freshwater microbial communities from Lake Tanganyika, Tanzania - TA2015035 Kigoma Deep Cast 150m | ecosystem: Environmental > Aquatic > Freshwater > Lake | place: Tanzania: Lake...
TGCAGATCCAGACCGATCTCGAAATCGTAGGATGACATGGCAACCTCCATATATTATTGCAGTGATTGTTGTCGAACGACCACCGCAAAATAGCGTGTGAGGTTGCCTTTTCATAATGTAAACGTTAGGCGAAATGGCGGCGTCCGAGTGTGCCGCATCCCTAACGGCTAGCAACTCATCCAGTTTTTTCGTACATTTGAGTCACTATGGCAACACACCACAAAATCATAATCGGCGATTCACGGAAGATGTCTGAACTTCCCGATGAATCCGTTCATCTTGTTGTAACTTCTCCGCCCTATTGGCAACTCAAGGATTACGGAAATGAGAACCAGTTGGGTTTCCACGACTCGTACGAGGGCTATGTCAATAATCTGAATCTCGTCTGGGACGAGTGTTTCCGAGTATTGCACGAAGGGTGCCGGCTCTGCATCAACATCGGAGACCAATTCGCGCGCTCCGTCTACTATGGACGATACAAGGTCATTCCAATCAGAACCGAAATAATCAAATTCTGCGAGACAGTCGGAATGGACTACATGGGCGCTGTCATCTGGCAGAAGGTGACGACGACTAACACGACGGGTGGGGCATCTGTTATGGGTTCCTTCCCTTACCCAAGAAATGGTATCCTGAAAATCGATTATGAGTTCATCTTGATATTCAAGAAACTAGGCGACCCACCCAAAGTCACCCGAGAAGCAAAGGAACTCTCCAAACTTACAACAGAGGAATGGAACACCTACTTTGCCGGACACTGGAATTTTGGCGGTGAGAAGCAGGACAAGCACTTGGCTATGTTCCCTGAGGAGCTCCCACGCAGGCTTATCCGAATGTTCACTTTCGTTGGTGACACCGTCCTTGATCCTTTCTTGGGCAGTGGAACGACTTCCCTGGCGGCCAAGAATCTCAGTAGGAACTCAATCGGATTCGAAATCAACCCATCATTTGCTTCCGTAATCAAGAACAAGCTGAAAATCGCTGAACGAGATATTTTCGGTGACGCTACCTTCGAATTCATCACGCAGCATGACAGGGACATTGATTACAGCAAAGAAATCGCTCGCTTGCCATATAGGTTCCGTGATCCACACGCCCTTGACAAGAAGATCGATCCACGCAAACTAAAATTCGGATCAAAGATCGAGAACGGTGACAACGGCAACACGGCTGAGTTGTACACAGTCAAAGAGATCGTCAGCCCAATATTGCTTAGACTGAATAACGATCTGACAGTCAGGCTTCTCGGCGTTTGCGAGGAACAGTCCAATCGAGAGCAAGCTATTCAGTACCTTGAAACCAAAACTAAAGGCCAGCGGGTCTATCTCAAATTTGACAAGGACAAACACGACGAGGCAGGACATTTGCTCGCCTATGTATATCTGAAGAATAAGACATTCATCAACGCACATCTTGCAAGGACAGGATTCGTCACCATAGACACTACTCGAGACTTCAAGTTTCGGCAGAAATTCCTACACCTTCAGAATGAGCAGCACAGTCAATCCCACATCGATAACTAGACCGAATGACAATCACCCTGAGTTCAGCAGAGGTGCGGGAATTGCTAGATGCCCCACCACCTAAATTGCCAACCTATGTTTCTCCAATCCTAAACCTTGCGAATCGTTTTGCTTCTGGCACCAGACCAAAAGTGGTCGGTCAAATGTCGGAATTGATCCAACAATTTGACGGTCGTACTTTGGACGATTGGGCTGCTTGGTATCAAGAACGACATCCGGACGCTGTTGCTGAAGCTGTGCGTCTCATTCGCAGCAAACTCTCTGAATTCAGACGAGTCATCGACAACATTTCAGACGAGATGATCGAACTTTGGGTCAAAGATCTCGTTCTTGTCAAAACCTTTATCGGGCTCAAGTTTCAAGAGGCCATTCTCAAGAAAGTCGCGGAAGCCACTGGTCTAGAGTATTCACTCGCTTCGCCTGAACAGGAAGCCCGTGGAATAGACGGCCTTGTTGGTAATCGCGAGGTGTCCATCAAACCTTTCTCTTGGAAGGACCAAGTGATCCAACGAGAGAACCTTCAAGGCGTACTAATCTATTATCACAAGACTGACGATGGCCTCGAGATCGAATTTGAGCCGTCTCATTTTCGACAATGAGGACGCCGCCACTTCGCCTAACGGGCGTAACCACGACGTTCGCTGGCAGACCGAATATGGATTCACGCTCGCTCAATCCACCTCAGGCGGACTGCGTTGTTAAGCCAAACGACGTTAGCCGCAACGGCAGGTCCAGGTTAGGTAAGTTTTGTGGTGTGTTCTTTGAGCCAAACGGAAAGTTGGGCCTTGGTGAGCTTTCCAGACGCAAGATCCATCATCAGCGAAAACGCCTCTTCTTCGTGGGCAACTATCTCCCAGCCGTTCTCCTGAAGAAAGATGTCCATCAAAACGAAGGCTACGCGCTTGTTTCCATCAATGAAGGGATGATTCTGGCAAAGATGATATCCATAGGCAGCAGCTTTGTCAAAGAGCGTCTTGTGCACGTACTTGCCACCTGTGGTAATCTTCGGCTGGGCGAGTGCTGATTCCAGCAGATTGCGATCGCGAATTCCCGGACGCCCTCCGTATCGCTGAAGAAGATCGGCGTGGATAGTCAGGACCAGATCATTAGGAATGAACCGGATAGCCATTATTTCGCAAGTGCCTTGAGTGCGTTCCGATACTTGCGATTCGTTCGCTCATAGGCTTTTGCCCATTTGGCAAACTTCGGATTGAAGGGTGTAAGCACTACACCTTCGTCAGTCTCAACCAGGTGTAATTCGTCGCCCTCGCTAAGATGGTAGTTGTCCACAATCGTTTTGGGCAATGTTATTCCGAGACTGTTGCCCACTCGACGCACGGCTGTCTTAAGCATGGTGCTTCTCCTTACAGGTGCGGTTATTATAACATTAGTATTACACAAAGTCAACCGCCGCTGGGCCTTACAGGCAGCAACACGGCGCTCCCCCTCGACTCACCCGCCGTTTCTCAACTGGGTCGCAGGGATCCTTTGCCTGGTTTCTTTTTCAGACGGTGGCACACCCCGGTATCTTCCTGTCCGCATCATTGCGCCACCAGCCGATAGCTCGGGAGTCGTAGTTTTCGGAGAAACCAGCGTCTGGATGCGTCCCGGCCCGGAATGGATCGAAGTTGCACTACTAAACAGCGGAAATCTTCCGTGTGTGATAGGCTGGACGAGGGCTGCGTCTAATCAGCAGGAGGTTCTATGAAGCGCGCAATCAGCAAGTGTATGCTCGTAGTCACTATCGGCTTAGCCTGTTCTGTGGCTACTATTGAGCGCGCAGACAGACTTTTGAGAGCAGACGAACGGGCCACAAGGAGGTATTGCGTACGCCGTGGCTGTCGATCCTAGCGGACGTATCTTTGCTGGCTTATACTATGTGATCGCGATCAAGCAACCCAATGACATTTTTCTTGTCAACAGCGTTCCTGCCGTCGAGCCAGCGCTGGAATACCAGGGAGAAACATCGAAATCATATTCCAATAAGAGGTTCGGTTCAAAAATAGGACTGAAGTAGTTCATATACCAGTCGTTCCGGTCGCCGCTGTCAGCTTCGATCGCGTGCTTTCTAATGTTCTCTTGACTCGCCGCCCAACCTGTAGAGGATGGGCTAGCGAAATCGTTTTCGAACGAACTCACCAGGAGAAGTGTCCGGGTTGTGTGGAGGGTGAACGCTGATCTTGAGACGTGAATCATTCTCCCATAAGCGCAGTATACTCTGATCCTGCATTTCCCCGATTTCACATTTCTGTTAAATCTTCTTCATAGCGTTGACATTTCCGCACGATTTTCTTTGCTTATCACAAGGCCTGCCGCGAAATACGTTGATTTGTGGCTGCGTGCTGACCGTCCCTCGCCTAGGGAAATGCCCCTAGTGAATCATCTCCAGGAAAACATTATCCTACGTCTCCAATCCTGCCGCGCAGGCGTCGAACAGATGAAGAAACTGATGCTGGTCAAACAGAATATTCAGATAGCTGTCATACCGGTAGCCATCTCCAAGGCGGAGTATCAGATTCTAACCAGTAAGCAAATCGTTGATGACGTATGAAGGCAAATCAACTTTCTTAAGGGGAGCAAAATGATGCGATACTCAAAAAAAACCTCAACCCTTCTATTGTCTCTCTTCCTCATCTTCTTCATCACATCCTGCAATGACTCGGAATGCGAGCGGTGCAGTGACGACGAACAGCGAAGAGAGTATGATCGGATTATCGATCTCTGCAGGTATCAGATCACAGCGTGCGAAAATACGCTTGGCTTCAAGCATTACGATTCAGAGGGCTATTATGATTATGGGATCTTCCATTCCCCGGGAAATTGCGCGGATTGGGCCGCCGCCATCTGGAACATGTTGAAGTCGTCCACGTGGAACTGCTGGAAGATTGTGAAAATCAGGGCAAGAAAAAGGTGGACGTTGTCTTTTCACAATTTTATATACATCGAACCCAAATGCGGCGGAGAGAAGATATACCTGGATCCGTTCTGGACATCCGGAAAATTTGTGTATACGGAAGAGGAATTCAAAAAGAAAGGATTCTATCATGGGACTGTATGGGCAACCAGGGGAACCCATAATCCCGGCGACCTACCTAAATAATAAGGAGAACCATTATGTCGGCTTTTCTAGACTGTCTCAAGCAATCGCTGTTGGAAATAATCGGCATAAGTTTGGTTGTTGCCATACTCGAGATAATCAAGAGAAGGGGATTCAGCTATCTGGCTGAAAAGACAGGCAAGGAGATTTTGAAGAAACTGCTGGCGAGATTCTTGCCGCGACTTACTTGGATCGGGCAGGCACTCCTCGTGGCGGCAATCATACTGATGATACTGGAATGTGCGAACCTTTTGCCATAGGACAAATGGGAGAAGCTGACCGGCTATCAACATCGTGCAACTTAATTCAACAAGGATAGCATTGCGCCGGGGCGCGATGAAGGCGGCGGTTCAGAAAGGAATGGATGGACTGGGTCAACTTCTCTGCGAGTCTTCTGCGTCTCCGTGCCGCCCATGCCTTCGATAGGCAGGAGCGGATCTCCGGTTCGTTTGTTCAGCAGTTGCCACTGGAGCCGTGACAATCACCCCGGAATCGTAGGGTTCCGGGCGATTTTTCTGCTGAAATCAACCGGACTTTTTCCTATGTTTGTCACGACATCCCCTGACTATCCGGTTGCTCGTGAACAAACGACTCCTTGTTTTCCTCTTCCTTGTCCCCGCACTGGGCGTGGCTCAGCACCAGTTCGTTCCAACTGACCACCAGGTCTATCCGCTCCTTCAGAAAGGGGAAACCCTTGGGCTATTCAGCTCTTATCACCTCCGGCTGCTTCCTCTGACCCGCACCGAGGTCCTCTCTCTTCTTTCCCTGATGCATTCGAAGGGAGAATCACTTTCCCGGCAAGATCGCGCACTCCTGGATCAGATGATCGGAGAATTCACCGATCCGGCGATTGGGGAAGCACTCGGGCCGGAGGGCGAAATCCATCTGCTCCGCTTCGAGGAAAAAAACACACAGGTCTTCGTTGATGCGAGAGGTGTTCAGGAGGTGAGAGATGCGCGTGGTCGGCTTGGGATCGAAGACGAAACGATCGCCGAGACGATTGCCGGCGGATCCATCAGAGCTCGCATCGGTCATCATGTCTTTCTGGGCATGCAGGCCCGCATGAATATGGCATTTGGTGAATCCGATCTTGTCCAGAGGTTCGATCCTCTCCAGGGGCCCATTCAAGTTGCCATCGGAAAGACCGTGTTTTCAGATCAGGCGACCGGCTACGCCGCCTTCCGGCTCGACCAGTTCCAACTCACGCTGGGCCGGATGTATATCAGCTGGGGGAGCGGCATCGATGAGCAGCTAAGTCTCTCCGCGGCCAACGAGCCGATGGATATCCTGCGAATGAACTTCGATTTCAAGCGATTCAGATTCTCGTACTTCCACGCTTCACTGCAAGGGATTACCGATTCCAGGTATCTTGCCGGGCACCGGATTGATTTTCGGATCACCGACCGCATTCAGGTCGGCGCCTACGAGACAATTGTCTATGCGGGACGGGGCATTCAACTGGCCTACTTGAATCCATTTCTGCCGTACCACATTATGGAACATCAGCTCGGTGATCTCGATAACAATATGCTCGGGTTTGATGCGTCGGCGATTGTTGTGCCCGGTCTGAGACTTTTCGGCGAAGTATTCATCGACGACTTGAGCTGGAATCGGTCGCTTGCCCACTATTGGGGGAACAAGCTCGCGTATCATGGCGGACTCCATTGGGCAGCTCCGTTCGGAGCGAAACCGCTGGAACTCCTCGCTTCCTACACGCGCGTCGATCCATGGGTCTACACCCATCACGACTCGGCAAACGTCTATTCACACTATGATGCGAGCGTCGGTTCGAAGATTGGTCCCAATGCCGATCGGTATCAACTCTTGCTTCGGGGACGCCTGCATCGCGATCTGGTGGGAGAGATCGGATACCGTTCACTGCGACGGGGAAGAGGAAGTATCTTCACCGCACGCCGGGCGGGAGAGAGTGAAGAGAAACGTTTTCTCGAGGGAACGATTGAGCACGTCAGTTCCGTTGAGGCGCGTGTGAAGTACCAGTTCTCTCGAGACTTCTTCGTCGGTGCGGATGTGATGATCCTCTCTCGCACAAATCCTGCGCTCGTTTCGGGAACGACCGCAGACGAAAAATACATAAGAGTGTACGTCGATTTGAACTACTGAGGGTTCTCCCTACGGTGTCAATGTTCATCTGGATCCTTGCCCTTTTGACGATTGCCTACCTCTCCGTCATTCTTGTGCTGCACATCGGGTTTCGCCGATTGAAACACCGGATTGCTCAATCCCCACTCCCCACTCCGAATTCCGAAATCCCTCTCGTCTCTGTCGTAATCGCTGCCCGCAACGAGGAGCAAAACATCCCCGGACTTCTCCGCTCCCTCGCTTCTCAGGAATATCCGCGGGATAGATTCGAGATTATCATTGTCGATGATCGATCGGAGGATGCAACATGGTCCTTGCTCGAGGATGCCAGAAAGACCATGCTGAATCTCCGTACGTTTCGGATCGGCGATCAACTTCCCGGCTATGCTCCAAAGAAGCGGGCGCTGGATGCGGGGATCCGCGCCTCGACGGGGGAAATCCTGTTGCTCACCGACGCCGACTGCACGCCGCCGCCGACGTGGATCTCCTCTATGCTCGCGTTCTATCGAGAAGATGTCTCTGTCGTTGCCGGGTATTCGCCCTACCGATTCGTGGTTTCGACACCGCGTGTGCTGAGAGGAATGCTCTCGCTCGATTGCTTTGCCTGGGCCGCCGTCGCTGCCGCGTCGGCAGGACTGGGTCAGCCACTGACCGCGACCGGAACGAACCTGAGCTATCGACGCCGCACCTATCTTGAGGTTGGAGGATTCGAACCGATCAAAGAGTGGATATCCGGAGACGATGACCTCTTCATGCGTCAGGTCGCCGAACGGTCGGAAGATCGTTTTTCCTATGCGCTCGATCCTGCTTCATATGTGCCGACGATCGCACCACGCTCCCTAAAACAATTCTGGCATCAACGAATCCGATTCGGGAGCAAGGGCCGCCACCATCGCACTCCCATGACGGTGGGTGTCGTGATCATCTATCTCCTCAACGTGACGATTGTCGGAGGACTGGTCGGGTCTCTCTTGGGAGTGATCGATCTGCTCGGTCCGTCACTCATCGCCTGGGCGTTCAAGTCGCTTGGTGAGTTTCTATTTCTCAGGCCCGTAGCCGCGGCACTGGGGGAAGAAGAACTTCTCCTCTACTTCCTGCCGACGGCCCTGGTCCATCCACTCTATGTCTCACTCTTCGGTTTTCTCGGTCTCTTCGGCGCGTTTCGGTGGAAGGAGTCGCAGAACTGAGAAGGAGACCTCTCTGTCCGATCTACCACTTCCAATCACCCGATATGATCGACGATTGTCTGATCAGTTTGTCTCGCAGCGTCAAGCATTGATGATTGAAAAAAAGTAACTTGACTGCCTGTTTGAGCGGTGGTACCTTTTTCGGACCTCGTATCGGCCCGAGCTGATGGAACGATAGGAGGATGCTGATTGCTCGTCACACAATCAGCCAGCGAACATCGTGTCCGATGTAGTCCTCCGAAACGAGTCCAGAATGCCCGGCTTCGATCAGTCTGAGACTGTGCGTCCCGTTCACCATCCCAAGATGCAGGGACCGGTCAGATTCAGGCTCCTCGATAGATCCCCTCCTCGCTGTTCCAACTCATTAACGCTTCGACGATAGATTTTTGCCATGTCCGGTGTGAATGAACACAGATTCGAACCACAATTCGAAGGAAGATCCAATGTCACGAATCTATTTCACAGTACTTGCCGTTGGACTGATGTTGATGTTTGCATCAGTCCCTGCAATGACACAAGAAGAATCGAAAATCGATTTCGGAATCAATGCTGGCCTCGCCCTGCCGAGCGGAGATTTTGGATCGACAAATTTCTTCAGCGATAACGCCGGTGGTGCTTCGACCGGATTCTCGGTGGGCGCAGACTTAGGAGTGCTAATTACCAAGGGACTGTCGTGGTGGACCTCTCTCTTTCTGGCGTTTAACGCGCTGAACGAGGAGTACGTCCAGTCGGCAACGGGGGAATCGGGCGCAATTTCGGGTGAGCTGGGCTCCTGGTCGACCGTCTGGCCGTTAACCGGCATTCGGTATGCTGCACCGGTGTCTGAACAGATCGAGCTCTTCGGAGGTGTTCAGGTGGGAATGCTCTTCGGCACCACTCCCGATCCAAATGCGACACAAGGCAACTACCGCTTCTCCGCAGAATCAGCTTCGTCCTCTGCCGTTGCATTCGGATTCACGGGCGGGATCGTCCTGAACAAACGGTTTACCGGTTCGCTGCGATATATGACGGGACAAGCCACATACAAATACAAAATCACGAGTTCGTTTTCTGTCCCAGGATTTACTTCAACGACGATCTACGATCTCGAAGCTGACCACCCCTCGTCATTGCTGCAATTTGTCGTTGGCGTAAGATTCTGAGATTTCGGGGTCACACGAAGCGGACTGGGTGACGGTGAGATTGCTGTCACCCATCGCGTGGGCGGTCAAATCGCTGTCAGAGTTTCTGTTTCTGAAACCGATGGCGACGGCTTTCAGGGAGGAAGAACTCCGTTGCTACTGCATTCCTACCGGACTCGTTCATCCACTCTCAGTGACGGTGTTCCGACTCCTCGGCCTCTTCGGCGCCTTTCGGTGGAAGGAAGATAAGGCGGGAATACCTAAGGACTGTCAGTAGAATGAAGGGCCTGGGCGTGGACGACCAGTTTCTCCCGTCACCATTCACCACTCACCATACGCTATTCACTGATGTGGTCACATCATCCCCTGAGGATCCACATCAATGGTCATCGTCACCCCTTTCGCCTTTCCGAGGGGGGACGTGCGGTACTTCTGGCGGGCGCGTGACAGGAGTGTGCGCAGCTGCGCACCCGTGGAATCGATCGCCTTGAGGTTTTTGACAATCACCTGTTTCCGGAAGTTCTTCTTGATCTTCGGGATCGCCGCGTCGGCTGGACCGAGGATCAGGTTGGCAGGCGAGGTATTTTCGGCGTGCAACATTTCGACGAACTTCTTCGCGTGATGGTGCACCTCGTTCTCCCGCTCCCCTTTGAATTCCGCAAGGACAATTCTTGAGAAGGGGGGATAATCGAGTTCCTTCCGATAGGCAAGCTCTTCTCCGTAAAACCCGTGATAGTCGTGTGATGCAACGTACTTGAGACTGTAGTGATCCGGTTGGTGGGTCTGAATGACCACCTCGCCTGCGAGCGCACTGCGCCCCGCGCGCCCGGCAACCTGTGTCAAGAGCTGAAACGTCCGCTCCGACGAACGGAAATCGGGCAATAGCATCTGGGTGTCGGCCGAGACAACGCCGACGAGAGTCACGCGAGGAAAATCCAATCCTTTTGCGACCATCTGAGTTCCGAGAAGGAGATCCGCTTCCCCCCGTTCGAATTGCTGGAGAAGCCGGTCGTGTGCCCCCTTCCGGCTTGTCGTATCAAGGTCCATACGAATCACTTTCACATCCGCAAGGACATTTCGAAGCTCTTCTTCAACTTGTTGCGTGCCGAGCGAATGAAACCGGATTTCAATTCCCTCACACGATGGACAAGCCGAAGGGGGTCTCTTCACAAATCCACAGTAATGACACCGCAGATGTTTCTTCGTCGTATGATACGTCAGCGTCACTTCACAATGATCGCACTTCTCGACAAATCCGCAATCCTGACACTCGACGACATGGGAATATCCGCGTCGGTTCTGAAGTAGAATCACCCCCTCCTTCTTTTCCCTCCGCCGTCGAATCTCATCGGCCAGGAGCTGGGAGATCGAGCGATGAGGGATCTTCTTGGGGAAGGGCGTTCCACTCGCCTTGACGCTTGCTTTGATTTCTTCGAAAAGTCGCTTCCGTTCCTTCGTCATGTCCACAACTTCGATCCGGGGAAGTTGTGCATCGTCGATCCGCTCCGGAAGCTCGAGGAGCTCATATTTGCCGCTCAGCACATTCTGGTAGCTTTCGGCCGAAGGAGTCGCGGATCCAAGGATCACAACTGCTCCGGACTGATGTGCCCTCACAATCGCCGTGTCACGTGCGTGATACCGCGGCGTGCTGTCGAACTGTTTGTACGAGGCCTCGTGTTCCTCGTCGACGGCAATGAGTCCGACATTCTCCAGCGGCGCGAAGATCGCTGACCGAGGGCCAATCACAATCTTCACGCGCCCGTCGTGTGCCAGCCGCCACGCGTCATATCGCTCGCCCGCAGACATCTGACTGTGCATCACCGCGACCGAATCGCCGAAATGAGATTTGAATCGACGAACCGTCTGCGGTGTCAGCGATATTTCCGGAACGAGGACAATCGCGTTCCTCCCGTATTCGAGGGCTTTTCTCATCGCCTCGATGTATACCTGCGTCTTCCCGCTTGCCGTGACGCCATGGAGAAGAAACGTCTTGTATGTGTGGGACTCCAATGCGGCAAGCACAGCATCGAGTGCCTTGCGTTGGTGCGTTGTCAGTGACACGGGTCGTGCCGCAGGATAGTCGTCAAATCGAGGGGATCGCACGACTTCCCGATCAGTGACGAGAATCAATCCCTTCGCCTCAAGAATCTTCGCCGTGGAACTTGAAAGGCGGAGCGAGCGAAGAACGCCCCGGAGCGTCGGTGGAGATTGAGTCGTCGATTCACGCTCACCGATCGCGCGGAGCAACTCCAGCTGGCGCGGAGTAATATTGATCGATTCCCCGGCCAGAACGCTCTTCCCCGTCTGCGAGAGCGTAGCCACGCGCTCGAGTTTCGGTTTGGCCTTTGGCTTGTCGAGCCGCACCTCGCTTCGTATCCACCCTCGTTCAATCATCGGATTGAGTACTGCGTGGACGCTCTTGAATTTCCCACGCCGGCGAATCTGCTGGATCGTAAGCGCCCCCTCGGCCGCGAGGAGCGAGATGAGCTTGTATTGCTGTGGTGCCTTCTTCTCCGTCTCGTTCAGCAGCGCGGCAGGGTCCGGGGCGACGAGTGTCACAGATTGCTTTCCCTCCACGGAGAGCCCCATCGGCATCGCAGCTTTGAACACTTCTCCGATCGGAGCGAGATAATAGTCCGCGATCCAGCCGAGAAGCTGCATCATCTCCGGTGAGAATGAGGGCTTGACGTCGAGGACGTCCTGAATGGGCTTGAGCCCCTTGACGGATGAGAAGTCGGATAGACCAACGACGACCCCGGTGAGCTGTTTGCGCCCGAACGGGACAATCACGCGGGAGCCGATCTTGGTCTGCTCGGCCAACGTGGGAGGAACGAGATACGTAAACGGATGGTCAAGCGGAACGGGGAGGACGATATCGGCGAAGAGCTTGTTCATGGAGAAACTTCGCGATCAACGTGAGGGACAAGGCCGCAAAACCGGATGGGGAATAGGAGCTACGGTCTGAGTTCGCGTTCGATGATCCGGTACACCTCGAGCAGAGGCAGATTGCGTTCCCGCGCAATGCGCTTGCATTCTTCGAATTCAGGGGAAAGAATTTCCCTTCCATCACGTTCGATCACCTTTGCCCGCAGACTTCCGAGTGAGGTTGTGACTTCCCGCTGAGAACGCCGAAGTTTCTTTCGTTCAATCGGTTGGATTCGCAACCCGAGGGTGCTTGTTTCCTTGAAGATCAGCGAAGAAAGATGATCGAGTCTGGCTCGATCCGCCAGGACGGAGAGCAAAATTCCGGGCCGTCCTTTCTTCATGATGGTGGGAACAAGATACGCATCCATGGCCCCGTGTGACAACAATTGCTCGATCACATACGGATAGAGCTCCGGATTCATGTTGTCAATGTTGGTTTCAATGACGACCAGCTCGTCGGCGTCATGGCGTTCGTGCAGCGTTCCAACCATCACCCGCAGGAGGTTCGGAATTCGTTCGAGTTCCTTCGTGCCCGCTCCGTAGCCGATTGATTCGACCGTCAGTTGCTCGAGCGAAAGGGTCCCGCGTGAGAGGGCTTTGATAATTGCGGCTCCAGTCGGTGTTGTCAGCTCAAAGTTGATATCGGTCAGTATGGTCGGATACCCGCGTAACACTTCCATCGTTGCAGGAGTCGGAATCGGCATTGCACCGTGCTGCGTCTTCACAAATCCGCCTTGACCCACCTTCACCGGCGACGAATACACCGCCTCGATACCGAGTTTTTCGAGGCAAATCGCCGTTCCGACGATATCAACCAGAGAATCAATCGCCCCCACTTCATGAAAGTGGATCTTCTCGATTGTAGAGTTGTGAACCTTTGCCTCGGCGATCGCAAGCTCACGGAAGATATTCGTCGCCGTCTGCTTGACCTGGGAACTGAGGGAGCTTCCATCGATCAACAGATTGATCTCTCTCAAGTGGCGCTTGTAGCGAGGCGGATCGGTGACGATGACATCGATCTTCGTGGCGACGATTCCGCTCCGCTCGAGATGCGAGGCCTCAATCTCGAATCCTGAGAGATTGAGTTTTGCCAGTTCTCCGGCGAGATCGTCGGCGCGAACGCCGGCGCTCACAAACGCGCCAAGCGTCATGTCACCGCTGATGCCGGCGATGGTATCAAAATACGCGATTCTCATAGACCGGAGTCACGATGCTTAAGGACTGTTCCAAGGTAGTCGACGAATTTCTGCGTTGCGCCTACATTTTCCTGAACGAGCGAAAAAGCAGCCTTCCCCGCGGCCGTCCGGACATGCTTGTCGTTGAAGAGTCTGCGCAACTGGGGGAAGCAATCATCAACTGATGTGACAACAAACGCACCGCCGCGCGCAACAAGTTCCATGGCCTCGCGGGAGTTTTCATGCTTCGGTCCGAACACCACCGGAATGCCATAGACTGCGGGCTCCAGAACGTTGTGAATGCCCTGCCTGAAACTTCCGCCGACATATGCGAAGTCGGCATACTGATAGAGCGCAAGGAGAATCCCGATGCTGTCGACGAGAACGACGTTCTCGGCGGAGTAGTCGGCGAGATTCGAAAACCGGATAACTCGCAGTTTTTGAAACTCAAGCTCCAATTCAAGCCGCTCGAGCGTCGGGATGGTCGGCTCATGCGGAACGAGGATCATCAGTGCCGATGAATCATAACGGGCGATCTTCCGGAAGGCCGGTACCACGACTTCCTCGTCCTCGGGCCAGCTGCTCCCAACGACAAAGACTTTTCTCCTACGTAGGATCTCCTGAGGAAGGAGGTGCTTCTTTTCGGCCTCGATTTTTCTCAAATGAACTTGATCGTAGCGAGTCTCTCCGACGACGTTGATGCGAGGCGTCCGGAGACCCATGTAGCGGAATGCCGCGGCGTCTTCCAACGATACCGTCAGGATTGCCGAAAGGTTCTCGTAGACGTGATAGTGAAAATCGCGGATCGGCCAGACGAGTCTGGCAGAGCGTCTTTGCAGTGTGGCGTTGGCGATGATCGTGGGGATGTTCCTTCGCTTGAGTTCGCGAAGATGGTTCGGCCACACGTCGTATCGCACCAGCACCGCCACATCGGGCTTGACGAGATCGATGAATCTGCGCGCATTCTTCGGCCGGTCGAACGGAATATAGGTAATGACATCTGCCAGATGGTACGATCGGGAATGCTCATATCCGGATGGGGAAAAGAAACTCGCGATGATGTCGAGATTCGCGTACTCCTGCCTGAGCGCCGCGATGATCGGTTTCGCCTGTTCAAATTCCCCCATCGACGATGCATGAATCCATATCCGCCGTGACGCGCGCAGCTTCTGGATATCCGACCCAAGTTGCTCAAAGAGGCCGCGTCGTCCAACGATTCCCCTTCTGATCTTTCGATGGAAGAGGGACGCGACCTGGAGAACGGTCCAGAGGGCGGGGATGGCGACGACATTGTAGAGCCAGTACCAAAGAACGCGCATGAATACTCAGACCGTGAAGATTCAATGGCTTGTGATGGCCGTCACGATTCACCATGGCAGCCCGACGCATGCGAGTTGAATCGAATGGTGGGCCGCGACAGATACGTGCGGTTGAGTGGATAGATTCGGCAAATCGATGCACGCGGGGAGGACACTCCCGCCTGCGGAAGAAACACGGAATGATGATAGACAAAATCCCGAGGAAATGCAATTCATGGGACAATGTTGCGAATGAGAACGAAACTTTGTACAATGCACCCGGATATCATCTCTCTATCCATCCGATATCAGCCAGTCATGGCATCCAAACCTCCTCACTACGAAGAACTTTCGCAATCCGACATCTTCTCGAACGTCCGGGAGGATATCCTCACCGAGTGCGCACAAGTCGTTCGCGAACGCTCCGCTCCCGCAGGCACCGTTCTCTTCAATGTCGGTGATCAGGCCGATCGGGTCTATCTCGTGAGAACCGGAACAGTGAAAGTTGTCCGAACAACGAGCTATGGGCATGATGCAACGATCTTGATGCTGGGAGCGGGCAGTCTTGTCGGCGAACTCGCGATGATCGACAAACGACCCCGCTCGGCTCGGGCCGTGTGCGAGGAAAATTGTACCTTCTTTGTATTTGAGGAAGAGGACTTTCTGAGGATCTTTGAGGCGGACCCGCACATATCGCAAAACGTCATCCGCCAGATGTGCAGCCGGCTCCGGAGTTCCAACGAGAGGGTCATCACGACTCTCGAGGAACAGTACAATGCCGCTCAGCAGAGATTCCTTCGCCTGAACAATCTCGTTGAAGCGGCGAAAAATATCAATTCGTCGCTGGACCTCGACAAAGTTCTCAAGCTCATTCTCGATGCAGCCGTCAAAGGAGTCGAAGCCGATCGGGGGACCCTCTATCTCGTTGATGAAATCAAGAAAGAATTGTGGTCGAAGGTGCTCCAGGGAAGAGATATGATTGAGATCCGCCTCCCGATTGGCAAGGGAATCGCCGGCTATGTTGCCGAAACGGGCGAGACGATCGACATCGCCGATGCGTACAACGACCCACGTTTCAATCCAGAGATCGACAAGAAAAGCGGCTACAAGACCAACACCATGTTGTGCATGCCGATGAAGAATAAGGATGCGAAGATCATCGGCGTTTTCCAATTGCTCAACAAGAAGGGGGGAAAGTTCGATGAGGACGACGAGATCTTCATCGACGCTCTCTCCGCTCACGCCTCGGTCGCCATCGAAAACGCGCGCCTGGCCCAGGAAATGGTCCAGAGCGAACGACTCTCCGCTGTCGGGCGGATGGCCAGCACAATCATTCACGATATCAAGAATCCGATGGGGACGCTTCGGGTCTACGCGCAGGTTCTCAAGCGAAAGTCGGGAAATGAAGAGGCCGCCAAGCTGGCCGATGAAATGATCAGGCAGGTCGACCGCTTTGTGAACATGGCGCAGGAGATTCTCGACTTTTCCCGCGGCGTGAGTTCCATGTCCATTCTCGAAGTCGATTTCGAGGATGTGATGGAGGGGGTTCTTTCATTCATCGAAAAAGACCTGGAAAAGCACAACATCGCATTGAATCGAAAGACCGATTTTCGCGGGAAGGTGAAGCTGGATACCGACAAGCTCACCCGCGTTTTCTACAATGTCGTCGGCAATGCCCGTGACGCCATGTCGGAAGGTGGTACGATTACAGTTCTCACCGCGAAGGAGAATGGTTTCGTGCGAATCGAATTCACCGATACCGGAACCGGCATGCCGGAAGAGGTGAAGAAGCGGATCTTCGAGCCGTTCATGACCCACGGGAAGAAACATGGGACCGGTCTCGGAATGGCGATTGTGAAGAAGGTGATCGATGATCACAAGGGGAAGATTGAAATCGATAGTGAGCTCGGCAAAGGAACCACGATACGGATCTTCCTGCCGCTCAACTAGTGTCCTGCGAGTCCCTCCCGATCTGAAGTGTTCTCTGCGTACCGGTGAGTGACACGATCGAACGTTCTTACCGCGAATCCGAATCACCCCTCACCCCTGCCGTTTGCTATCATGGACATCCCGTTGACTTCCCTCCGATCTGAGTTTCCGATCCTCTCCAACCAGACGTACCTCATCTCGAATTCACTGGGTGCGATGCCGCGCTCAGTCTTTGTCCGGATGCACGAGTTTGCGGAAACGTGGGCTTCGAAGGGTGTCAAAGCTTGGGCAGATGAATGGTGGGAGATGCCAATCACGGTCGGCAATGAGATTGCGCCGCTGATCGGAGCCCGGGAGGGGGAAGTCTCGATGCATCCCAATATTACGACGATTCTGGCCATCATCCTTTCGTGCTTTGAAGGCATCGAAAATGGAAGACGGACGAGAATCGTCTGTGAGGAAATGAACTTCCCCTCACTGATCTATCTGCTCCGGAATTGGACGAATACCCACGGGTGCGAGCTTGCCCTCGTCCCCTCTCGTGATCGCATTTCTGTGGATACACAGGAAATGGTCGATGCCATTGATGATCGGACTCTCCTTATACCGATTTCGCATGTGCTATTCCGGAGCGGGTACATTCAGGATATCCAGGCGATCATTCAGAAAGCCCGCAAGGTAGGCGCTTACGTGGTCCTCGACGCCTATCAATCGGTCGGGATTCTCCCGGTCGATGTCGGGCGATGGAATGTCGATTTTCTGATCGGGGGAGTTCTCAAGTGGCTCTGCGGAGGACCCGGCGGGTGTTTTCTCTATGTGCGACCGGATCTTTCCGGGACATTTCGGCCGCGCCTGACAGGGTGGCTTGCTCACGCGCGTCCGTTCGATTTCGATGTTTCCGAGATCGAGTATGTGCACGGGGCAAGACGCTTCCTCAACGGCACGCCAGCGATCTCCTGTTTGTATGCCGCGACGGAGGGTCCGCGGATGATACGCGATGTCGGGATCGATCGCATTCGTGAGAACTCCGTGCGGCAGACCTCGATGCTAATTGACAAAGCATATGAACTTGGGTTTGGGGTCCGGTCCCCCCGCGATCCGGACCAACGGGGTGGGACGGTCACACTCGACGTTCCACACGCCCGCGCCATCACGCGTGCGCTGATCGAGCGGAACATTCTTGTCGATTTCCGCGCCGGGAGCGGGATACGAATCGCCCCTCATTTCTACAACACCGATTCCGAAATTCTTGACGCACTAGCGACGATACGCGAAATCATCGACACGGATGAGTTTGAAAAACATCTCAATGATCGGACTACGGTTACCTGAGACAGAGTCTCTATAATATAGAGATGCCCACTCCGACGATCGCGGGAGTGGGCATCATCTCCTCAGGTCATCACTGCAGGCGTTAGAACGGAGATCTGATCAGAACAGAAATCAGGGTCCAGACCAGCCAAAGAACCGCCGCGACCGTCACACCGGTTCCAACAGATTTTTGCGTCACCTTCCCCAGTCCGATTCCGAGGACGAGCGCCTGCCAGATACCGAAGATTTCAACCTTGGAGAGCAGCAGATGTGTCCTGTTGGTCGGGTCGAATTCCTGCAGGATCGTCAGAGCGAGGCCGGGGGTCGCATACACTGATTCGAATCCAAGAATCATGAGGGCTGTCACGATCGCTCCCAGGATTCCAATCCAGGCCGCCAGTCCGTACGTTGCGAGATAGGCGGAGTACGGAAGAGCTGATTTCAGGAGGAGCTTCCCGATCAACCAAAGGACCAGGGCGGCACCGAAGAAGTAGACGGTAATCATGATCACTGCCCCGATTGAACCGAACACGATGAACAATCCCCCCATCCCTCTCATCCCTTCGATCTGGCGATCGGCCTGTTCCTGGGTCATCGAAGCGCTGTCGACCCGTTCCTGGATCGCTTTTTCCTGTGCCTCCATAATCTGGTCCTTAAGCGCCTCGTTCGAGAACATCACGAATGTGAAGGCAATGGCGAAGAGTATCGTCAAGAGGTATGTCGGAACCCAAAAGCGACCTTTCTTCGCGGATGTACCAACTTCCGAAAAAGCCTCACCCGGTGCGGAGAAGACGTTGATAATGTAGTCGCCCAGCGAACCTTGGGAGGCGGTGGTTTCCTGGTTTTCCATATGAATCTCCGTGAGATTGTGGTGGTATTCGATACGCTCCTTTCGACCTGTGACCCAAAGTACACAATTCTCCCAAAAGGTCAAATGAAGCATCGCCGCCGTTGACAATCGAGGACCTTATGAATATATTAATCTTGATCCGCGGCGATCTCCTCGAATAAATGCCTGGAAACCCCGCTTAGGCAAAGAATATGGCTAGTCTGGAAGAACAACAACGAAGAGTTGAGGAACTCAAGAAGAAGATCCTGGAACAGAAAAAGGGTTCGAAGGATTTATCAAAATCCGAGAAGCCCATGGTGCCTTCAACAGAGTCGCCGAGCGAGACCCGGACCTCGGAGGCATCAGTTGAATCCCCCTCGCAGGAGAAGCGCGACGAATTGAGTCAGAGCCAGGAAGAGGCAAACCGGATGCGAGCGCTCGCGGATGCGAAGCAACAGGCCGAGCTGGCAGCTCGAGAGCGGACCGAAAAGGAGAGCCAACGAAAGAAACCGGAACCTGGTGCGGAGAAAGGGGCACCGGCCCCTCCAAAGTCGTCTGGGATCACTTCGATCCGGACATATACCCAGCTCTTGAAACAAGCATGGAGGGACGGCTCGGTCAGCAAGGATGAAGAGCTCATGCTCACGGCGCTCCGAGCCGAACTTGGAATCAGCCTTGAGGAGCATGCGGATCTTGAGCAGGAGGTTCAGATCGAAATCTACATTGAAGCGATGGTCGAGGGGTGGCAGGATGGGGCGATTTCTCATGAGGACTCAGACCGACTCGAAAAGTTGAGGGAGAGATTCAAGATTCCGGCAGAGGAGCACTTCCGGCTCGAAAAGCAGGTCAGGCAGGAGGTATTGAAACAAAAGGGGTAGTGGGGAGCCGGCTACGGGAGTAAGGGTCGTTCGCACTGGTGGGAAGAGGGGGTTCGACGTTGGAGCCCCTGTTTCCTTTCTGGTTGACCGGAAACCGAAGAAGTCGTATCTTTGAACTACCGCAATGACCCGGTCGGGAGAAAAAAAGCAAAATACTTCTTGACTTTCGGGTATCAGCGCAGTATATTTGGTGCCCACATTAAATGGCGTAACGCGCCATGTGGTTTGAGATCTTGATGTGATGCCCATGTCTCATGGGCATTTTTATCGAGTGAACGTTCTTTGAAAAAGTGTGCACAGCCAAAGTCAATTTTGACAGGTTTCGGACCTAGATCGCGCATTCGAGAGGATGCGATAGGTCAAACAAACTTGAAGTTGTATGATTACAACGGAGAGTTTGATCCTGGCTCAGGACGAACGCTGGCGGCGTGCCTAACACATGCAAGTCTGGGAGAAAGGGGTAGCAATATCCCAAGTAAACCGGCGCAAGGGTGAGTAACACGTAGGCAACCTACCTTCAGGTCGGGGATAACTTCGAGAAATCGAGGCTAATACCCGATGACATTCACTCGCAGCATTGCGAGAGGATCAAAGCTTCGGCGCCTGTAGATGGGCCTGCGTCCCATTAGGTAGTTGGCGGGGTAACGGCCCACCAAGCCGACGATGGGTAGCTGGTCTGAGAGGACGATCAGCCACACTGGAACTGAGACACGGTCCAGACTCCTACGGGAGGCAGCAGTGAGGAATATTGCGCAATGCCCGCAAGGGTGACGCAGCGACGCCGCGTGGAGGATGAAGGCTCTATGGGTTGTAAACTCCTTTTGAGAGGGAAGAAGGTGCAGCTACAGGCAGCATTGACGGTACCTCTAGAAAAAGCACCGGCTAACTACGTGCCAGCAGCCGCGGTAATACGTAGGGTGCGAGCGTTGTCCGGATTTACTGGGTGTAAAGGGTCCGCAGGCGGATTGGCAAGTCAATGGTGAAATATCCAGGCTCAACCTGGGGGCTGCCATTGATACTGCTGATCTTGAGTGTGGAAGAGGAAGACGGAATTCCTGGTGTAGCGGTGAAATGCGTAGATATCAGGAAGAACACCGGTGGCGAAGGCGGTCTTCTGGTCCATTACTGACGCTCATGGACGAAAGCGTGGGGAGCAAACAGGATTAGATACCCTGGTAGTCCACGCCCTAAACGATGGATACTCGATGTCGGTCCCGCTGAGCTCATGCTCAGTCGTGATCTCAGCGGGATCGGTATCTAAGCTAACGCATTAAGTATCCCACCTGGGGAGTACGATCGCAAGGTTGAAACTCAAAGGAATTGACGGGGGCCCGCACAAGCAGTGGAGCATGTGGTTCAATTCGATGCAACGCGAAGAACCTTACCTGGGTTTGAAAAGCTCTGTAAACCGGTGAAAGCCGGCTAGCGTAGCAATACGCGCGGAGTACAGGTGCTGCATGGCTGTCGTCAGCTCGTGCCGTGAGGTGTTAGGTTAAGTCCTGCAACGAGCGCAACCCCTACACTTAGTTGCCATCAGGTCACGCTGGGCACTCTAAGTGGACTGCCTGCGCAAGCAGTGAGGAAGGTGGGGATGACGTCAAGTCCTCATGGCCCTTACACCCAGGGCCACACACGTGCTACAATGGCCGCTACAACGGGCAGCGAGAGAGTAATCTTGAGCTAATCCCTGAAAGGCGGTCTCAGTTCGGATTGAGGGCTGCAACTCGCCCTCATGAAGCTGGAATTGCTAGTAATCGCGGATCAGCACGCCGCGGTGAATACGTTCCCGGGCCTTGTACACACCGCCCGTCAAGCCATGGAAGCTGGGGGTACCCGAAGTCGCTTACTTAACCCCGACGCAAGTTGGGGAAAGGGGCGCCTAAGGTAAAACCAGTGACTGGGGCTAAGTCGTAACAAGGTAGCCGTACCGGAAGGTGCGGCTGGATCACCTCCTTTCTAAGGAGTCTCATGGCGCCGTAAGGCGATTATGAAACTCAAGTGATTGAAACCTTGTTGAATGCGGCTTTCGACTGTGCACACATTTTTTTCGATCCAATGGGCCTATAGCTCAGTCCCAAAGTTGCCCACGAACGAAGTGAGTGGTTGCAGCTTTGAGGATCCCGCCGAAGGCGGGATGGCCAGTGGTTCGGTTTCACCGTTCTTTGTTGAATTGATGAAGTGGTATCAAATCCAATGGGCCTATAGCTCAGTTGGTTAGAGCGCACGCCTGATAAGCGTGAGGTCAGTGGTTCAACTCCACTTAGGCCCACAGGCGGGCGTAAGGAACACAAGCCCATGCAATTGCAAATTGAAAATTGACAATTTACAATTGTCTGGGGCTGTAGCTCAGCTGGGAGAGCGTCTGGTTTGCAACCAGAAGGTCGGGAGTTCGATCCTCCTCAGCTCCACAACGGAAATGTGGAATTCGGAATGTTGAATGCGGAATGAAAATTTCCGCAATCCGAAATCCCCAGTCCGTAATTCGATTGTTCTTTGACAATTGGGAAAGAAGCAAGCACTGCATTAGTCGTTGTCCCGCGCAGGCGGGATGAACAAACATGTGGATGCTTGGTTCGATAACGACTCAAGTAATATGTAATGCTCGTCCAAATTCTTATTGATGCACCTTTCCGCCGTTGGCGGAATCTGTCTGTACGTCAATAAAGATTTTTGGTTAAGTTACTAAGGGCATATGGTGGATGCCTTGGCACCAAGAGGCGATGAAGGACGTGGCTACCAACGATACGCGTCGGTTAGGCGGAAGCAGCCTGTGACCCGACGATCTCCGAATGGGGCAACCCTCCGAGAGTCATGTCTCGGAACTTCCCGCTGAATTCATAGGCGGGAGTGAGCAAACTGGGAGAAGTGAAACATCTCAGTAACCCAAGGAAAAGAAAACAAACGTGATTTCCCCAGTAGCGGCGAGCGAAAAGGAAAGAGCCTAAACCATCTGATACGTTCAAGGAGACGACCGTTGTATCAGAGGTGTCGTGGGACTTTCAGGCCGAATCGTCAATAGGCCAGGGAGTGACAAATCATTTTCTTAGCAGAATCATCTGGAAAGTTGAACCACAGAGGGTGATAGTCCCGTACGCGAAAAGAAGATGACTCCCGAAAGTATCCCAAGTACCACGGAGCAAGTGGAAGTCTGTGGGAATCAGCCAGAACCATCTGGTAAGGCTAAATACTTTTTGGTGACCGATAGTGAACAAGTACCGTGAGGGAAAGGTGAAAAGAACCCTTCAGAAGGGAGTGAAATAGTACCTGAAACCATGTGCTTACAAACGGTCGGAGCAATCCCGATGATGCTTGCATCGTCGGGAGAGTGACGGCGTGCCTTTTGTTTAATGAGCCTACGAGTTGCTCGTACGTTGCAAGGTTAAGGATCTCAGATCCGCAGCCGTAGCGAAAGCAAGTCCTAACCGGGCGCAGGTCCCGACTTCCGTCGGGACGAGTAACGTGCGGCAGACGCGAACCCGAGTGATCTACCCTTGGTCAGGGTGAAGTGAAGGTAACACTTCATGGAGGCCCGAACCAGTGTGGGTTGAAAACCGCTTGGATGAACTGAGGGTAGGAGCGAAAGACCAATCAAACTCGGAGATAGCTCGTACTCCCCGAAATAGCTTTAGGGCTAGCCTCGTGTCATAATATCACGGAGGTAGAGCACTGATTGGGCTAGGGGCGTCACAACGCTACCAAACCCAGACAAACTCCGAATGCCGTAGATATGTTTCACGGGAGTCAGGCGACGAGGGATAAGCTTCGACGCCGAGAGGGAAATAACCCAGACCACCAGCTAAGGTCCCCAAATCGAAGTTAACAGAGAAAGGATGTTGAGTTGCTCAGACAACTAGGATGTTGGCTTAGAAGCAGCCATTCATTTAAAGAGTGCGTAATAGCTCACTAGTCAAGCGACTCAGCGCCGACAATAATCGGGACTCAAACTTCGTACCGAAGCTGTGGATTTTTGCCGCAAGGCAAGAGTGGTAGGGGAGCATTCCATCAGCAGCGAAGGTGTGGCGCGAGCCATGCTGGAGCAGATGGAAACGCAGATGTAGGCATAAGTAACGATAATGCCGATGGGAAATCGGCACACCGAAAATCTAAGGTTTCCTGAGCAACGTTAATCGTCTCAGGGTTAGTCGGGCCCTAAGCCGAGGCCGAAAGGCGTAGGCGATGGAAAACAGGTTGAATATTCCTGTACCTATGTGCAGTCGCCTGACCATAAGGGGTGACGCAGGAGTGAAGTCGAGCCAGCTGTTGGATTAGCTGGTTTAAGCCGGTAGGCGTCTCGGGTAGGCAAATCCGCCCGGGAGTTATCGCCGAGAGGTGAACAGGGTGCCCGTATGGGCCACAACTCGACGTAATCATGCTGCCAAGAAAAACCTCGTATGGGAGACTGCAGGTAGTCCGTACCGTAAACCGACACAGGTAGATGAGAAGAGAATTCTAAGGTGCTCGAGTGAGCCGTGGTTAAGGAACTCGGCAAATTAACCCCGTAACTTCGGGAGAAGGGGTGTCCCGATCGGTATATGCCTCGCGCGAAAGCTGATCGGGATCGCAGTGAAATGGGCCAAGCGACTGTTTATCAAAAACACATCTCTCTGCTAAGCCGTGAAGGCGATGTATAGGGAGTGACACCTGCCCGGTGCCGGAAGGTTAAGGAAGCGGGTCATCCCGACGAAAGTCGGGAGAAGCTTGCGACCGAAGCCCCGGTAAACGGCGGCCGTAACTATAAACACTGTTCCTACCACAGTATTGTAGTTGTAAAATTTGGCTATATGCTGGAAACTCCGTTTGTATCCTCCACTACTCATCCCGCTCCGGGATAGTGACAATGTGCGAGGTGATTCCCGACTAACAATGTCGGGATGACGGACAATCAGCAGGAAAGACTTGAAATGATCGACCTCCATAAAGTCCCACCGTCGATCGGCTATTACCTTGCAGGTTTTGCCGATGGCGAAGGGAGCTTCAATGTCTCCTTCCGACCGCGCAAAGATTATGCACTTCCATGGAAAGTCTCAGCGTGTTTCAACATCTCGCAGAAGGACAAAGTGATCCTTGCTCTGTGCAAGCGTCATTTTCAATGCGGCACGCTCCGAGTCCGACCAGATGGGGTGTGGTACTACGAAGTCAACAATATCAATGCGCTGAAGGAAAACATCATTCCCTTCTTCAAGCGGTTTCGGTTTCTCTCGGCGAAGAAGAAACGTGATTTCTCAAAGTTTCTTCAGATCGTCGAGCTGATCGACCGCAACCAGCATTTGCACGAAGAAGGTATCAAAACAATCCTTGCAATCCGTCGCGAAATGAATGATGGGGGCAAACGGAGGTTCTCGGATGAAGAGATTCTCCAAGCGTTCAAGAATCCTCAGAGACTATACGCCAAATCTCCGCCCGAGGGCGGAGAATGATATAGTCCGTTCTTCGTAGCGATACGAAGAGTGTCCGTTGCACACGGACACCGTGAAGTACGAGATTCGTACAAAGCGTAACACCAAGAACGGTCCTAAGGTAGCGAAATTCCTTGTCGGGTAAGTTCCGACCTGCACGAATGGTGTAACGATTTGGCCACTGTCTCAACCACGGGCTCGGTGAACTTGTGGTACCGGTGAAGACGCCGGTTACCCGCACATGGACGGAAAGACCCCGTGCACCTTTACTGCACCCTAGCATTGGGTTCGGTCATAGCATGTGTAGCATAGGTGGGAGACGTTGAAGCCGGGGCGCTAGCTTCGGTGGAGTCACCAGTGAAATACCACCCTTGTTCTGATTGAATTCTAACCTGCTGCCGTGAATCCGGTGGAGGGACAATGTTAGGCGGGTAGTTTGACTGGGGCGGTCGCCTCCTAAAAGGTAACGGAGGCTCTCAAAGGTTCCCTCAGCATGGTCGGTAATCATGCGTCGAGTGTAAAGGCATAAGGGAGCTTAACTGCGAGACCTACAAGTCGAGCAGATGCGAAAGCAGGACTTAGTGATCCGTTGGTTCCGAGTGGAAGGGCCAACGCTCAAAGGATAAAAGGTACGCCGGGGATAACAGGCTGATCTTGCCCAAGAGTTCATATCGACGGCAAGGTTTGGCACCTCGATGTCGGTTCATCGCATCCTGGGGCTGGAGAAGGTCCCAAGGGTTTGGCTGTTCGCCAATTAAAGCGGTACGTGAACTGGGTTCAGAACGTCGTGAGACAGTTCGGTCCCTATCCTGTGCGGGCGCAGGAAACTTGAGGGGTGTCGCTCCTAGTACGAGAGGACCAGAGTGAACGGACCGACGGTGTACGAGTTGTCACGCCAGTGGCAGCGCTCGGTAGCCATGTCCGGATGGGATAAGCACTGAAAGCATCTAAGTGCGAAACCCGCCCCAAGATGAGGTTTCCCGCTTCTTCGGAGGCTAAGACCCCAAGGAGATTACTTGGTCGATAGGCCGCAGATGTAAACGCAGCAATGCGTGAGTCGAGCGGTACTAATAGGTCGAGAGACTTAACCATTAATTTTTATTGACACAGACCTTCCGTCATACGCGAAGGTGCATCAATAAGGAATTGGTTGAGTCAGAGTCAGAATCCAACCGTTCTTTCCCAATTGATTCTTCTGGTGTCAATGTCGAGGGTGTCACACCTCTTCCCATTCCGAACAGAGCAGTTAAGCCCCTCAGAGCCGATGGTACTACGCGGGAGACTGCGTGGGAGAGTAGGACGACGCCAGATTTAGTGTAGAAGCCTCGTTTGGATTCCAGACGAGGCTTTTTTTGTTGGGATGATTTCGAATCAATGGGCCGTTTCATGGAATGGAGACTGCGTGGGAGCCCCGCCAAACAACGGCGGGGTAAAATCCGGACGACGCCAGATTTAGTGTAGAAGCCTCGTTTGGATTCCAGACGAGGCTTTTTTTTGTTGGGATGATTTCGATTCAATGGGCCGTTTCATGGAATGGAGACTGCGTGGGAGCCCCGCCGCTTACTTCGACTTCGCTCAGTATGACGGCGGGGTAAAATCCGGACGACGCCAGTCCCATTCCGACTGAACTTGGCGTGCGCCAGAATCTCCGCAGAGCCAAGTTCACTGTCGGAATGAGGATCCCGCCGCATACTTAGACTTCGCTCAGTATGACAGCGGGGTAAAATTCGGACGACGCCAGATTCAGTGTAGAAGCCTCGTTTGGATTCCAGACGAGGCTTTTTTTTGTTGGGATGATTTCGAATCAATGGGCCGTTTCATATGTCCTCCGCAGAGCGAAATCGTCAGGCTGAGCGCAGTCGAAGCCACGATTTCGCTCCCAAGTCACAGTTCGACTTCGCTTCCCGAAGGGACCCTTTGGGGCAGTATGACGGCGGGTATCTATTTTGAAACCCCAGGTTGAGCAATCAACGTGGGGTTTTCTTTTTGGAGGTGGGAGAGCCCGACTGCGTCCTTGAGCTTCTGTCATAACTTCGGTGCACATGCTAAAACTTGCGGAGGATTGCAGCAACATCTTCCGCTGCAACAGTGTTCCCGATCTGGAATGTCCGGAGGCGTACTCAATGGACCAGCATTCCTCCGTATGTCCAAGGGCTGTGTAGGAGATCCGGCCTCCCTCATACTCATGATACCAGGCAACAGGATGATTCTCACCATGTACCCCCCCCACTCATACAGATGCCACTTGCCTACCTCTCGTTCTTGTAATCTCTCCCATATTTCCGTAGCTTTGCCTTCACCATGGAAAAAGAAGTTCTTAAGGGGTTGTCACTCCCTGAGTTGCAGGAATTTGTGACATCTTTCGGACAGCGGACATACCGTGCGGAACAGCTTTTTTCGTGGATGTACGCGAGGGGGGCGCAATCGTTTGACGAGATGAGCAACATCTCGAAAGAGTTCCGCACACTCCTCGCAGGTCGTGCCGACCTGAATTGTCTCAGAGTTGAGACACGTCGGGTTTCGCAGATCGATCGAACCACAAAATTCCTCTTTCGGCTGAACGATGGGCTGAAAATTGAAAGCGTCCTTATCCCTACCGACGAATCTGCGCCTCATTTCGTGTCGATGGAGAAAGGCGGGGAATCGCCCGGTGCGGAGAAGCGACTTACACTCTGCATCTCGACGCAAGTCGGCTGTCCGCTCGACTGCAAGTTCTGTGCAACGGGAACGATGGGCTTCTTCCGCAACCTGACGGCGGGAGAGATCATTGATCAGGTCATTTCGATTCAGCGGTTGTCCGATCGACGGATCACGAACATCGTGTACATGGGAATGGGTGAGCCGATGCTCAACTACAACAACGTGATGAAGTCGATTGAGATTCTCACCGCGAGCAATTCGATGGCGATCGGGCACCGGCATATCACAGTCTCGACGGCCGGATACGCCGCTCGCATTCGGCAGCTGGGGGACGAACAGCGCAAGTTCAAGCTTGCGCTTTCGCTCCATTCATTGGATGAGGAAAAGAGGACGGCGCTGATGCCGATCACGAAGAAATTCGGCGTGAAAGCCCTCCTTGAATCGCTCGAATACTACTATCGCCGAACAAAACGCCGCCCGACATTCGAGTACATCCTTTTCAAGGGCTTCAACGACTCAGCCGAGGACGTTCAGAAGCTTGCTGCTGCATCCCGGCGAGTTCCCTGTAAGGTGAATCTGATCCCATTCCATTCGATCGATTTTACCGCTCCGGAGGGCTTCGCCAGGACCCTCAAACCGGCTTCGCCCGAAGAGGTTGAAATGTTCGCAAAGAAACTGAGGGAGAGGAACATAACCGTCATGGTTCGCGGGAGCATGGGAGAGGATATCGAAGCGGCGTGTGGGCAGTTGGCCGTAGCTGAAAAATAGTTGAGTGTCAGGGCTTTTTGACGCAGAGGTCGCAGAGAATACGCGGAGGGCGCAGAGAGAAATGTCTCTGGAACAGTACGTCAATCAAACAATCCCCAGCGATCTCTGCGTATGCTTCGCGCCCTCTGCGGTATTGCTATTTTGATTACGTTCAGAGACCAGGCGGGCTGGGTTGTAGAGAGGGAATACTGCAGTCGGGGCGGTTGGCGTACACATCCAATGGCCTCATCGGAATACGAGAACGGACTATGCGCATAGTGATTTTTGGTCCCCCCGGCGTGGGAAAAGGGACTCAGGCAAAACTGCTGGTTGACAAATATGATATCGTTCACATTTCGACGGGAGAACTGCTGCGGAACGCAGTTGCACAACAGACGCCGCTCGGTGTCAAAGCCAAGACATACATGGATGGCGGTAATCTTGTTCCGGATGATGTCATGATCGATCTCATCGGTGAGTTTCTCAAGACGAATCCCAAGGAAGGCGGGTTTATCCTCGATGGATTTCCGCGGACCATCGCACAGGCAGAAGCGCTGGACCGACTTTTTGATTCGTTTCGCATATCGCTGGACACGGTGATCAGTCTGGAGATCGAGCGAGAAATGGTCATCCGACGGCTTTCCGAGCGACGCGTATGCAAGTCGTGCGGCCACATCTCCAATCTCGCCGTGCTGACACCCGGCAAAGAAACAACCTGTCCGGATTGCGGAGGCGAACTCCACCAGCGTGACGATGACAAGCCGGAGACGATCCGTCGACGCCTCGACGTGTATGAGGCCCAAACGAAACCGGTAAAGGAATTCTACGGAAGGAATGGTCGATTGACCCGGATCGACGGGATGAGGGGAATTGAAGAAATTCACAGCGACATTGTTGCGCTCCTCGATTCCATTCATGTCAGGAAATCTGGCGCATGAGTCTCCGGGACCGCATGGCATCGGAAGTCGGGTCTCCCATCATCGTCGCGCATCGTGGGATTTCGGCAAAAGCTCCCGAAAACACCATTTCGGCATTTACGCTCGCCCTGGAAACACCGGGTATTCACGTCGTGGAACTTGACGTGAGGTTGTCGAAGGATGAGGAGGTGATCGTCCTTCACGATCGGACCTTACAGAGGACAACGACCGGCAACGGAGCGGCGCGGGCATACACGCTGAGGGAACTTCGCAGCTTCGATGCAGGTTCATGGTTTGATCCAAAATTTTCCCATGAACGGATTCCCACCCTCCGCGAGGTGTTGGATCTGGTTGGTCGTCGACTTGCCGTCAACGTAGAACTGAAATCGGATCCGTTGCATCGCGAACCGGACGGATTGCTGGAGCGAAGAGTGTTGGATGTTGTTCGCGAGATCGGTGTTGCACACCGGGTCGTGTACTCGTCGTTCCGTCATCACATGATGGCGAACATCAGACGGATGGAACCGAATGCCGTCACGGGGGTGATCTACAGTATGATGTCGAATTTTGCGTCATTGCCATCGTCGCTGGCCAAAACTGTCGGCGCGTCGTTCTTTGTTTGTGCAAAGCACGAATTACGGCAGGCGATGATTCGTGACGCCCATCAACACGATGTTGCTGTTTTTGTCTATACGTTGAATTCCGTGAGCGGACTGAAGAGGTTTCTTGATCTTGGAGCTGATGGAATCATTTCCGACGCGGCGGATGATGTCGTTGCCGCGCTGGAACAATCGAAACAATGGAACGGCTAATTTCGGGAGGATGTGTTTCGTGACACGCGTAGTTCGTTTACTTGCAGGGTGTGCTTTCTTGGCGCATGCGGCGATGGGCCAGGACCTCGGAGACTATCTGCATCAGCTGAACAGAACAAACGGAGAACGATATGTCACCCCACTCATTGACGCGTGGGGGGCCGGATTCAATTCCGGATTTTTTCATTCAGCTGATCTGCATGACATTCTTGGACTCGATATCCATCTCAAGCTCTCGCTTGCCGGAATCCGCGATGACCAACGCACGTATCGGTATCGTACACCGGAGACGATCAACGTCCAGGGCAGGATCTACAGAGTCGGATCGGACTATCCCTATGACGTCGAGGCCAACACCGTGGTGGGAGGGAAGGAACAGACGGTTGTGAGATCCGCAGCGGGTGTAGAGCTTATGACCATCCCCGGTGGATTCAATCTCGATGTGGCGCCGCTCGTTGTTCCGCAGGTTTCGCTGGGACTTCCATTCGGCATTGAAGTCACGGGTCGATTCATCCCCACAACCCGAATCGTCGATGTCGGGAAGATGAACCTGCTGGGATTCGGCATTCGGCATGATCTCGATCAGTATGTTCCATTTCTTCCGGTGGATATTGCGGCACATTTCTTCACGCAGAAGCTCAACATCCTGAATGGAAGCAACGCCACACTCCTCTCCGTCCAGGCAACGGCCTACGGGCTAGAAGCGAGCAAGAATCTCCTCCTCTTCACAGTGTACGGCGGATTTCAACTTGAGTCGTCGAGCTGGACAATCGGCTCCTATGAAGCGAGCGTTCACGTAGGTTCGGAGACCCATCGCATTCCCGTCGAAGGATTCTCGTTGGAGTCCCGCACAAAATCCCGCTCGCTTGTCGGCATCCGCACGAAACTCCTCTTCCTCAATGTTCATGCCGACTACACCTTTGCGGAGACGAATGTGTTGACGATCGGAGTAGGCATTTCAATCCAATAGGAAGGGTTCGACACCCCGCAAAAAAGAAATCCCGACTCTGATCTCCCGAGTCGGGATTTTGCGTTCTCGAGCACTGAAAAAGAATCATGCTTCTCGGAAACCAACGCGTTCGAATGGATTAACAACGCTCGACGCGATGTTGATCAGGTGCGCAGCGATGCGCTTGAGATGGCGCGCGTAGAGTGCGATGGCGACGGTGTCGCTGGTGCTGAGGGAGGAATCCTGCTCTTTGATCATCGCTGTGACGATTTCATCGCACTTTTTTGTGATCCACGAATTGTCCTGCATCAGCTTCAATCCCGCCGCTTCGTCCGAGGCCTTTAGACACGGAACGATCTTGCCGAACATGTCTTTCACGGCGGCCTCAATGCGCACAATGTCGTCCTCAAACATTCCGCATCGGAGTCGCTTGGGGTGGGCGATGGCCAGATCGGTGATATTTTTCGTGTAGTCGCCGATCCGTTCAACGTCGATCACGATGCTGGTGAGGACCAGGCTGGGGACGATATTGGCCCCCCCGGTGAGCGCGATATGTTTGAAGACTTTCTGCCGAACGTCTTGCAGATAGGAGTTCACCACCTTGTCCATCTGATAGACGTCCATCGCAATCTCGCCGGCATCGTTGTAGCGGAGGGAATGCACTGATTTGTCGAACATGATCCGCGTGCTCTCCAGCATCGCGTACGATTCGAGCAGGGCCTGGGTGAGCGAGTTGTCCCGCCTCCAGATTTCAATCAATTCCTTCAACTTGAGCATAACCAATCACTCCATAAGATATATCAAAACGAGGGGGAACAAGAAGAACACGACAGCAATATAGACGAATGGGATCACTTTTGAACGTATCGAATATCGAGCCAGGGTCTCGGCCAGAAAGATTGGAATCCGCTTGAGGGGCCAGAATATCGCAATACCGGAAACGTTGAAGAGGAGATGTGCGAACGCGACCGTCACGGCAGCAACCTGTCCCGTCACCAGTGCGGCCAGCATTGCGGTAATCGTTGTCCCGATGTTCGCACCGAGGGTGAACGGGAAGATTTGGTTCAATGTGAGGATGCCGGCTCCGGCCAGTGGAACGACCAGCGACGTCGTAATCGAACTGCTCTGCACCAGAACGGTCAGCACAATGCCCACAATGAACGCACGGAGACCCGTTTTGAAAAGGGTCTTATCGAAGAACGCCTCGATCTTTCCAATGACGAGCGCTTTCAGATTCACGACGATATAGCGCAGACTGAGGAACAGGAACAGAAGGGAGAGCAGGAGAAGGATGATTCCGCTTTCGCCGACCAGAGAGACCACCATGGAAATCGCAGGTTTCACAATGTCTTGCAGGGGATTCACGAGTTCCAACCCGCCGATTCCCTTAAACTCATCGGCGAAATAGGCAGAGCTCTTCCCGAGGAAATCGGTTGTCAGTTGCAGGGGGAACAGGACAATCACCGCCAACACGTTGAAGAAATCATGAACGGTTGACGTGGCAAACGCGCGGCGGAATTCGTCCTTGTTATAGATATGTCCCGTCGCAACTAACGTATTGGTAATGCTGGTACCGATATTTGCCCCCATGATAATCGGAATAGCTCCCTCAACCGTGATACCGCCGGCGGCGACGATTCCGACGACGATCGATGTCACCGTTGATGAACTTTGGACCAGACTGGTGGTCAGGATTCCTACGAAGAGGCTCAGGAAGGGACTGGATGTCGTTCGGAGCAGGGTCTCCGCAAATCCGCGCCCGAAGAACTTGAATGCGGTTCCCATCATGGCGATGCTGACGAAGAAGAGATACAGCAGCAAGAGAAATGCCAGGAACCGCAACAGGGGTGAGATGTGTATCTGAGATTTCCTGATGGTTGTCTCCGGGGTCGAAAACGGTCACTCGATGTGTTGAATCCATCTTCCCGCCATCCCGGGGGATGATCCTCCTGCCTCATCGATCACGTGCACTGCAGGTGTAGCGAAGTGACACTGATCACTTCATCGCTGCCGGTGAAGATATGAACAATTTTCGAGCAATGCCAACGATGCGTCAAACAGAATAGTGGGAATCGATGCAAGGAAGTGTGCGACGGCGCCCCGTCGGTCACGGTTGCACACGCTTCAGCAGTTTCATATATTGAGCCGGTGTGGTGGCGTGAAGCCGGACATGCTCTTCTTTTCACTCGAAAGAATACCTCATGAAGAATCTTGTCACGTCTCTTGCGGTTCTGTTGCTTCTGATCATCGGCTGCCAACGGTCTGAATTGAAGCTTGAAGACGCTGTCGATCTGCTCGCAAGTGCCAAGGAGAACATCAAGGAGGAGGCGTTCGAACGCGCGGAATCGGAGATTGTTCAGGCACTTCCGATTTTTGAAGCTGCCGGAGAAGAGACGCGTCTTGCGGACGCGATGGCCCAGATTGGCAGAATTCGACTCGCCTATGGTCAGTTTGCGATGGCATTGGAGAACATGGAGCGGGCGATTACCCACAGTCGAAACGCCTCTGATTTCCGCGGTGAGGCATCCTTCCTCCTTCTGTTGGGCAATGTCTATCGCGAAATGGGATACTTTCAAACAGCATTGGAGCAGTATCGTTCGTCGCTGTCATTCAGCAGCGCGTTTCGGGATTACGAATCGGTTGCGGCCCTGCAGTTGCGTATGGGCGAGTCGCTGTTTCTTCTTGAGCAATACGAGGAATCGTCGACAAACTATGAATCGGCTGTTAACTACTATCGGGAAGCGGGAAACAGGGCAGGAACGGCGAGCGGCCTTATCGGCCTCGGTCAGGTCTATCGGGCGCAGGAGCGATACGATGAAGCGCTGAATACGTTGTCGCAGGCACAATCCTTTCTCGATGCGTCAGACCAGCCGCGGCTCGAGGGACGATTGCGTCTCAATCTCGGGCTGGTTGCGCGCGCCCAGGGCGACTGGAACAACGCGTTGCGGCACTTCCGGGACGGAACAAATCGCCTCCGGGCTAAAAGGGTCGGCAAGGACCTCGAATCGCTGTTGATGTTCTATCTTGCCCGCATCTATCAGGAAAGCGGCAAGCTGGACGAAGCGACGAAGTTCTTCACCGATGCTGCCGCCGTCGCGCGCCGGGCAAATGATCGCTTGGCCGAAACCTATATTCTCCTCGCCCTGGAATCGGTCAATGAACAACTCACCCTCCGGGGTGATCGCATCCCGGAATATGAAAAGTTGGCGGCGTCGTATGAGAACCTGGGGAGGCGGTTCGCGGCGCTCGGTCACCGGCGGGGCGAAGCCGCCACGCTCGGCGCGGTCGGCCAGACGTTTCGCAGGATGGGAAAGACGAACGAGGCGCTGGAATACTTTCGAAGGGCAATGGAAACCCTGGAGTCGAGTGTTGCTGAGTTTGTCGATCCGGAACTTCATCCCCAGTACGCGCGCGAACTCGCGATCAACTCAAGAATCGAAGATCTCTATTTTCTTGCGACGAAGACTGCACTCGAGCTCAACAAGATCGAATTTGCATTCTCCTCGATGGAGCGAATGAGATCGCGCTGGTCGTTCAAACTTCTTCAATCGGCCGATCTGGATCCCCGCCACCTCCCTGTCCGCCGAGATGCCATCGACGGAGCCAGAGTTCTTAAGCAACTGCAAAACGTCCAGCTCGAGTGGTCGAGTGTTTTATCCAATCCATATGGGGTTGTCCGGCAGTCTGTGATCGATTCGCTGGCACACGTCGAGGAGTCCCTTCGTCGGGAATTGAAAGAGCGGGCGCGCCGGGTCGGCGGGGTCTATCCGAACTACCTCAGCCTCGTGTTCCCCGGAATCCCGCAACTATCGGATATTCAATCGCTTATTCCCCGGGGAACGGTGGTCGTGCAGTTCATTCCCACGCCTGAGGAACTCACACTCTTTGCGCTGACGAGGGAGTCGTACGCCGTCCGGTCGGTGGCGATTTCACGAGATCGGCTGATGGTCCTGGTCCGCGAATACATGTCGTTGCTCCAGGATCCCAACGTCTATGCGGGGGCAGCAGGGGAGGCGAGTCTGAGGCCCATGACCCGGTTTGCCCAGCTTTCGGTACAGCTCTACGATACGTTCATCCGACCGATTGACATGCTGCTCGATCGCAACCTCATTCTGATTCCCATACCGGGATTCGAGAACTTTCCGTTCCATGCCCTTGAAAAGCAGGATCCCAACGGGATCATCCGTTATCTGATCGAAATCACGAGCGTCGACTATCTTCCCTCCTTTGCCTCATTGAAGTACCGTACAGCGGCCTCGAGCAGAATCCGCAACATCATCGGGCTTGGAAATCCAGGCGGCAAGAATTGGTCGATCGACTACGAATTGAGAGATATCCGGAGCTTCTTCAAAGAGGCACGCATCCTGATCTCGATGGAAGCAACGTGGAACAATCTGAAGTCCGCCAAGGGAGACGTTCTCCAGCTTTCCACCGAATTCAAGGGAATGCACGCGGCCTTCCCCTTCGGGGTGATCATGTTTTCCGATCCTCAGAATATCGAAGAATCGACCGAGATTTCTTTCCGTGATCTCACGACGCTTCAACCGTACCCTGTCGTCGTGTTGTCGAATCACTACGGAACCGGAAGAGGATTGGCTCCGGCGCACGCGCTCCTGCTTCGTACCATTGGCACGTCGGATGTGTTCTACAATGCGTGGTACTCCGATCGGAAGTCGGCAAAGTTCTTCAGTGAATATTTCTACACGCATATTTCCACCGGACTCGCTCCCGGAGACGCATACCGGCAGGCGTTGCTCAACCTCATCCGTACACGGGATGTGAATCACCCGTATCAATGGGGACAATTTTTCCACTTCGGCGTGGGCTGAGTCTCGGGACAAACCAGAGAGGGGGACGGAACGATCGGTCGAGGAGGCGATTGTGGGAAGGATTGATGGGCGGAGCGTCTAAAACCTCCAACGGAGGCCCGTTCGTACGGTGTAGAGCATGACGTACTCACCCGGCTTGAAGTTGAGTTCCTGGTTCGTGGCTTCGACAATGACATTGATCAGAATGTTCATTCCGATGACTTGTTGCCACCCGGCTCCCAGCGTCCGGGAATCAAGATAGAAAATCTCCCGTCCTGCCAATCCGGCGCTCGATTGAATCAATCGTTCATCCGGTGAATACCCAAGACTGAACCGCAGCGTGATGTGCGTTTCCGCGTCGCCGAGATACATTCGTCCGAGAGCCGTCAGCGAACGCGAGTTACCGACATTGCTCGGAGTAATAAACGGTCGGAGCGAGATCCAGTAGCTTCCAACGTAGTAGCCGAGCGAACCGGTGAATATGCGAATGGAGTTGCCGCGATCGAATGAGAGGAGACGTATTCCAAGCGATCCATCAAAGCCGGATGGGAGTTTTGAATACAGCTCGGCACCAAACCGATGACGAGGGTAGAGCGGACTGTTGGCGTAGCCGTAGTTGAAATATCCGTGGAGACCATTCCCGAAGACCGGGTAGAAATCGATTTCGGGTTGAACGCCGTTCTGCTGAAACCGTCGTGAATAATTCACCCGGCCCAGGATCGTGCCCGCGGACATGCGTCGTCCCGCTTCGACGTACGCGTAGTGCATCGGGCCGTAGTGCTCGGCATAGAGGTCGCCGGAGTAGAGCGCGCCGACAAAACTATTCATAGAATCGAGCACAATCGATTCCCGAAGTCGCGCCGCTTCCGTGTTTGCGGGATTGATTTGCTCGAGTGTTGAGAGGACTGCGAGAGCCTCGCGTTCACGATGGAGCTCCTTTAACGCCCTCGCTTTCTTCAGCAGGAAATCTTCATCGGTGGGGTAGATGCGGACCGCCCGATCCGCGATTTGCAGAGCATCCTCGAGCTGACGATCCCACCATTCCACATCGATCATTGCCTGGAGAGCATCGCGATGCCGGTCGTCGATTTCAAGGACCCGGCGCAGTTCCTGCCGCGCCTCTTCAAATTGCCGATCCCACGCGTACGTGCGACCGAGCAGAATCCGGACATCGTGGTATGAGGGATCTCGCTGGAGAATCACGCGACAGAGGTTCCGCGCCTCTTCTCCCGATCCGGCTAATGCCCTCTCACGTGCCAAGGCAAAAAGCTCGTCGGAGTCCAGCTTCGTCGTGTCGATTTGCGTGAACAGGAGCTGCAGGGGAACGAGGAGAACGATCAGGCTGAGAGCGGCAGGTTTGATCATAAGAGATGTTTCACGGGGATGTCTACCGGCAGAGCATAGGGACAAAATTCGAAAGATTCAACTCAACAAAAAAACCCGATCGCGTCCTGATCGGGTTTCATCCTGAGGGGTGACAACAAATGCTATCTGCCTTTCACCTTGACCTTTCCGAAGCCGGATTCGATCTTGATCGTCAGCTTTTCTGAAGCGGTATTGTACGTCGGGGTCTCGTATCGTCCTTTGCGGGTTTTCTGAAAGATGTCATCGATATCGACGCTGGACAACCAGCTGTCTTCGCAGCGGAGCTGGGTCGGCGTCTTTTCGGGGATAATCACTGTGATGGCGCCAAGCCCCACGTTGATATCAACCTCACCGCTCCGTCTCAGTGCTCCGCCAAAATCGAGCTTGTACGCCCCCACTCCCCCCTCAAATTTCAAGGTCCGGAAATTCGTGTTTCCGAGATCGGTCGCGGAAAATGATCCCACGCCCGATTCGAAAGATATCCGCTCCGCCATGATCCGGTTCGGCTCGTCGCAGGCAAGCCGAACCGCGCTTGCTCCCGATGAGATACGAAGCTCGGCGATCTGCAATCCGGTGATGTCGAGGTCTCCTTCCCCCGCCCCCAATTCAATGTGGAGTGAAATCGGAACGGCGTCGGTCAATTCCAGCGACCATCGACGATTTGACTTCGATTTTTCTCCCGAAGAACCCGACCACCATTTCGCTTTATCGGTCGAACGGATCACGAGGTTCCCTTCGCCTGCCGACACGTCGTACGTGATCTTGAGATCCTCCCGATCGTCATCTCGTCGGGGATAGTCCGCGACGAGGATCTTATCTCGCGTTCCTTTTCCGATGAAGATGGAACCGAACGAGAGTTTAACCGAAACGTTAATTCCTTTCTCGTTGGTGCGGAGAATTTCCCGTCGAGCACGGTCCTGGGCAACGAGTACCTGGGTCATCAACGCACAGATGATGAACACGAAGAGGTATTTTTGGGCAGGGATCATCGTATGATTGACAGAAGTCAGTTTTGCATACGGAATCGATCCTCGAGAGTTGCGCGGCGCGGCCTGACAGGTTGTGGAAAAGCCATTTGTTGTGATACCGAACGAGTGTCGCAAGCGGGGAGTCTCCCTTTCTTATTCAGATTCTTCGGGGCTGTACATAAAGTCATTCGGTTCTTGCTTGCCCCGTGATGCTTTCACACGGGGACCCGCCTGCCTGCCATGCCTGCGGCAGGCAGGGAATCTGATAATGGGTCAAACCACATTGTTTTGTGGCCAAGCCACCACTTTGTGGCGGGCGCTCAGTCCTTGGCCTGTCGCCAGGGCAGGCAAGTTCAGCGCGACGATTTCCTCCTATCGTACAGCGCCTCTGATTGATAACTCCCTGGATCTTCCCTAGTGCCGTTCCAACAAAGCAATCTTGTGTCCTATCATCGAGCATCAAGTTGGAACGAGCACTAGTGCTCGCTCCCATTAACCGATCCCGCATCAAAACACAATACTTATTTTTGGGAGCGGCACTAGTAGTGCCGCAGACGGTCTTTCAGATATTTGTACAGAAGTTCCCGCGCCCGAAAAATATGGGCTTTTACCGTCCCCAGGGGGAGACCCAGGAGGTCCGCAATCTCCTGGTATTCCTTCTCATCCGTATGGCGCAGCCGGATAACAGTTCGATACTTTGGGGGTAACGATTCGATAGCTTCCTCAATCAGCGTTCGTCGTTGTCGGTCAATGACTCCCTTATCCGGTTCATATGTGGAATCGGGAACCTCAAAAGTGATTTCGTCGTCCTTGGTGCGTATGGGTCTGTCGATCGAAAAGGAGGGGAGCTTCTTCTTTCGGATGTAGTCGATGCAGTTGTTGGTTGCGATCTTGTAGAGCCAGGTTGAAAACGCGTATTCCTCGTTGAAACTCTGGAGGGAGGAAAACGCCTTGATGAACGCCTCCTGCGTGAGATCCTCAACTTCTTCCTTCTCCCTGATCATCCGGTAGATGAGATTGAAAATCGCGTCGTGATATTTCTGTTGCAGTCGATCGAATGCTTTCTGGTCGCCGTTGATCGCAAGACGGATGAGCTCATGATCTTCGACCCTGGATTCGCGCGATCGCCTCTCCTCCTGCTCCTTCAGAGATGGAGGCGCGGCGGCGGGAGAGGATTTATGTGGTGATTTTCGCCGAGCCATTCCAGAGACGAACTGAGGCAAACGCCATGTGTGCAGTGAAGAACACGAGAGGTGGGGTATTCATTCGCGATGGTTTGTCATGTGCGGTACGGCAAAAGTAACCAAAAAAGGAATGATCCGCAATCGTGAGTTCAACGATGCAGATTCTCATGCACGGAGCGCATCGGAGAAGAGGCGTAATGCGCGATTTGCATGCCAGAGCATTATTCTCTACTTTGATCACACAACAAACAGGAGCGACTGGCATTCTCTATGCTAATCACGTTCGAAGGTCTGGATCTCTCGGGCAAATCCACACAAGCGAGAATGCTGCTTGATCGGCTCGCTTCGCAGGGATTTGAGGTGGTGTTTATCCGCGAACCAGGCGGGACGGACATCGGAGAGAAGATTCGCGCGATCTTGTTGGACACGGAAAACAAAGGAATCAGTGACGAAGCGGAGTTCCTTCTTTTTTCCGCTAGCAGAGCGCAGATTGTGCGCGAACGAATCCAGCCTGCGCTCGAAGCCGGTGCCGTCGTCGTGTGCGACCGGTTCTATGATTCTTCGACGGCCTATCAGGGATGGGGCCGTGGGATTCCGGTGAGCGCTGTCGAAGCGATCAATATGTGCGCCGCAGCCGGTCTGGCGCCCGATGTGACGTTCTTCCTCGATCTCCCTGTCGCAGAGATCGAGAGGCGACTGGCCATTGCCTTGAAAGAAAAAGATCGGATGGAGTCGAACGGTCGGGCTTTCTACGAACGGGTGCGAAACGGATATCTGGAGATCGCGCGGCAACAACCTCGCGTGACGGTCCTCGACGCCACGAAACCGATCAACGAGCTTCATGAAGAAGTCTGGCGACGCGTGGTCGCGAGGGGAGCGGAGCTGGGGAAGCACTTCGAAAAGGAAGAGGCATGATGGACGGGAAACAGATGCAGCGGAACGACGAGCAGAGAGACCATCGAACGCCCCGGAGGAACAGATCTATTGTCCTCATTTCCGCTCTCCTGGGTATCCTCTCGATGGCCTTTGTTGCGATGGGGGGAGGCGACCTCCTCCTCAAAATCCACAGAGGAATCGATACCTTCGGAAAGGTCTATCGCGAGATCGCGATGAACTATGTGGACGAAATCGATCCCGAGCGATTCGTCCGATCGGGCATCGATGGCATGTTGAAATCACTTGATCCATACACGGTGTACATCGACGATACAGAGAGAGACGAAATCGATCTTGTTACGACCGGGAAGTACGGCGGCGTCGGCGTTACGATCGGGATCCGGGATGGTATGGTGATGATTGTCGGTCTCCTCGAGGGATTCTCCGCGGCGAAACAGGGGATTCAGGTTGGCGATCGGATTCTGGAGATCGATGGAACCGCGGTATCGGGAAGCAACTACGAGCGGATCCGACTTCTCGTGCGCGGCGCGCCCGGAACCGAGGTCCGGATGAAAATTGAACGCGAGAGTCAGGCGCATCCGCTGGAATATGTGCTTATCCGGGAAGAAATCCCCGTTACCAACGTCACATACGTCGGATACGTCGGGGCTGGTGTCGGGTATGTGAAGCTCGAGAGGTTTTCGAAAACGGCAGGGGAAGATGTGAGGAGCGGCATCCGTCAGTTGATGGGGGATGGACAACTTCGCGCGTTGATCCTGGATCTGCGGGACAACCCCGGAGGATTGCTCGACATGGCGGTGGACGTTGCGTCGAAGATTGTTCCGGAGAGCAGTCTTGTGGTTTCGACGCGCGGGCGCAAGGGATCGCGGGAGCTAAAGTACTACTCATATGAAAAACCGATCCTGGGAGATCTCCCCATCGCACTGCTCGTGAATGGAGCGAGTGCCAGCGCGAGCGAAATTGTCGCCGGCGCGGTGCAGGATCTCGATCGCGGCATTGTCCTTGGAACCCGGACGTTCGGCAAAGGGCTTGTGCAGACGGTGACGCGGATTTCTGATCGGGGATCGCTGAAAATCACCACCGCCCGATACTACACGCCGAGCGGTCGCAGCATTCAGGAGATCAACTACGCGGAAGATCAGGATCTCTCTCCCATCGAACTTTCAGCATCGGATTCAAACAAAGTGTTTCGGACTGCACACAATCGTCAGGTCTACGGAGAATCGGGCATCTGGCCCGATTCAACCGTCGAGGAGAACCAGCTGAGCGGACTCGTTCGTGAGCTGCAACGGAAGGCGATGTTCTTCAGGTTCGCGAATCGATTCAAAGCACAGCGGGGGTCGATAGCGGACAATTTCAGAGTGACCGACGAGATCCTCGGAGAATTCATCGAGTTTCTCAAGGAAAGGGAATTCGCGTACGACGCGCAGTTGAGTTCACGACTGACCGCGTTGAAGCGTGAAGCGATCAAAGAGGGATTTGGTTCGCGTGTGGTCCAACGTCTGGAAGAAGCGGCAGAGCTGGCGAGAAATGAGCGCGACACGCTTCTCATGAACCAGCGTGATGAATTGAGGCGTGCCCTCACAATCGAAATCTTGGGGGTGATGAAGGGGAGAAAGGCCCAAATCGAGGCGACGTTTCCCTACGATCCCCAATTGCAGGCGGCCATTGGTCTCCTGAGGAGTCCGGCCACCTACACGCAACTGCTGAAGGAAAAAACGCGACCGTAGCCGGGCTGACGATGCAAGAGAACAGAGGCTTGGGGACGGAGCTCACTCTACGTCTTGACAGATTCGAGTTTTTCCCGAATCGACTCCGCCACTGAATCAAGATCGCCGGGATTCACAACGAAGTCGATGCTGTCGTTGTTGATGACGAGCACCTGTCCGAGCGAATAGTTATCGATCCAATCGTTGTACAGAATGTTGAGCGATTCAAGGTAGCTGCGTTCGATTCCCTTCTCAAACGACCTCCCGCGCCGCGAAATCTGATCGACGAGCGTATCAACCGACGTCTTCAGGTAGATCAACAGATCGGGCGGTTTCAGGTACTCCATCATGACATGAAAGAGGGAGACGTAGTTTTCATAATCTCTCTCACTCATGTTTCCTATCTCATAGAGGTTCCTCGCGAAAATCTGAGCATCCTCGTAGATCGACCGATCCTGGATGACCGACTCACCAGATTCAACGATCTCTTTGTGATTTTTGAACCGGTTGGACAAAAAGTAGATCTGCAAGTGGAACGACCACCGCTTCATATCTGCATAGAAATCGGGAAGGTACGGATTGTCATCAACCGATTCATAATATGGTTTCCACCCAAATCGTTGGGCCAGGAGCCGTGTGAGCGATGATTTGCCCGCACCGATATTTCCTGCAACGGCGATGAAAAGTGATTTTGAAAGGGGCATAGGCGTCTGCTCAGGTTACCATTCGGTGAGGGGAACGAGAAATTGATTGGGGAAAATATATCGGGAACCTCTCTGAGAAGCAACCAGAAACTCGGGTGGAGAAGGGCGAATCCGGAACCCCTGTTGCTCAGTGACGGAGGCCGGAGGTGTCGTGCAAGGCCTTGATGATGGTCGCCAGACCGTCGACGATTCGGGGTCCGGGTCGACTCACCAGATCTGCCTCGACGATGGTGATCCGCTTGTGCGCGACGGCGGGGACTGTCGAAAGACCCCTCAAGGCATGCGCGACGTCATCGGGTGAAGCGGCAACGTCTGAGGAGACAACAATCACCTCCGGAGCCCTCTGCAATATTTCTTCTTTGCTGAGGAGAGGATATGCGATTGACGAACCGGATGAGACGTTTGTCCCGCCGGCGAGCCGAATGAGCTCATCGAGAAAGGTCTCTTTGCCGATGGAAATGATTGGCTGGATTGAAAGGAGGAATAGGGTGGGAATGTTCCGGCGTGTTGCCGCGAACGCAGTGAGTGAGTCTGCTCTCTTCCGGAGGAGAGAGGCGAGCGAATCGCCGGCTTGTGCCCGACCCGTCAGTACGCCGATTCTCCGGATCGAATCGAACACACCGGAGAGATTGCGGGGATTGGTCACGAAGACCGCAAGGTTCAACCGTTCAAGAGACTCGAAATCCTGACGCGTGTTGCCGGAGACAGTCATGATAACGACATCCGGACCGAGTTCGACGAGCTTTTCGAGGTTCGGATTGGAAAGTCCGCCCACACGCGGGATGTTGCGCACGGAGGGGGGAAAGTCGCAATAGTCCGTGACGCCGACGATCGAAGAATCCAGTCCGAGCGCGAACAGGATTTCCGTAACATGGGGAGAAAGAGAGACAATCCGTCCGGGGACGTGAGGGAGAGAGACTGTGCGTCCCATATCATCCGCGACCGGATGGACAGTCGCCAATTCAGACGACCGATCTCCGCCGCAGGATGAAAGAAAGAGAACGATCCAGAGATAAGCACGAAGGCGCATGCCGATGCAGGGAAGTGATGGCGCGGACCCCGACGGCGCGGTTCGCGTCGGGTCAAACCAATAGAAATATGAAGAAGACGGAGAGGATCGGTTATTTCTTGAACGCGGCAACAGCTTCATCCACGGTCTCGTAGTGATCGAACACCGTGATCAGCTTCGTCACCATGAGGAGACTCTCGATCTTCTCGGATGCCCGGGCGAGTTTGAGATCTCCACCAGCATTGCGCAGCGTGGTGAGCGACCGGATGAGCATTCCGAGTCCGGAGCTGTTCATAAACTTGACATTCCCCAGATCGACAACGACTCGGGCTTTTGATTCTTTTACGAGTCGTTGGAGCTCGTCGTTCAGCGATGTGGCGTCCGGGCCCCCCATGATGTTTCCATCGAGGGCAATAACGGTGACGCCCTGTTTTTCCTCGGATTTGAATTTCATGCGGAATTCCCTCCGGTGATGGTACAGTCCATGAACGGGGGCGGGAAAACCTACTTCGAACCCGTCTCCTTGGTTTTCTTCCTGCGCAGGTTCCAGTCGAGCACGACTGCGCTGGCAATGTAGATCGAGGAATACGTTCCCGTAATGAGACCGACGGTCAGTGTGAATGCGAATGCCCGCGTGACCTCGCCGCCGATGAACATCAATGCCAGAAGCGTGATGAGAAGCGTGCCCGAGGTGATAATCGTCCGACTCAACGTATCGTTGAGGCTCTTGTTGACGACTTCTTTGAGGGACATGCTCCGGTAGATCTTCAGATTTTCTCGAATGCGATCGAAGACAACCACGGTATCGTTCACCGAGACTCCGATGAGCGTGAGGAATGCGGCGATGACCTCCTGGGTGATCTCAAGCGTGAGTGTGGGAATCAATCCATCCATCAAGGAGAGGATGCCGAGCGTGATCAGCACGTCGTGGAACAGCGCAAGGACAGCCCCAACACCATAGATGAATTTGAATCGGATTGCGATGTAGCCAAGGATCGCAACCAACGCGACGACGATCGCATATGTCGCATCACGGCGCAGTTCCTTCCCGATTTTCGGTCCAATCTTGTCTTCTTTCAGCACTTCAAATGTTCTGTCGGAAAAACGTTGCTGAATCGCCTGCTTGATGTTGTCGCCGACGGCCGTTCCGGCTTCCTGTTCCGATGTGCGAATGAGGATATCTCCTCCGCCGCCAAAGTACTTGATTTCGCTCCGTGACAGGCCGATCGGTTCGAGGGCGCTTCGCACTTCGCCGATCGTTGGTGCTTTGTCGAAACCGAGGACGATCTCTGTTCCCCCTTGGAAATCAATCCCGAAGTGGATTCCCCGCACGGCCAGAGATCCCAGACCAAGGAGAATGATGAGCAGAGAGGCAAAATATGTCTTCCGTCGGATTGAAAGAAAATCGATGTTCGTTTTCTTGAAGAATTGCATTGAGGTCGAAACTCCTGTTGAGTCAATCGAGAAGCGAATTCGCCGTCGTGTCTCTAGACGAATTTCGGCGTCATTCCTTTGTCATACATGAAATTGAAAATCATACGCGTGATAATGATCGCGCTGAACAGACTGGCGAGAATGCCGATCATCAGCGTAAGCGCAAATCCCTGCACCGGTCCCGTTCCGAATTGGAACAGAATCAATCCGGTGAGGAACGTGGTGATGTTTGAATCGATGATGGCGCTGAACGCCTTCGAATAGCCGTTGTCGATCGCCGCCTTGAGCGTCTTTCCTCCCTCCAGTTCCTCGCGGACGCGTTCGTAAATGAGTACATTGGCGTCGACAGCCATCCCAATCGTCAGAATGATGCCCGCGATCCCCGGAAGGGTGAGCGTTGCCTGGAATCCCGAGAGGACGCCGAGTATGAAGAGAATGTTGAAGAAGAGTGCGACGTTTGCCACGGTTCCGGCGGTCCGGTAGTAGATGAGCATGAAGAAAACCGTGAGGACAAATGCGAACGCTGTTGCCGTGAGGCCGGATCGGATGGAGTCTTCACCGAGTGACGGACCAACCGTTCGCTGTTCCATGATCTCGACCGGGGCGGGTAATGCACCCGCTTTCAGGACGATCTCGAGGAGGCGGGCCTCGTTCGGAGAATCCATGCCGGTGATTCGCGATTTTCCTCCGACGATCTTCGTCTGGATGACAGGTGCGGAGAAGATGCCGTTATCGAGAGCAATCGCGACGCGCTTATTGACATTGGCACCGGTAATACGAGCCCATTCCCGCGATCCCTCGCTGTTCATCTCCATGTTGACAATGGGTCTGTTGTCTTCCGGATCGACGCTCGCACGGGCGCCCACGATGACTCCGCCGGTCAGTTCCGGGGTCTTCTTGACCGCGAAGAGAGTGAAGTATTTCTTGCCATCCTGGGCCTGGAAAGTTTTTGCAGACCAGAGAAATTCGAAATCGGTCGGGATGAGCCGTTGAACTCCGGGCTGTGCGAGCAGGGTCCGTACCCATTCGCGGTCTTTTTCTTCGACGTACCCCTCTCCGGAACCGCGCTGGTCAGGCCTCACATAGGTGAAAAACGGATGTTCGCGTGAAAATCTCGCTTCCTCGGTCGTATCGGTTGGTGATGCCACACCCTCACCAAGAAGCTGACGGAGTGTTTCCTGTGATTGTTTGTCGGGACTCTCTTTCGGACTCGATGCTTTGGTCGTATCGGCCTGCATTCCGCCGGCGAGGAATTTGTCGATTGATTCCATCACCCGGTAGGCAACTTCAGGATCGCGCAACATTCGAAATTCAAGTTTGGCCGTTCCCTGGAGAAGCTGTCTTACTTCTGCCTCGTCCTTCACGCCGGGAAGCTCCACAATGATGCGCCGTCCTCCTTGTTTTTGGATCGTCGGTTCCGATGCTCCGTATTGGTCGACTCGATTCCGAACGATTTCCACGGCCCGATCAACCGCTTTTTCCGATTCATCCTCGAGAAAGCTGATGATCGTGGCATCGTCATCTCTGATCGTGCCGTAATAGCGGCTCAAGCGGATTCCGCGTTCGGAAAACTTTCCGGCAAAGACCGTAATAACCTCTTCGTCCGAGGCCCCGACCCGGCTTCTGACTTCATCAATGATCGAACGGAAGTTGTCATCCTTGTTACGGGCAAGATCCGTCAGGAGCCGGACGATATCGACTTCCAGAACAACTCTCATCCCACCCTGAAGATCAAGTCCGAGCTTGAGTCGCTTCAACTTGGCCTCGAGCATCTTTCCCCGGTTTTCTTCCACATAATTGAGACTGTCCTGGCCGCTGAGAGACGTTACTTCCTTGCGGTATTGATAATCCCGATATGTCGGGTAGAGAAAGTAGAGCGAGAGAATGACGGCACTCGCGATAAGAATGAGCTTCGACGCTTGTTTTCTCACAGAAGATTCTCCATAACGAAATCCAACGCTGGTGGCAAATCGATCCCCGCGCATCTCCGGAATCGATCTGAACAAAAAAGCAGGCAAAAATATACTCCAATGTGCCTACAAAGTCAACACAAAATCGTTGCATTTCAGGCGATTCACGGCTATATTAGCAGCTAGTCGTTCGATTGAAATGACATTTCCCTAAGGAGCAGTACGTGTTATGGCGTTGATGACTCAAATCCGGAACAACCTGTCAAAGCTCTTTGCGGTCTTCGCGGTTCTCTTCATCCTCTACATCATGCTCGATTGGGGAATGGACCTCCCGAGCATCCAGTTCGGTGCGGATGCCGACGTGATCGGCAGAGTCAACGACGAAAAGATGACCTACAAGGAGTTCTCCGAGGTCCTTCGACAGACAATGGAAACACAAAAGACGCAGACCGGCACGGATCCCGACGACGATACTGAACGCCAAATCCGCGATCAAGTGTGGAACATGCTCGTGAATCAGATCCTTATCCGTCAAGAGATCCGTGAGATGGGAATCGACGTCACCGACAAGGAGATTATTGACCTTGTTCACGGCCCCAATCCGCCGGAGATGTTGGTGAGCCAATTCAGGGATTCGACCGGCCGGTTCAACCGCGACGCGTACGACCAGGCGATCGCCGATCCTCGAAACCGCGAAGCGTGGATGATGGTGGAGCGCCAGCTTCGCCAGCAGCGTCAGTACGAAAAGCTTCAGAGTTACCTCCATGCGATGGTGCGGGCATCGGAAGGAGAAGTGCGCGAACGATTTATCAATGAAACCACAACGATGGAAGCAGAATACGTGCTGTTCGATCCGTCGCTCGTGCCCGACACGTTGGTTCCAGTGACCGACGCGGATAGCCGGAAGTATTACAGCGCGAATCCGGAAGAGTATAAGCATCGTGCCACCCGAAAGCTCAAGTATGTCCTGTTCCCGACCGTTCCGTCAGGTACGGATTCAGCAGATGTCCGCGAGGAGATGAACCGGATTCTCGAGCAAGTTCGAGTCGGGATGGACTTCGCGGAACTCGCGAAAACGTACTCTGAGACCCCAACGATCGAAGCGTTCTTCAAACACGGTGAACTGAGTCGCAACAAAGAAAATGCGGCGTTTTCGGCGAAAAAAGGGGAAATCGTCGGACCGATTTTCGACTTCGATGGCGCTCACCTGATCAAGATTGTTGATGAGAGAAGGGGTGACCGGGAGTATGTGCACGCCAGCCATATTCTCTTCAAGGTGGAAGGCGATCAAGATTCTGATGCACAGCTCCAGAAGGCCCGTCAGGCAGTTCAATCGCTCCACGCAGGAGCAGACTTTGCTCAACTGGCACGAACACAGAGCGAGGATCCCGGTTCGGCTTCGGCAGGAGGGGATCTCGGTTGGGGCGGCAGGGGGTCATGGGTCAAACCGTTCGAGGATGCCGCGTTTGGCGCGCGTGTCGGGGATATTGTTGGACCGGTGAAGTCACAGTTCGGTTGGCATATCATCAAGGTCTTGGGTCGCGATAACCGCGAACTGAAGATTGCGACGATCAGCATGAAGTTGAAACCGAGTCCGCAAACCATCGATCAATTGTACAGCGATGCGCAGGACTTCGCGTATCTCGCCGGCGAGGAGGGATTCGAACGCTCTGCGGAGCTCAGCAACTTCCAGGTTCGCGAGACTCCTGAGTTTACGAAGAGCGGCTTTATTCCCGGCATCGGTATCAACGAAATCCTGATGAACTTTGCCTTCGAGAAAAAACTGAATAAGATCAGCGATCCCATGACGGTCTCCGGGGGTGTGGCGGTCTTCAAGATTTCTGCGGTCAAAGAAGAAGGGATCCGTCCACTCGAGGAAGTGAAAGAGCAGGTTCGTGTGAGGGTCGTCCGTCAGAAAAAGATGGAGCTCCTGAAACAAGAGGCTGAGGAGTTTAAGCGGACGCTTCAGTCCGGAGACAACCTGTTGGCAAAAGGCAGGAATCTCACGTATGCGACCGCTCAGAGTACCGGTTTGTTCCGGCCAAGCGATGCTCCTCCGGCGATCGGCCGAGACCTCAACTTCATCGGCACAATGCTTGCGATGACGCCGGGAGAGATTTCCAAACCGTTCGAGGGAGTGCGAGGGTACTACGTGGCACGTTTGACGGCCAAGACTGCTTTTGATTCGACGAAGTTCGCACAGGAAGATTCATCGCTGAGGACTCAGATCCTCGAAGAAAAACGAAACCGGATCACCCAGGACTGGCTCACCTCCTTGCGTGATAAAGCGGAGATCGAAGATTTCCGCGAACGGTTCTTTCGCTAGCATGGCAGAAGCATGGCGCGGCACGCGATTTCTGCAACCTTTGGGCTTGTTCTCCTCTTCGCAGAGACAGCCGCGGCTCAGGATCCTGACTGGATTACCTCTCTCACCCTCCGCGGGAGCTATACCTCTTCCTCCAAGCTCTTCCTGAATCCCGATGCCTCCAGTAGTGAGCTGAGGGCGCAGCATGACGAGCTCAAAGATGTTCCTGGCGTCGGCCTCGAGGTGAGATACAAGGCGGAAGGATCCGACTTCTTCTTCTCCCTCACCGTCGATGGTCTAAAAAAAATCCGCCGCTCGACCCAGCCAATCACCAATGTCTCTTCGCACCAGTTCCTCCCTTTCGAAGATGGGTTCCTGCTTGTACCGATCGAACTGAGCGGAAACGTTTATGTTCCGCTCGGATCCGAGACCATCCGACTTTCCATGGGGGGAGGAATCGGAGCGTACTATGCCGAACGGATGCTGACGCTGGGAGATACCCGTGCCCCATCGACAGCGGGTTTTCTCGGCTATGGAATCCATGTGAGGGGGAATTTCGAGTACCGCGTCTTCCGATCGACATATGTGTTTTTTGAAATGCGATTCCGCGATCCGGAAGTCGAGGTCACAAACCGATTTCCCGAAGAAGGCGTCAGCTACCGGGGAACCCGCGTGCCGTTGCCGGCAAACGAAATCAAGTCAAAAATCAATGTGGACGGCATCGGGTTTGCCGTCGGTGTCACCGTAGACATTCTCTGATGGGGCAACGCAACCCCAGAGATGTTACGCATCCGCGTCTATCTTGCGTCAAGTCATGAATTCCACTCGACCTGATCTGGCAGAAAATCCGAAGCGCCTCGTCTTCCTGGCCGGATTCATGGGAAGCGGAAAGAGCACCATCGGGCCGATCCTTGCCAATACACTTGGCTTCGACTTCGTGGATATCGATGTCGCGATCGAAAAACGAGTCGGCAAGAGCATTGTGCAGATCTTTGCCGAGGATGGAGAGGCGTCGTTCCGAACAGTAGAACGGGAGATTCTGAAGGGACTGGTCAATCAGACTGAATGCGTAATTTCACTCGGCGGCGGCACGCTCGCAAACGAGGAGAACCTCGATTTGCTCCGTCAAAACGGTGTGATCGTTTATCTCCACCTTACGCCGCAAACGATATTTCAACGCGTCCGGCATAAGATGCACAGGCCTCTCTTACGAGGCGAGGACGGCTCGATGCTGTCCGTGGCAGAACTGCAGGAAAAGATCGAGCGGCTGCTCAAGGCGAGGGAGCAGTTCTATCAGAGGGCGCACATCATCGTTTCCACCGACGAGAAGCGAGTGGGTATCACCGTGGATGAAATCGTGAAGCGATTACGCGGGAAGATCTGATGAACACGACACCGCATCTCCATTCGGTACATGTTGAGCTGGGTGCACGGAGTTATCCAGTGTACATCGGCGTCGATAGGAGTGCAGATCTTGGCCAATTATGCCGGAGCCATCATGTCGCGGATCGGGTCGTCATCATCACCGATCAGAATGTCGCAGCGTACTATCTGAGACCGCTTTGCGGACTTCTGTCGAAGGATGGATTTCGGATTCATTCCGTAGTCATTCCTCCAGGAGAGCGGCAAAAAAATCTCTCGAGAGTCTCCCGCGTTGTGGCCGAGATGCTCAATCAGCGTGTCCCGCGATCTTCCGTTGTCATTGCCCTGGGCGGCGGCGTGATTGGCGACCTGGCCGGATTTGTGGCCGCGACCTATCAGCGGGGCGTTCAATTGATCCATATTCCAACCTCGCTCCTCGCACAGGTCGACAGTTCCATCGGAGGGAAGGTTGGGGTCAATCATCCGATGGGAAAGAACATGATCGGGGCGTTCTACCAGCCGCTCTTCGTCTGGACCGATCTGGAATATCTCACAACGCTTCCGCGACGGGAAATTGTCTGCGGCCTTGGCGAGATTGTGAAGTACGCCATCATTCGTGATCCCGCACTCTTCGACTATCTCGAAAAGCATCTTGAATCCATCCAGTCACTCGAGAGAAGTCATATCCTGCATGTGCTCGCGAGATGCATCTCGATCAAAACCGAAATCGTGTCAGCGGATGAACATGAACAGAGTATTCGCATCGTCCTCAACTGCGGTCATACCATCGGTCACGCCTTGGAGCATGCGGGCGGCTTCCGCGTGCTGAAGCATGGAGAGGCGGTGCTTCACGGCCTTGTGGGAGAGAGTTACATCGCAAAGGAGATGGGGATCCTCTCAGATTCCGACTTCCGCCGCATTTCGAATCTTATCGCCCGGATTTCATTTCCAAGAAACCTATCCAGGCTTCGTTCCTCTGCAGTTCTCAACGCTATGGCTCTCGACAAGAAATCGCGCGCGAACAAAGTACGTTTTCTCCTTCCTTCCGGTGTTGGTGAGACGCGGTTCGTTGAGGAAGTTGATCCGTTGCTGGTGAAACGATCCATCGCCGTGCTGCTCAAGAAAAAAGATGCCCGGGTGTAGAGGGATTTCAGTCGACTCCCTCCCTTTTTTTCGTTGATTTCGTCCCCCTCTCTGGCACATTGGGGGGGAAGATCTCATGAACAACTCGGATCTCACCCCAACCACTCGCTGATACTACGGATGTCCCGTTCTACCAATTCTCCGATTGCCCCGCCTAGCACCCGATAGCGGTACGCCGGTACCCAGACGATGCGACAGATACAGTAGTCGATCGGATGCGACAACTTCTTGTACTTGCTCATGCATCACACCCACTACCTTCTTGCCGGCAAAGCCAAACGTCCATGAGGGGAGAGCCCGGTTTCCATGTCGGACTGAAGGACTTCTCTTTGTCGAACGCGGCATCGAACTCTATCAACACGAACTCCACCAAGAACAACAACTACGTCTGCTGCAGAAAAAGCTGAAGCTCTGGGATTGGAACTCGTACCAGCTGGCTGTCATTAGTAGTTTGTATGTGCCTCCATAAACTCACCTGAAAGCCTCCGTTGGGCGACCTATTCCACCATCTGCCGATTTCTTCTTGATGTAATGATCCTCTTTGGGTAACGTAAACGCCGAGTGAAAGCGAGGCGATTCATTATGCGATCAATTGTCGTTCCCGACCCAAAGCCTATGATAGTGCTTGTCCTATTCCTTCTTCTTACCCTCCCTGCACACCTTGAAGGACAGACGCAGCCGAGCGCTACGGTAGCCGGACTGGTTACCGACAGGAAAGGAGATCCTCTTGAGCTGGTCAACGTACGGATAGTCGGTACCCTCGACGGCGACGCTACCGACCGAAATGGTAGGTTTTCCTTTCGAACTTCAAAGCTGGGTTTCCAACGGCTTACTGCGACAATGGTGGGCTATAATCCTGTCTCGGCAGACCTTAACCTTTCCCCCGACGATTCAGTGTATTTGGTGTTGGCACTTGAGGAAACGTTCATAAAACTAAGTGAAGTGAACGTGCAGGCAGGAGCGTATACAACAGGAGATGAATTGAAGGGAACGACGCTACGCTCGCTGGAAGTGCTCACCACACCCGGCGCAGCCGCGGATATTTTCCGGGCTGTGCAAACGTTCCCCGGTGTTTTTTCCGTTGATGAAGGCTCGGGTCTGTTCGTCCGCGGCGGTGATGTCAGTGAGATAGTCGTTCTTCTTGATCAGGCGACGGTCTTTCACCCGTACCGTTATGAGACTCCCACGGGAGGCGTGTTCGGCACCATCCCACCGTTTCTCGTGCGCGGCACATACTTTTCGACGGGAGGGTTTTCCGCGCGCTATGGCAACGCGCTCTCGGGCATCCTGGCGATGGAATCTCTCGACCTTCCGCGGCGATTGAGTTATTCGGGGGGCTTGGGCTTGGCGGCAGGAACGCTCGGCGCGAATATTCCCGTTGTTCCGGGGAAGCTCGGCGTGCGGTTCTCGGCTAATCAGAGTTTCACGGACTTGATGTTCAGGGTCAACGGCGTGCGCCATCAATTCACGATTACACCGCGCGGGCACGACGCCAACCTGAGTATCATCTATCGCTATTCGGAATCGGGTCAACTAAAACTCTTCAACTTCATGAACTCCAATCGTATCGGCGTTCGTGTTGACGAGCCCTCCTTCGAAGGCCAATTCGTGTCGGAAGAAACGAGCCGTCTGCACAATCTTCAGTGGAAGGACCTCGTGAGGGATTGGGTTGTGAAAGGATCCGTTTCGTACAGCAGCTTTGCGACTGAGCGAGCGCTTGGCAATATGAACATGAAGCCCTCAGATGCAGCCCGAAAGTTGCGCTTCGATGCGGATCGCTCGCTCACGAATGATCTCCGGTTAGCTGTTGGAATCGAATACGAAAGCCTAGACAATTCTTTCAGCGGCACGATTCCGACAAACCCTGAGGTGCTCGATCCTCAAGCAGATGTATATTTGCTGGAAGAACAGTATAAGACAACGAGGGGCGGCGCCTATGTCGAGTTGGAAGCGCAATTGTCGCGTCGGCTTATCGGGAGTGCGGGCGTGCGCGTGGATCACTATGGCATTGCCCGCCAAACGGTAGGCGACCCCCGGTTGACATTTCAGTATTTCATAACGAAGGAGACTATCGCACGGCTCAGTTGCGGACTTTACAGCCAATTTCCACAGCCGATGTTGTACAATAGAGCATCCGGCAATCCTCAGCTGTTATCCCAACGCGCGCAGCATCTCATTCTTGGAATAGAACATACCGACGATCAGCTTATGTTGCGAGTTGAGGGATACCAGAAGACGTATGACGACCTTGTTCTGCGGGAGAAAACAACGCGGTATGCGAACCTCGGCGACGGTCTCGCTCGCGGGGTGGATTGTTTCCTGAAGTACGGCGCATTCCTGCAAACACCGGTCAACGGTTGGATTTCCTACAGTTATTTGCATTCACGTCGCCTCCAAGCTCGCAATCTTGTTGACCGGTATGAGTACGAAACGGCGCCCTCTTCTTTTGATATCACTCATAATTTGACTGTGGTCGCGAAGGCGCAGGTGATTCAGTTTCTCAGCGCTTCTCTGACATTCCGCTATGCCACGGGGCGACCGGTAACGCCTGTGATTGGAGCTGTGCATCATGCCGATCGTGGCTTCTATGAGCCGATCTCCGGACCGATCAACTCCGAGCGCCTGCCCGAATTCATCAGACTCGACGGCGGCTTGAGCTATTTTCTGCCGTTTGGAGAATCGAACGCGGCAACGTTTTATCTCGCGGTATCAAACCTGCTAAACCGGGCGAACCCGATTCGGTACGAATACTCGCCAGATTATTCGGAGCGCCGGCTCAAGACCTCCGAATACCGCCGATTCTTTTATTTCGGCGTTGCCGTCTCCTTCGGATCACTCGATACCGGAATCTGAATCGTTGGGCTTTTGGAATATTCATGGAGGAACACGCGATGAAGATACGAATTGCATTCTTTGTCCTTCTGCTCATAACAGGCGTTCGTCTTTCTCTGCTCGCGCAAGACGGGACCGGGGCCGGGGTTATTCTCGAGGCAAAACGCCTTATGCATGAGGCGGTCACGCTCGCAGACGGGGATCTCTTTCACAAAGCCAAAACCTTGATTGAACCGTTAACGAACGACCACCGGTTTTCGGCGTTAGCTCACTACTATCTCGGCTATATCAACTATCAGGTAGCAATCACCATTGAACGAATGGACAAAGATCGGGCGGTTCTTTCTCTTGATAGAGCGGTCGCTCACCTTGAAGCGGCAACGGAAAAGGATGAACAATTCGCCGAAGCCTACGCGCTCCTGGCAAGCTGTTACGGAATAAAAACCTCGTTTGCCCCACTGAAGGGCATCGTGTGGGGACCGAAATCCAACGCGCTGGTCGACCGGGCGAAGAAGCTTGCGCCGCGAAACCCCCGCGTTGCCTTCTTGGATGCCATTGGAACGTATAGCACCCCGGTGCTCTTTGGAGGAGGAAAGGAGAAAGGATTGAAAGGGATGAGGGCTGCGGCTGAGTTATTTGACCAGTGGGAAGATTCCGACCCTCTGCAACCGAGCTGGGGAAAGGAAGAAGTGTACGCGTGGATCGGGCGAGCGTATATGGAACAAAAAGAGTACATTCTTGCTCGAAAAGCCTTCGAGAAATCGCTTGAGATCAATGAACGGTTCGCGTGGGTGAAGAATCACCTTCTGCCCGCTCTCGAACGACGCGCTCAAGCCGAAAAACGATAAGCGCCGTGAAGGGATCAATAGCATGATGAGCGATGCTTATCCGACTGCGGCGATGTCCCTATCGCGTCATTTTCCCAAACCCCGCATTACCGCGCGTGGCGTGTTGACCGCGTTCGTCGCGTGGCTGTTCTATTCTCTCCTCATGGCCCTCTCGATCGCCAGCGCTGAACGGATACCGTTTGGCTGGGCGATGGCGGGACAAGTGCTCTCGAGTGTTCTTCTTGCGCTCGCAAGTATCCCGGCGTGGCTCATCGTTGTACAGAAATTGTATAGAGCGGGGTGGCTGTGGAAACTCGGCGCTCACGTCTGCATCGCACCGGCCTACGTATACGTGAACTACGCGCTATACCTTCAGTTGTTATCGTACGTTGCCGGTCCCGAGGCGACCTCGGCTGTTGAGCGAGTGCGCATGTGGATTCTTGTTACATACGGTATCAGCTATGTGGTTCAGTTTGCCCTCTACCATGGTATGGAAGCTGTTCGTCAGCTCAGCTTTCGGGAGCGACAAGCGGCAGCTCTCATGGCACTTGCCCGTGAGCAAGAACTTGCCGCACTCAAGTCGCAAATCAACCCTCATTTCTTCTTCAATACTCTCAATAGTATCAGCGCGATGGCATCCTCCAATGTGGAGGAAACCCGGACGATGATAGCCCGGTTAGCCGATCTCCTGCGATATGCGATTGACAGCTCAAAACGCGATCTTGTGCCGTTGCGCGAGGAGTTGGAGTTCGTTCAGTCATATATTGAACTGGAACAGAAACGGCTCGACTCGAGACTGGCTGTTCAGTATGATATTGCGGAAAACAGTCTTAACAATTTGATTCCGCCATTGTCCATTCAACCTCTTGTGGAGAATGCCATTCGGCATGGAATCGAGCCGAGCGAGAACGGGGGAACGATTTCGCTCAGCATCTCAAGCGATCACGGGGAGATGTCAGTGCGCGTTCATGATACGGGTGCAGGTGTGCGCGGGGAATCTGGCGGTCTGAAGAAGAATGGTATCGGTCTGAAAAACACCGATGCCCGACTGCGCACGATCTTTGGTGACGCTGTCGGTCTCTGGTCGAGAGCGCCGGCAGGAGGGGGATTCGAAGCTGGATTTACCATCCCGGTACAACGGCAGGAAAGGCAATAATGCGAGCGATCATCGTTGACGACGAGCCTCTGGCGCGGAAGATCATCAGGGAGTACCTCGAGGACTTTCCCCAAATCAAGGTTGTGGCTGAGTGCTCAACGGGTCGTCAGGCAGTCAAGGCAATCAATCAAGAGAAAGCCGACCTTGTGTTTCTCGATATTCGCATGCCCGGGATGGACGGGTTTGAGGTGATTGAGCATTTGACAACCATTCCACGAATCATCTTCTCAACCGCGTACGGCGATTTTGCAGTGAAGGCGTTCGACGTTCACGCGGTAGATTACCTTTTGAAGCCGTACGACCGGCAAAGATTTGCAAAAGCTGTCAACCGCGCTATTGCCAGGCAACCGAAACAGGGAGAGGAATTGGACCGGATTGCCTTATTCTTACAGCAGATCGCCGGAGGCGCTGCTCGTCCAGAACGCATTTTTGTTCGCAGTGGAAAGAAGATTGCAGCGATTCAAACAGATGATCTCTTGTTGATAGAAGCTGAGGGAGATTATTCAAGGTTTCACACCTCGACGACCACCTACCTTTGTAGTCTTGGTATGAACGCGCTGGAAGAAAAGCTAGATCCATCCCGCTTTATACGTGTGCATCGCTCTGCGATTGTCGCCAAAGAAGCAATGGAACACCTCCGGAGCGACGGCGACGGCGGGTTTACGGCTATCCTCCGAAACGGAAAGAAGGTGCGGGTCAGCCGGAGGTATGCTGCGAAAGTGAAAACGCTCATCTGGTGACAGGGGAGCGAACAGAAACTCTCGACAATTCTCGCATTAACAGCGGCGCAGAAGACAACGCGTACAGGCGCTTTCTCGTCTTGAGCAGAGCCGCTTGATCGAAAAGACCCCCTTCTCCATCCAAGGTTATTCAAGTCAATCTCTCTTGTTCATTCACCTTAGGATCTGGGCTGTTGCATAATTACAGAATTTTAGACCATTGACATGGTTATTATGTTTTGGTACGATCCCTCGCAGACTTTCTGCGAATTAACGGACAAACTATAAATCTCGTTGATTGTGGCTTACGAAAGGAGGTGAGATTGATGGAGCTGGTGAGACTGGAGGAGAGCATGTATTTCCCTCAGGACGAATTGGCAGCAGTGGCAGGGTGGTGCACCTGTACGTGTTGCTGGTGCAATTTTGAGATAGAAATCGACCTGTAAACGAGGGGATACGTAACTACATGCTGCTATGGCGGCGTGTTGCCGACCCGTTGTTTTTTCGATCTATTGCAACAGAACAAGAAGGAACCGACTTTTCTTTTCAGACCTACTTGGGGGTTCTGACCGAAAAGCAACAGCGGCAACATGCCGTGGTTATTGAGAGAATGTTCGGAGGAAGAGTAAGACACCCTAAAGACGAATGGAATAGACCCCCAGTACTTTCTCAACAACGGACAATGCGATGATCAAGCTTCCCAACAGGAGAATGTCGGGAATTGCAGAGGGCGAAAAGGTGATGTGGAATCCCGCTTATAGGGTAATCAAGATTACGCCCAACGAATTCCTCCTCACTCGAGGCTTGCGGTCTTCGTTTACCTATTCTCTCAGAGATCCCAAGGAACTTAATATCTTGGGCAAGATTGCTGATTCATTACACCAACCGATCACCCTCGAAGAGCTTTTTGGTCCGTTTACTTCTGAACAATCTTCCTATCTCCGCGAAAACCTTTTCCCCCTATACGAAGAGGGAATCATTGTGAAGAAGTCTGACGCAACACTCCCGTATTATCAATTTCAATATAGTTCCCCACCAGAGCAGAAGCAGATTGCGTTTGGGTTACTAGGCGCGGGACCGTTGGGGCTTCGTATCGGGGTAAGTTTGGCAGAACTAGTGGACTGTTACCATAATTAACTGAAAATTCAGTATCTTGCATGCATTCTCTCATGTATCACATTCAATGGAGGATGTGTGCGCAAACAAAAATATCCCGTTAACCTGAGCAAGAAGCAGCGGAACGA